>Ga0307416_100000803_pt1 | contig 16531 bp, 14 predicted proteins | sample DK1Cmetagenome_2_FD_203821 | JGI IMG/M metagenome (GOLD analysis project Ga0307416, IMG submission 203821) | Maize rhizosphere microbial communities from greenhouse at UC Davis, California, United States - DK15-C-3 | ecosystem: Host-associated > Plants > Roots > Rhizosphere > Soil | place...
GAGTGGCACCGGCAATTGCAGTGAACGGCGGAGTCAGATCTTGCGCTATCGTCGACAACAACGTCGAGCGAATCGCGTCGCGCTCCCTCAGGGCCGCGAAATCTCGCGATTCGCTTTCGAGCAGCGCCCGTTCCATCGCGAGCGCGATCTGATCGAGCAGGCTGGTGACTAGCGACATCTGTTCTTCGCCGACGGCAGGGATGCCGTCATCACGCGCCAGGCCGACAGCAGCAAGCACGCCGTCCTGCGCGCGGACGGGATGAAGCTGCCATTCCACGGTCGTCACCGGAGTAATGCCGCGCCCGCCCGCAGTGGCGGTCGAGATCACCTGCGCTGCCGCAGCGATGTCGCTCGGCGTGAGATTTATCGTATCCGGTTGGGAGGCAATCAGATGCGGCTCAGGCGGTCCGGTGAGCACGATCGCGTTGCAATCGAACAGTACCGCGAGCTCGCGTGTGCTGACGTCCGCAATTTCCTTCTCGGTTGTGCATGAGAGAAGGTGCCGAGCCAGGCCGGCGATCGTGGCGTTGCGCGTCGCATGGGCTTCAGCGAGCCGCGCCTGCTTGCGCATCGAGGCCGCGAGATGGCTGGTGACCACCGCGACGAGGAACAGCACCAGGACGGTTACGACGTCCTCAGGATTGTCGATCCGAAAGGTGCGATAGGGCTGCGTGAAGAAGTAATTGTAAGCGAGAGCCGATGCAGTCGCCGCCGCTAGGGACGGACCAAGGCCGGACAGAACGGCCACGCTTAGCACGGTTGGCAGATACAAAAGGTCGACGGCCGCGCTCCCCCAGCGCGGTGCCATGACCAGGCCGACGAGGGTCGATCCAGCGACCAGCAGCAGCGCCTCGGCATAACCGCGCACGCCCCGGTCGGGTGAGGCGGTAAGCGTATTCGTCATGCGCGGGTAGGTGCGCCTCGCGCGACCCTACGTCGAGTGGTTGCGGCCCGAATCTCCGCACTTCTTTACGGAGCCCGCGTAAAATCCACATAGAATCTTTACGGGCCGCGACCGCACATCGCGGGCCCATGGCTACAACCATAACCACGCCAGCCCACTTCGCCCCCGCACACGCGGCGGCGAAGAAACAGACGTTGCCCGCGCTCATGCTAGGCGCAATCGGCGTCGTCTATGGCGATATCGGGACGTCACCGCTCTACGCGATGAAGGAGAGCTTCATCGGGCCGCATCCGCTCGCGGTCGATCCGCTGCACATCTTTGGCGTGCTCAGCCTCGTTTTCTGGTCACTGATGCTGATCGTCACGCTCAAATATGTGCTCGTGGCGATGCGCGCCGACAATCGGGGTGAAGGAGGCTCGTTCGCGCTTCTTGCGCTCATCTCACGAAACCTCGGGGAAAAGCGTTGGTCACATGGCCTCGTCGTCCTCGGTGTACTGGCAACTGCTCTCTTTTATGGCGACGCAATGATCACCCCGGCGATTTCGGTTCTGTCGGCGGTTGAGGGGCTCTCTATCGTCAACCCCGCTTTCGGAAACTTCGTCCTTCCGATCGCGATTGTGATCCTGATCGGGCTGTTCCTGATCCAATCACGCGGCACGGCGAAGGTCGGCGCGATCTTCGGGCCCGTTGTCCTGATCTATTTTGCGGCGCTGGCCGCGCTCGGCGTGTTGAACATCGTGCAACATCCCGAAATCATCGAAATCGTCAGCCCGCATTGGGCACTGCGTTTCTTCCTCCACGACCAGAAACTGGCGTTCCTGGCCATGGGCTCGGTGTTCCTCGCTGTCACCGGCGCGGAGACGCTCTATGCGGACATGGGGCATTTTGGCCGCAAGGCGATCGGTTTTTCCTGGCTGACGCTAGTCTACCCGTGCCTGATGCTCAATTATATGGGCCAGGGCTCGCTGCTGTTGGGTAATCCGGCCGCGGTCCAAAACCCTTTCTATCTGATGGCACCGGACTGGGCGCGCCTGCCGCTGGTCATAATCGCGACCGCAGCGACGATCATCGCGAGCCAAGCTGTCATTTCCGGCGCCTTTAGCGTGACTCACCAGGCGGTGCAGCTCGGCTTCCTACCGCGCCTCAGGACCGAGCACACGAGCGAGCGAGCCGCGGGGCAAATCTATATCCCGGCGGTGAACTGGGGACTGATGGTGATGATCATCCTGCTGGTGCTCGGTTTCCGTGAATCGACCAAGCTGGCGTCGGCATATGGCATCGCGGTCAGTGGCACGATGATCATTACCACGATAATGCTCGCCGTCCTGATCTTCGGTGTGTGGCGATGGAACCGGATCGTCGCCGGCGCGACCATCGTGGTCTTTGCGATCGTCGACGGCACTTTCTTCGCATCCAACCTTGCCAAAATCGCCGACGGCGGCTGGTTTCCGCTGGTCGTCGCGGCGGTCATCTTCACTGTGTTGACGACCTGGGCGACCGGCCGCCGGCTTCTGCGTGAGCGCCTGGACCACGATTCGCTGCCGCTTGAGGTGTTCATCAAATCGACGGCGAAGTCGGTGCATCGCGTGCGCGGTACCTCGGTGTTTCTGTCAGCGTCGTCCGAGGCGGTCCCATCTGCGCTGTTGCACAATCTCAAGCATAACCAAGTGCTTCACGAGCGCGTTTTGTTGCTGACCGTGAAAGTCGAAGACGTGCCACATATCGCGGCCGACCAACGGCTGGAGCTGCACAAGGCGGGCGACGGTTTCTACCGCGTGATCCTGCACTACGGCTTCATGAATGAGGTCGACATTCCGGACGACCTGTCACGGATTAAATCATGCGGCGACGGCTTCGACATGATGAGTACCAGTTTCTTCCTCGGCCGCCAGAAATTGGTTGCGACCAAGGAGCAAGCGGGCATGGCGCTGTGGCGGGAACAGCTGTTGGCCTGGATGATGCGGATGTCGGAAAGCGCGATGGAATTCTTCAAGCTGCCGACCAACCGCGTCGTCGAGCTTGGGAGCCAGTTGCGCATATGAGCTTTACGAGATGGTCGTCGTGGCCGGGACTGCTATGCCCCATATTGGCAGTGCCGGCCGCGGCGGCCGCCGAGGCGGAGCCCGGCCCGATCTGCACTGACCGGCCGGCCAAGGCCAATGCTGTCTGTACGGTCCCTGCCGGAACCTTTCAGTTGGAAACCAATACCATCGGCTGGAGCCTGACCAGGGCTGCGGGCGCGCAAACGAAAGTGCTGACCGTCGGTTCGTCCTTCGTGAAGCTTGGGCTCACCAACCGGTCCGACTTGGAGGTCGGATTCACGCCATATGTGGAATCCGTCGCAAAGCAGGGTGCAGCCCGCGAACGGCTGTCCGGATTGGGCGACGTGGTCGTCCGTTACAAGCAGCGGCTGACCGGCGAAGACGCAAAGGTACAGGCCGCGCTGATCCCGTTTGTGAAGCTGCCGACCGCCAAGTCCGGTATCGGCAACGACAAAGTCGAGGTCGGCCTCGCCGTGCCGATCAGCTTCGCGCTCGCCGGACCGGTGACGATGACTGTGGGACCGGAGCTGGACTTACTGGCCGACGCCGACGGTCATGGGCGGCATGCCGCTCTGATCAACCTCGTGAACGTCGCGGTACCTGTGGTGCGGCGAGTCACCCTCGCAGCCGAGTTGTGGAGCAACTTCAACTTCGATCCGGCGGGGAGGGTGCAGCAAGCGTCGCTGGATGGGTCGGTCGCTTACGCGATTTCCGGTGATCTTCAGCTCGATGCTGGAATCAATATCGGGCTCACTCCCGACACTTCGGACATCGAACTTTACAGCGGTCTTTCAGCTAGATTCTGAGCCGCTGCGCAAACTCTGTAGCCGATATCCCGATAACAGATCGCCTAACGTCCGCCTTCCACCCAAAGTTGACAGTAGCTTCTCTATGTATGCTGCCAGTTGTATCTGGATAAGACCGCCCTAGGATGGGCGCATGCAGCTTTTGGCACGTCTAACCAAAAATCGTAGTCGCTTGAGCAACCGCAGGCACTTGCGCTGACTGTAGTAATGGCAACTGGCGAAGTATTGGTTGTAGGTGCGGGATTTGCAGGCTGCACCGCGGCGCGTGCGCTGGCCGATGCCGGTTTGACGATTCTATTGATCGATAAACGAGAACACATTGGAGGAAATGCGTTCGATAAATTGGATGATGCTGGCGTATTAGTGCATCCCTACGGGCCGCATATTTTTCACACGAACTCGGACCGCGTCTTGTCCTTCCTTGGACGGTTCACTAGTTGGCGGCCTTACGAACATCGCTCCCTCACAGCAGTCAAGGGCCGGCTCGTTCCGTTTCCTATCAATATCGACACTTTGAACGCAACGTTTGATCTTGATCTAGACGAGCGCACCATCGGACAATATCTGGCATCGGTCAGCGCAAATTTGAGCGATCCGATCGATAGTGAACAGTATCTGCTATCGTCTGTTGGTCGGCAGATTTATGAGCTCTTCTTCCTTGGATACACGCGCAAGCACTGGGGGGTGCACCCGAGCTCCCTGAGCGCCTCCGTCATGCGACGTGTGCCTATCCGGTTCAACAGAGACGATCGATACTTTCTCGATCGACATCAGCTTATGCCTTCGGACGGCTACACGGCGATGTTCCGTCGCATGCTCGACCACGATGGCATCTCGCTGCAACTGGGAACACCGTTCGACTGCACGCTGAGGTCCCGGGCGTTCACTCATACCGTCTACACAGGATCGATTTCAGACTATTACAACAACATTTACGGCACCCTTCCGTACCGGTCAGTGCGAGTTGAGCTCGTACATTATGCCGGAGTCGACAGATTGCTTCCCGCCGGCAGCATCAATCACCCAGGGTCCGAGGCTCACACACGTACCTCTGAGTTTAAATATCTGACGGGACAGGTTCACTCAGGCACTACGATCTGCCGCGAATATCCCGGGAGCGATGGCGAGCCGAGCTACCCGATCCCGACCGATAAGAATGAAGCAATGTACAAAAGCTACAGATCCCTCGCGGATCGTGAGTCCTCCGTTTCATTTGTCGGTCGCTTGGCAGAGTATCGCTACTACAACATGGATCAGGTCGTGGCATCCGCACTGAAGCTCGCCGAGCGGCTTAGCTCAAGGCTCCGCCGGTGACGCAGGCCGCCCGCCGAGCAGACGCGGCCCGAAATCAAGTCAACGACACCTATTACGAGTTCCATTCCAGGTTCCTGCGTCATCCGCGGATTGGGACTGCCACGCCTGCTGGTCGTGGACTGTTCGTCAAACCCTTCATCGCCATCATCGGCGATCTCTTCCTTCCCCAGTGTAAGAAATACCGCGTGCTGCAGAAGCTGGAAGTGCTGAGAAAGGCCGGCATCCCCTCCGATTACAGCCACTTTCTCGATGTCCCTCGAAGCCTGCAACTTATCCAAGTCGCAACTTTGGTCATTTTCTACCGGACCGAAGACACCAGCGAATTTGCTGCCCTTATTGCGGAGGCCCGCAGACTCCACGTTCCAACCGCTTACGACATCGATGACCCGATGTTCGACGCCTCGATCTATGCCGCGAACAGCAACACACAGCTACTTGATCCATCTTTGCGTGAGCATCTTCTCTCGAGATGCGCACATCATTCTCGCGCGATGGCGATGTGTGACATGGGCATTGCAAGTACTCCAGCACTGGCGTCGGTGATGGAGCCTTATATCTCCGGCCCGGTCGTAGTCTGGAGGAATGGAATCGACAGCGCGACCCGTCATGCCGCGGAACTTGCTCGAGAGACGCAAGGAATCGGCGAAGCCGGGATCGTCATCGCCTACGCTTCCGGGTCGCTAGCTCACGAGGCCGACTTCATGACTGCGGCCCGCCCAATTGCAGCGCTACTTGAACGGTACTCAGACTTGCGCCTGTTGGTGCTCGGTTACGCGTCCATTCCGAAAATCCTGGCGCCGTTAGCCGATAGGATCGTTATGCACCCGTTCCGGGGCAATCTTGAATACATGCGGTCGCTGGCGATGGCGGATATCTCCATCGTGCCGCTAGTCGAGAACCAATTCAATGCTTGCAAAAGCGCTATCCGCTTCCTCGAGGCGGCGCTGCTTGGCATTCCCACGGTCGCGACCGCGATCGGTGACTTCGTACCCGTGATGGCGGCCGGGGGCGGTTACCTCGTTTCTTCACAAGGCGAATGGTTCCACGCTCTGCAGCAGCTTATTGAATGTGCTGATCTCCGTCGCCGTGTTGGGTCGCAAGCGCGGTCGCAGGTGCTGCGCGATCACACAACAGCGTCTGTCGCGGAACGCCTGCCGGCAGCAGTCCGGAACTCCCATCCGTCTCTCGTTTCAAGCGGGCCGAGACTGATAATTCTCAATGTCTACTTCGCTCCTTCTTCCTACGGCGGCGCGACAGTACAGACAGAGAACATGGCTCGGATCATGAGCGAACAGTTCGGCTGGCAGGTGCTCGTTGTCACCACCTTCGATGATCCGGGCGTAGTTCCGTACAATTGCATACGCTACACTATCGACGGCCTCGACGTCGTGGCGATCTGTGTGCGCCAACACGAGCTTGCGTATGGCGAGCACTATGAGAACCCAGCCTTTCAAGAGGTATTCCGAACAATCCTCGAGCGATTCTCTCCAGCGGCGGCTCACGTGCACTGCATACAGACGATGGGTATCGGCATCATCCGCGAGCTGAAGCGGAGCGGAGTGCCTGTGGCGATCACGCTCCATGACGCGTGGTGGCTGTGCGAGAGGCAATTCATGCTGGACGACAAGGATCATTATTGTTTCCAGACCCACATAGACTTGGATGTCTGCAGGTACTGCGTCGTGGACATTGCAAGAACGCGGCAACGGCAAGCATCGCTGAGAGAAGCGCTAGAATGTGCGGACTTGGCTATATTCCCGAGCCAGTTCCACTTAGACCTCCATCAAGCAAATACGATTGGGGCGGACGGTGTTGTCCAGAAAAACGGGGTGAAGCCTCCCGCGGTTGACTTCGAACGGCAGCCTCGGGACGAGGGCATCACTTTGCGTTTCGGCTACGTTGGAGGTCCTGGTTCCAACAAGGGAGCTGCGCAGATGTTGGCAGCGTTCCGGCGCATTCACAGGACAGATTACGAGCTTGTCGTCGTCGATGCTGCAGAGAACATCGGAGGATCGTGGTTCGAGGGTTTCGACTGGACGGTGCCGGGACGCCTGAGAGTGCATCCGGCCTACAATCAACAAACGATGGACGACTTCTTCGGCAGCATCGACGTGCTCCTGTTCCCTTCACAGTGGAAGGAGAGCTTCGGCCTAACCGTTCGAGAAGCGTTGATCCGCGACATCTGGGTAATCGTTTCTGACGCCGGCAGCGTAGCGGAAGATTGCGTGGATGGCGTCAACGGGACGATCATCCCTATGACGCCTGATCCGAAACCCCTCCAGGATGCTGTCGAGCAACTGTTGTGTGAACACCGTCCAGAGAGTTTCAGGAATCCTTTCCGCCGATCCATCGTCACGATCGATGAGCAAGGAAAAGCACTAAACAAAGCACTGCGAAACCTTTTGGCCTGCGGCCAATGATCGCCGTTCTGAAACAGGACGCCGCTCTTATACCTCGATGTTGCGATTGAATTGGCGTGCGCGCAATATACGCGCGCCACAGACGCTGATAGCTGTCGGCCCCGAATCAACAGATTTCCGGACGCTTAGAGCTTCACCGTAAAGTTGGACCGCGCCCGCCAGCAATAACAAACATCCGCTTTCCACCCAAAACAAGACATTGCTTATTTGCAGGCGCCGCCGCCGGCCACCCGGTCCAGCCGGGTCCTCGCACCACGCGTCCTGGCTTGGCCCCGGTGTGCTTCCCGCCACGCAACACCTGCACGCCATTGACGATGGGCCGCGTCCAGCGGCGACGGTTGGCTAGGGGGCGCTGCTTAGCCGCAGCCGAAGTCGCCTTCCACCTTGGCGCTCGCGAGCCGCACCGGCTTGGCCAGAGCGACATATCGCGCACTGTATGAGGCACTGTCGCATTCGATTCCCGCGCTATAGTCGTCCACGACGATGGCGACTTGCTTCCGCACGTCCTCGACCTTGCCAGCTAGCAGCGCGGCCTTTTCGCGGGGGGTCACGATCGCCTGTGCCAGACGTTCTCCTCCGACGAGATAGATGCGCATGTTGTCGTTCCGGAATTTCCACCGCGGCAGGACGCCAGTACTGGCCGCGTCAGGGACGATACGGACGAATACTTCGTCGGCCTGGAGCGGGGGCTCGCATTCGATTTCGCAGCCGTAGATAAACGTTCCCGTGAGAACGAAACGGCCAGCGAAGCGCGCGACGTCATATCTGCCGAAGCCTCGGAACCTGACTGGACTATTCACCGGAACAACCAGTGCTTCGCCCTCGCCTTTCGGGAGAGGAATTACGCGTGCCGACGAGGTTGCGCTGACCAGCAGTGCAGCCATTGGAACTAAGGCTATGCGAGCGAATGCGGTCATAGGCTCAAGTCTTCCGGCAAAGGGCCTAAAATCGCCTTAAGCTTCACTTGCAGGCGCCGCCGCCCGGCCAACCGGCCCAGCCGGGTCCGCGTACGACCCGTCCGGGCTTCGCGCCCGTATGCTTGCCGTCTCTCAGGACCTGCATCCCATTCACGAATACATGGTCGACGCCAGTCGCGAGCTGCTTGGGTTTCTCGAACGTAGCATGATCGGCGATGGTCGCGGGATTGAACACCACCAGGTCCGCATAATAGCCGGGTTTCAGCGAACCGCGCTGGCGAATGCCGAGGTTGGTCGCGGGTAGGGAGGTGAGCCGACGTACGGCATCGGCGAGGCTCGCCGCCTTCTCATCGCGCACATAGTGCCCCAGCAGCCGTGCGACGTTGCCGTAGGCGCGCGGGTGGTTGCTCGATTTGAGGAACACGCCGGCTGGGACCTCGGAGCCTTCGTCGGAGCCGAAGCTCATCCACGGCAAGCCCACCTGCCGCTTCACATTTTCCTCGCTCATCAGGAAATAGACCGTGCCGACCCGGCTCCCGTCCTCGATCACGAGGTCGATCGCGGTTTCCTCCGCGCTCTTGCCGCGCATCTTGGCGACCTCGGCGAGGGTCTTGCCGGTCAGCGGCTTCAGCTTTGGATTCTTGAAGCTGATCAGCAGCACCTTCTCGGGGCTGCCGGAGAGGAGCAGCAGGTTCTCCCAATCCGGCGACGGCTCGCGCATTTCCTTGACCAGCCGCGCCCGCGTCGCCGGTTCCTTCATTCGGTCAATCCATGCTTCCAGGCCGCCCGACTGCACCCACGTCGGCATGGCGGCATTCAGGCCCGTCGCGCCGGCGGTATAGTTGTACATATCGGCGGTGATCCGAAGGCCGCTTGCCCGCGCCGCCTCGATCCGCGCGATCATCGGATCGAGCTTTTCCCAGTTCGGCCTGCCCGCCTGCTTCATATGATAGATTTCGGCCGGCGCACCCGACTTGCGGCTGATCTCGATCAACTCGTCGACCGACTCCAGCAGCTTGTTCGCCTCGGAGCGCATATGGCTGATGTACATCCCGCCACACTTGGCTGCTTCGCTGGTGAGCGCGATGAGCTCGGGACTCTCGGCATAGGTCGCCGGCGCGTAGATGAGCGACGAGCCGACGCCGAGCGCGCCTTCCTTCATTGCCTGCCGAACCAGCGTTCGCATCCGCGTCATCTGGGCGGGTGTCGGATCAACGTCCCTCTCGCCCAGTTCATGCATGCGGACCGTGGTTGCGCCGACGAACGAGGCGACATTGGGCGTGATGCCCTTGCGCTGAAGATAGCCGAGATACTGGCCGAGCGTGGTCCAGCGGATCGGATATTTGATGTCGGTCTGGCGCTTGAGCTCGTTGGCCTTCATCGCTGCGTTCCAGGGACCCATTGACCAGCCTTCGCCCATGACTTCGAGTGTCACGCCCTGAACGGTATCGCTTATCCCGCGTCCGTCGGCGATTAGGCTCTCGGTTGCCCAGCTCAGCATGTTGATGAAGCCTGGCGACACCGCCTTGCCGGTTGCGTCGACCGTGCGCGCGGCGCGCCCCGGTGCGCGCGGACCGACATAGGCTATCCTGTCGCCCCTCAGCGCGACATCACCGACATAAGGCGCACCGCCGGACCCGTCGTAGATCGTGCCGCCGCGAATGAGCACTGAATAAGCCGTGGGCGGCGTGGCTGAGGTCGCAAGGAAGCCGGCAACGGCAATGGCAATCGCGAGCGGCTTCTTCATCGCTTGACCTCCATCATCGTAAGCTGCCCCCGCCGACCGCAATACCCCGAAGCGCAGCCGCAACCCAGGCACGCCGAAATCCTACAAACTTGACAATGTTCACGCCACTTACGCGCGCGAGCTCCTGGCGCTCCAAACGTCTCCAAACGCAGCGAGTAGCCGGAGCGCGCATCACTTGGCGCCGCATCGCGGGAGCGGCCGTCGCTCGCGGCGCTGGCCTTCGTCTTCCGGCTCGCGAATGCGGGCGTTGGATCATCGTCGCCTATGGCTCAAAAATGGGACTGTAGCACAGCGTTTCGTCAGCCGCGCGAATGTCAGCTTTCGACCCATTGCGAAGATTAGGACAACGTTGTCTCAGACTCGTCGCTCGAATGGGTGCGTGATAGGCTCGTCCCTGCTGCGAAAGGGGAAGCGGCAATGCAAAGATCATCCGAAAGCAGCGGCACTCTACTGCGCGTGCTTGGTGTCATTTTCGGAATTGCAGCAGTCGTGGGCGGGATGGTCGGGCAAGGTATTCTCCGGCAGCCTGGGATTGTTGCGGGCGCCGTACATTCGCCAGCACTGATCCTGAGCCTTTGGCTCGGTGGCGCTGTGCTAGCAGGGATAACGGCCCTAGCTTACGTCGAGCTCGGCACCGCAATCCCCTGCGCTGGCGGCCCATTTGATTTCGTTCGTCGTGCGTTCGGCGCGCTTCCTGGCATCATTGCGGGCTGGGCCGGGTGGCTTATCTTGACCTCTGCGCAGGCATTCATGTCCACTGTGGTCGCCGAGTTCCTGCACAGGCTAGGCGTATGGCCAGGCATCAGCACACCCGTGATCGCCGTCGGAGTTCTTGCTCTGTTTTGGGCTTTGAATTGGACGAGCACTCGCATCGCAGGTGACAGTCAGATTGTCTTCTCAGCTGCTAAAGGCATTGGACTTATTGCACTCGTCATCCTGCTCTTCGCGCACCCGGGATCGCCTGCACCAATGCAGGAACCCGTCGGGGACGTCGTTGGAATTGCCGCAATTGCAATTGCGATGCGGGCGATCATCAACACCTACGCCGGATGGGAGGACACGGTCTATCACTGCGAGGAAATAAAGCGACCCGAGCGTGTTCTACCGCGGTCGATGGCAAGCGGCATCGTTAGCGTCGCAATCTTATACCTGCTTGTGAACGCGGCGGTGTTGCATGTCCTTTCGCCGGCGCAAATGGCCGCGTCCAATTTGCCCGCAGCGGACGCCGCGCAAGTGGTTTTTGGAAGCGCTGGCGATGTGGTGCTCACGGCGTTCGGTGTCTTGTCGGTCGCGGCGATTACCAACCTAAATGTAATGAGGTCGGCACGCGTCTCGTTCGCAATGGCACGTGAAGGCTATCTTCCGGCCAGACTCACCTTGGTCGCAAAGTCGGGTACCCCACGAGCCGCACTCACTGTCAGCGTGATGATAGCAGCAGTGATTGCGGCATCCGGAACCTATGAAACCATAATAGCCCTTAGTGTTGCGGTGACTATCGCATTGGGGATTGCGGTGAACGCCGCTGCAATTCGTTTGCGGCGCGTCGAGCCAGATCTTCACAGGCCATTTCGAATCCCGCTCTTTCCGCTTCCGCCTCTGCTTGCGATAGGGATCAACGCGATGCTTCTCGCTGCGCTGATCTTTGAAGACCCGCTCCACAGTCTGCAGGGCCTTGGCTTCGTGGCCGTTACAGGCGTGATCTATTGGCTGCTCGGTGCGACACGTCAGCGTTCGCTTTCGCAATCCGCTTAGAGTCCGCTTTCCACCCATTCCGGACACTAGTGTCTTAGGTCTGCTTTCGACACATTGCGGACACTCGCAATCAGCTCCTAGTTTGATCGAGTTACGATCACGTCCCAGTGCTCCTCGAGCAGGCTGAAACGCTTTGCTTCTTCTGCTTCGAATTTCTTCTTGTCAGGGTAGAGCCGTGCCTTCACGGCGTCCGAAGCCTTGTCAAAGGCTCCCCCAACCACAACCGCTGCTGACGGATCGCGATACGTGATCGTCACCCGCAAATCCCACCTCTGATTTCCGGCCATGTGTGTGAATGGCTCTTCCGTGCGTATCGCCGTGATAAAGCCTTGCTTCTGCAACTCGGCAAGGATGGGCTCGTGATTGAGCTTGTAGAGCCGCTTGAACTCGCCTGCGCTCCCCCACTTAATGCGGTAGTAGTGCTCAGTAGTGATCGGCTCCGCAGCGCTCAATCTTTGGGCCGCCGCTTCCGACGTTAAAGTCGCAAGCGCCAAGCAGATCGCAAATAAGCTGTTCATTCCGTTCCCCCTGGCCCGAGGGTAGCATTGTCCGTTGGAGGCCTCAAACGTCCGCTTTGCACCCGGCTGACGCTACGGAGGGTGAGCTTTCCCACCCATTGCGGACGTTCGGCATCTCCCCTTAAGCGTTGCCGATGAAGATCGCCGTCGTCGCTCCGAGCTGCACACTGAAGCGCGAAGCCGCCGACGCCGTGCAGGCGATCGTCGCTGCTCGGGGCGACTGCGAGCTTCTGATTCACCCCCAATGCTTTCTCAGCGACGGCCATTTCGCCGGGCCGGACGAAGCGCGGCTCGAGGCCCTGCGCGAAGTCATGGCGGATGCTTCGGTCGATGCGGTATGGTTCGCGCGGGGCGGCTACGGTTCGAACCGTATCGCCGAAGCGATTTTGGCGAACCTGCCCGACGCGGCGGCTCGAAAGGTCTATCTCGGATACAGCGATGCGGGTTTCCTCCACGCTGGTCTACATAAAGCGGGTCTTGAGGTCGCCTGGGGGCCGATGCCGCAGGACGCACTCCGTAGCGGCGGCGGCGACGCCATCCATCGCGCGCTGAACTGGATCGTGCGGCGCGATCCTGCAGCGCTCGAACCCGCGCTCGACGGGCCGGCGATGGCGTTCAACCTGACGGTCCTCTCCAACTTGCTCGGAACGACGCTCGAGCCGAGCTTCGACGACGTTGACCTGCTGATCGAGGATGTCGGCGAGCACCTCTACCGGATCGACCGATCGATGTTCCACGTCACTGCCAGCCCGGCAGTCCAGAGGGTGCGCCGGCTGCGGCTGGGGCGGGTCAGCGACATCCTGCCCAACGACCCCAAATTCAGCGTCGATGAAGCCGAGATCGTCGAGCAATGGTGCGTCCGGTCGGGCATCACCTTCGGCGGCCGCGCCGACATCGGGCACGACGCCCAGAATCGCGTGGTTCCGTTTCCGAGGAGAAACGACTGAATTTCCCTCTGCAACGGCATTGCAATGCGCCCCGCTTTGCGCTCTATCCTGAGTTAGGAACAACAGGAGGGCCATGATGGCACAAGGCGCACGTAAGGCAGGGGGCGGACTGGCCCGCCCGGTTCAACCTTCGGCGGATCTCGCGGCGATCACCGGCAGCTCGCCGCTGCCCCGCAGCCAGGTCGTTTCGAAGATCTGGGACCACATTCGGAAGAACAACCTGCAAAACCCGCAAAACAAAAGAGAAATTCTTGCGGACGACAAGCTGAAGAAGGTCTTTGGGGGCAAGGACCGGGTCAGCATGTTCGAGATGAACAAGCATCTGTCGAACCATCTGAAGTAAGCTTCGGAAGGTTCCGGACGAAAGGGGATCCGCCTCGGCGGGTCCCCTTTTTGTATGTCGGTGAGCGCGACTCGGCCGTGACGTCAGCCGCGCCAGAGACCGTCGAGCCGTTCCTCAGTGACCGGATAGCCGAGATGATCGGGGATCGTGATGAAGCGCTCGCCGTCGCGTTCCTCGACCCACGGCGTCACGGGCTCGACCGGGTGAGCGGCGGCATCGGCGCAGATTTCGGCATAGGACGAATGCTGGGCGAGCCGCTCGAGGTTGCGCCGCGTCGGAAAGATCAGCCGCGCTTCGCCGCGCCGATCGCGCTCGAGCACCTCGTCCGCGGTCATCCACGCCGCGCCGTTGCATTCGCCCTCGATCACTCGCGGCTGCCAGTCGCCTGGCGGGCATCGGGCGATGAAAAACACGGTGTCGAAGCGCCGCACGGCGTGGAACTTGGGCACCCAGCGCGCGAAGAGCGTAAGGCTGCCCGGCTCCAGTTCGAGGCCTAGCTCCCGCAGCAACTTGTTAAACGGGCGATCGGCGATCAGCGCATCCTGAAGCGCGTGCGCGGCTGCCGCGTCGGGTATCGGCGAAAGGCCCACCGGGACCGCCGTCTCCTCGATCGTCTCGCGGATTGCCGCCACGGCTGCAGGATCCACGCCACGTTGCTGGCCGAGTTGGCGGTCAGCGTCGTCGATCCGTCCGCCGGGAAACACCAGCGCACCCGCGGCGAAGGCCATGCCGCCGGCGCGCTCGACCATCAGCAGCTCGGGCGCGCCAGCCGGCTGCTCGCGCACGAGGATCAGGGTTGCGGCCGGGATCGCCCCATCGTTTACCGGCTCGCTCACCGGCCGCGGTCGCTCACATGCCGCTGACGTTTTGCTCGTCGGCGTCGATCGGGTTGACGACGTTTTCGACCGCGGCGTTCTGCTCCTGGACGGCCTCGTTGATCGCATTCTGCGCTGCCGCCTGGTTGGCGGCGGCATCCAACGCTGCCTGGTTGGCGAGGTCGCTGAGCTCGTTCGCGTCCGGCTGGTTGAGCTCGGCATTTTGCACGGCGTCCTCGTTGCCGCGATTACAGGCGGCGAGCGCCAAACTCGCCATCGTGATCGTTACAAAAGCCAGTTTTTTCATCGCTTTCGGGTCCCCAAATCGGCCTTCCTGAAGCCCGCCATAACAGCGCCAAACTTGAGATTCACGCGCAAAATCCCTATCTAGGGCGAGCCGGGCAACCGGCTATGTCGGTAGACTGTCAGGTGGAATAGGCACTTCGGACCCGGGGGGCAGTACCCCGGCGCCTCCACCATCAACCGCGGGGACACGCGGCTGTTGATGGGGGCGAAATAGGATCGACGAGTGCAATAAAGGCCCGATTGCCGATCGGTATGGATGCCACCGTGACGGCTCATTCACACAAGTGCCAACGATAACGAGGCGCTCGCTCTTGCTGCGTAACTGACGTCCTAACGGACTGAAGTTACAAGGCTAAAGCGCGGTCGGACCCCACCGGGCAACAGAAGGGGATTCCAGCGGCACGGGGGACGCCGGGCAACAGAAGTCCCCCACCTTTCTTTTCCCCACAACGTTCGTCGGCTAGGCTCCTCCACAAGGGGGATCGCCATGCATCATTGGACCAAGAGCCTGCTCGCGATTGTCGCGCCGCTGTTGCTCACCGGCTGCCTGTGGGGGCCAGGCAAATTCGGATCGGACCTGACGCTCCGCAAGGATGGCAGCTTCGGGTTGAGCTATCGCGGCGAGATCGTGCTGCAGCTGCCGCCCGATCAGGACGCGGAGCCCTGGACCGATGCCAAGGCCAAGTGCACCGATGCCGGCAAGGATCGGCCGTGCACCAAGGCCGAGGTCGCCGAGCAGAAGACCGCTTATGCAAAGAAGCGCAAGGAATCCGAGGACATGGCCAAGCTGTTCGGCCTTCCCGGCCTTGATGACGCGTCCAACCGCGCCTTCGCCGCAAAGCTGATGAGATATGCCGGCTGGCGGTCGGTCACCTACCGCGGCAAGGGCGTGTTCGACGTCGACTATCGTTTCGAAGGCCGCGCGACCCAGGACTTCCTGTTCCCGGCGCTGCCCGACAACGATTTGATCATTCCGTTCATCGCGATCCGCCGCCGAGCCGATGGCGCCGTCCTGGTAACGGCTCCGGGCTTTACCGGTGGCGCAGGGCCGCTCGGCGCGCGCGCAGGGGCAGCGGCGGCGGAGGGGATGAAGGGCGGGCCCGTATCGCGCGCGCAGGGCCGCTTCACCATGATCACCGACGGCGAAATCCTGACCAACAACAGCGAGGAGGGCGCTACAGCCCATCCTATCGGACGGCAGTTGCACTGGGAGGTCGGTTCAACCTCCAGCAAGATCCCCGAGACGCTGATCCGGCTTTAACGCTTCCTCAGCTCGTCGCGGATTTCCGTCAGGAGTTCGACCTCGCTCGGGCCAGCGGCGGCTTCGTCGCGGCGGCGCATCAGCTTCGTCGCCCAGCGGATCATCAGGAAGATGATCAAGGCGAGGATCAGGAAGTTGATGATGACCGTGACGAACTGGCCCCAGCCGAGGACAGGAGCGCCCGCGGCCTTCAGCGCCGCATAGTCCGTCATGCTGCCCTTGTAGCCGTCGGGCACCGGACCAAGCAGCGTGAAATAGCTCGAGAAATCGAGCCCGCCGAAGATCGAGCCGACGACCGGCATGATGATGTCATCGGTGAGGCTGGTCGCGATCGTGGCGAAGGCGGCTCCGATGATGACCGCGACGGCGAGATCGAGAACGTTACCCTTGGCGATGAAAGCGCGGAAATCGTTGAGCATTGCAGGCCCCCTTGTGTCGT
>Ga0307416_100000804_pt1 | contig 16505 bp, 12 predicted proteins | sample DK1Cmetagenome_2_FD_203821 | JGI IMG/M metagenome (GOLD analysis project Ga0307416, IMG submission 203821) | Maize rhizosphere microbial communities from greenhouse at UC Davis, California, United States - DK15-C-3 | ecosystem: Host-associated > Plants > Roots > Rhizosphere > Soil | place...
AATCTCTCTAGCCAACATGGCTTGAACAACTTTGGAGCTGCCGCCGATGTAGATCAGCTCGACTTGCAGTCCGTGCTTCTCGAAGAGTCGCCCTTCTTTGGTGACCCACAGCACCGCCATCGAACCGACAGTGGTTGGATAAGCAACGTTAAGTTTAATGGTCTGCGCGATCGTGGCCCGCGGCTTAGCGGCAAAGGCTAGCAGCACTGCAAGCAATGCTATCTTGATCTTCACGAACATCTCGTTGCCAATCGGCTCCGGGTTTTTGGTTCTAAGCTTCCCTGCCAACATTGATCGGTAAGCTGCGCGGCGCAGATAACCCGCGTGCACAAGCCGACGCGAACATCTAACACGTGCTAGCTCAGACGCACACGCATTATGGGTGAACGGATTCCAAAAACCAGTCGGTCGGAATCTCCCGCCCTACTCGGGCTTCTCGGGCCCGCGCCAACACTTCGCTGCCAACCGCGGCGAACTGCAAGCCGAGGCCTACGTTGTTGCAAAAGCAGGTGATTGCCTCGTCTTTGGTTCTTCCAGGGTGCTGTCCGTTCACCAATTGCGAAATTGTCGGCAAGTCCCACACGGCAGCATCCTCTCGTGTAAGGGGATGCGGCCAACCGTCAGCCACATCCGGAATCGCTTGCGGATCGACGCCGCCGATAACGATCTGAAACGGCTTGGCCTGCTTCCAGTGGATAATCAACGGATCCGATCGCCGATAGGTCGTCGCATCCAGCTCGCAAGGCTTAACGCAGGAAACATGGACTCCCGGCTTGAGCAACTCGCCGGGAAACAAAGCGGAAATCGAATTCGTCGTACAGGTAACGATATCTGCGCCATCGATGGCCTCGGCCGCGCTAATGGCTGCGACGAGTTCCGCGGAAATTCTGTCGCTCCATTCATCCAGGAAACGATTTCGGGACTCCGCGTTGGGGCTAAAGACTATGACCTTCTTCACATCACGCACCAAGCTAAGCGTTATTAGATGAGCACTGGCTTGCCAACCACTTCCCAGCAGTGCCATCACAGATGCATCCTTGCGCGCGAGGTGTCGCGCGGCGATGGCGCTGGCACCCGCGACACGGAGTTTCTGCACATAACCATCGGGAAAAATTGCTAGAGGCTCACCGGTCTCAGTGCTGAAAAGCATGACTAAGCCAACGTAGCGATCGCCGCCGGCAACCGGAAGCTTGTCTTTTCGCACACCGCCGGCCTTTTCGTACCACGTAACCACGCTTGAATTGAGGCGCAGCGCCGCAATTTTGCGGTTCGGCAGAACCCCGCTCATGGTTTTGTATTCGTAAAATTCATTGGGCTTGGTCGGACTGAAAACATCGTAACGCGGCACGGTCGCCGCCATGCCACTGCCGAGATCGCGATAGGCTTCTTCTAGCACGTCGAGACAAGCGCCCACGGGCAGAATCTTTTCTATATCTTCGTTCGATAGAATGAGCATTGGTTACCTCCATGGGCTGCGCTGCCATAGTTATTGCCATGCGGCGATTTTTTCAACTGCGGATTTTAGGCGCGCACGGTTGACAGCAGGCGATTGCTGTTGTCATATCAGACGCCGGATCGATGGTTTAGGCATAGGTTCATTCAGTGAGGTGCGCTTCCTTCACGCACCGTATCTATTCAAGTACTCTATTCAAGTAGTTCTTCCCAGACCCTTCAGCCGGCGACAACCGCAACTCGCCTGACATGACCACACCGCTAGAGCCGAAACGGCCGCGATTCTTTTACGGCTGGTACATCGTAGCGGTGGCAATTCTGGTCAACATCGCCGGGACCTTTGCCTTTTCGAGCACCTTGAGCATTTTTCTCAAGCCGATCACCGCGGAGCTAGGCGTTTCGCGCGGCGCATTTTCGTTGATCCGCACTTTCGAGATCGGCATCGCCGCGATGATCGTCCCGCTTCTGGGGCCTTGGATCGATCGGCACGGCGGCCGTGGCATCATCGTCATCGGAGTACTGATGGAAGGTGCCGGCTTGTTGCTTTCGAGCATCGTGCAAACTTTCTGGCAGTTCGTCCTGGTGCGCTGTTCGCTGGTAATCGCCGGCGAAGCTTTACTGGGTTCATTGGTTATCAACGTGACCATCGCTCAGTGGTTCGTGCGCAAGCGCGGCCTGGCCATGGGCATCGCCAATCTCGGAACCGGCATCGCCAAGCTCGCGATACCTTTATTAGCAGCATGGTTGTTTGTTCTCCTCGGTTGGCGCGGCACATGGGCTGTGTTCGGCATCGTTTCGCCTCTTTTAGTGGTCGCGCCGGCGCTGATCTTCATACGCCGGCGACCCGAAGATATGGGACTTCGGCCTGATGGAGAGACGCCGCGCCAAAGCTCCGCAGCATTGCCAGTAACCGCGCAGCGCTCATCAACTGCGCAACCAAGAAGCGTTTACGACGAAGTCATGTGGAACCGGTCGGATGTCTTACGTTTGCCAGTGTTCTGGCTTCTGGTAGTGACCTTCGGTATCGCTAGCGTCGGCATTGCCGGTCTCAATCTGCACATCTTTTCTTATGTCACCGATATTGGCTACTCGCCACTGATCGCGGCTTCGTTTATGAGCACTATTGCGCTAACACAGCTTGGCTCTACGCTCGTTTGGGGTGTGCTGGCGGACAAATTCGACCTTAGAAAAGTCTCCTGTATCCAGTTTCTTATCCAGGGAGTTGGGCTAGTGACCGTGATTGCCAGCATTGATATCCGTTTCGTTTACTTGGGGTTCTTTCTTTATGGCACCGGATTGGCTGGGAGCTTTGTTTTGCGTGAAGTGATCTGGGCCAATTTCTTTGGCCGAGCGTCTCTCGGGAAAGTGCGCGGCCTGTCGCTTTTCTTTTCTCATCTATTCGCGGCCAGCGGCGCGCCTTTTTTCGGCTTTCTTCATGATCGCATGGGCAGTTACAACATATCCTTCACAATCTTCTCCTGCGCCTTGTTCACCTCTGCCTTTTTAATCCTGTTTGCCAAACCGCCGATAAAACGAGAGAGGAATAGGGCGGCTGGAATTAACTACGGCTAACTACTGATTGCATGTGAGCATTGACAACTTTCCTGTTCGCTACATAATTGTTGTTGTCAAAATACGAGTAGAGGGGATAAGTTCTTGTATTATTTTGCCTACGGCTCCAACCTGAACTGGCCGCAAATGCAACGTCGTTGCCCGTCGTCACGGTTCGTTTGCATCGCCCGGTTACCAGACTATCAATTCGGCATCACACGCCATTCGCGGCTGCGCAGCTGCGGTACAGCGAACGTGATTGCAGCCCAGGGTGAGGAAGTTTGGGGCGCCGTATACGACATTTGTGATGAGGACTTGCTGATATTGGATAGCTTCGAAGACGGCTATCGACGCGAGGTTTTGCCGGTTTTCGGCTTAAACGGCGAAGAGGCACCGCTACACGCGCTGGTTTATATTGCCGAATTGGAGCTCGATGTCCCCTTGCCCAACGCCGAATACAAGCGATTAATTCTCGAAGGCGCGAAGCATTGGAAGCTCCCCAACCTCTATCTTTCGGTACTCGAGGGAATCAAGGCGGGGAAATAATCGACTCACTCTTCAAGGTTCCAGGCGCAAGGATAAGTTCGTGCCGAATTGTCTTGCGTCTCATGGATCTCCCGCAACATTGCCTCTGCGGACAACAATTCTGCGCGCCCTCTTCGTGGACAAGCCTTATCTGCTAGAGTAATATCTCCGTAGTTTCCGAATTATTTGTTGTCCATGGCAGTACAAGCAAGGCATATCTTCAGTCGTGCGCGAGATCTCATCCGTCATTCGCGTACCCTCAAAATAGCTATCTGGGCTGTCTCCCTCGTCGTCGCCTACGGCGTGCTGTTGGGACTGATTGCGCCGCCGCTGCTGCGCGGCAAAATCGCCCGCGACCTCTCGCAAAAACTTCACCGCGAAGTCAGCATCGAGCAGATCCGCTTGAATCCCTATGCGATGACGGCAACGGTGCGCGGTTTTCTGATGAAAGAGCGTGAAAGCCAAGCGACGGCAGTATCCTTAGATGAGCTGCACGTCAATCTGGAACTCCAGTCGGTTCTCCGCCTGAGCCCCGTCATCAAAGAGCTTCGTCTGGTAAAGCCTTATATCAATCTAGTGCGCAACGAGGACTCCAAGTACAACTTTCAAGACATCATCGATGAGTTCACTTCCGGACCATCGGGTGGTCCGACGCCGAAGTTTGCCTTGAATAACATCCAGTTGATCGGCGGCCGGATCGAGTTTGACGACCGGCCGGAACAAACCAAGCACTTGATTTCATCCATCAATATCGGCGTGCCGTTTATTTCAAGCCTGCCGTCCTATACAGATATCTTCGTCAAACCTTCGTTCTCGGCAGACATCAATGGAGCTCCCCTGCATATCGTGGGAGCCTCCAAACCATTTCACAGCTCTCACGAAAGCACAGTCGATTTAAACATCGACAAACTGCAGATCAACAAGTATCTCGAATATTCGCCCGTAGCTCTGAATTTCAAAGTTCCTTCCGGCGAACTGAACGGCAAGCTCAATGCATCCTTTAAGACGGCCAAGGAAAGTCCGTCGGTATTCACAATCACCGGAAACCTGGAGCTGACGGAGCTCGCCGTGGAGAAAAACGGCGGCACGCCATTTAGCAAGATTGCCAACCTCGAGGTCGTGATCGACTCGATCGACGTATTCAACAATAAGACTCGCTTAAAATCGATCAAAACTCACGGCCTGGAGTTGCACTTAGCCCGCAATCGCGATGGATCTTTCAATACCGCTGATCTGGTTACGACCTCGCCGAAAACGACTTCAGTCGAGCCCACGAAAGACGTCAAACCATTTGGCTACGAAGTAGGCGATATCCTCATCGACTCGGGCACGCTACACTTCATTGATGAAACTTTGCAGCAACCCTACAAAACCCGACTCGACAACGTCCGTATTGCCGTTAAAGGCTTGACCAATGAACCGGCCAAGCAGGCCGATCTCGAAGTTTCTTTCGATTCGGATGCCAAGGAGAGGATCAGCCAAAATGGAAAAATCCAGATGGCACCGTTTCTCGCGGAAGGGAAACTCGAGATCGAAGCCTTCAAGCCAGCAAACTTAAGCCCATATTATCAGAACGCGGTGGCCCTGGAGGTCAAGGAAGCTTTATTAGACCTCACGACACAATACAGATTCGATACAAGAGCCGCAGGATCCGACCTAAAATTTACCGATCTCAATGCTACTCTGAGAACAGTGCGCCTCGATCTGCCCGGACACCGGGAACCGCTTTGGCGCCTTCCATCATTGATCATTAAAGACGGTAGCGTCGACGTCTCAGGTAAAACAGTCCTCATCGGCGCGATCCAAGGCAAAGATGGCGTCGGGCACGTCCAGCGGGATAAAGATGGCACTCTGAACTATGCGCGCATCGTCAAGGCCCAATCATCCACGGCGCCTGTTAAAAAGCCGATAGAAAAAGACGAAACCGAGTGGAAGATCGAAGCCAAACAGATTGCTCTGGATAGCTTCAAAATCGACGTCGACGACCGCGGCGCCGCCGCACCGGCGAAGTTCGCCCTGTCCGATCTTTTCGTTCGCATCGACAACTTTTCCAACGCGAAAAATCAACCCGCTAAGACCAGGCTGCGGACTCGTATCAATAAGAATGGGGCATTGCGGTTGAATGGTACCACGGCCACAAATCCGGTCGCGGCGAAACTCGCCGTCGAGGCCTACGATATCGATGTTCTCTCTCTCCAGCCGTATTTCGGCGATCAGGTCAATTTTCTTCTAACCGGCGGCCGAATCAGCACGAAGGGCAGCTTTACGCTAGCTCATGGCGGCACCGGTCCGGCAAAGGCAAATTATCAGGGTGGGATAGAGCTCTACGACTTCGCCAGTATAGAAAAAGACAATAAACAGGATTTGGTGAAATGGAAAAATCTCGGACTGCATCAATTCGAATTGACCTCAGAACCGCTACAGGTGCGCATCGGCGAAATCGACGTCACCGATTTCTACTCGCGCGTGATCATCGGTCCCGACGGCAGGATCAATTTGCAAAACCTGACCGCGCCTAAAGAGCAGAACCAACAGGAGACCTCAGCAGCGCAGGCAGCTGCCACCCCCGCCGCGGATACACCCGATACTGAGAAGCGGGTCATCATCGGCAAAATCAACCTTCACGGCGGCAATATTAATTTCAGCGACTTCCTGATCAAACCCAACTATTCGGCTAACCTCACCGATGTGCAGGGAACCATTTCAGAGCTTAAACCGGAAGCGCCGGGCGATATCGACATCCAAGCTAAATTGGATGGATCTGCGCCGGTCGATATCGATGGTAAAATCAACCCGCTGGGCAAAGAGCTGTTCTTGGACATTGTAGCCGACGCTCGCGAGATTGAGATGAATCCGTTTTCCCCGTACTCCGGGAAATACGTCGGCTATGGAATCGAATCGGGCAAGCTCTCGTTCAATGTCAAATATAAAGTCGAAAACCGTAAACTAACCGCGCAAAACAAAATTATTCTTAATCAGCTGACCTTCGGCGAAAAGGTCGAGAGCCCGCAAGCGACCAAGTTACCGGTGTTACTCGCGGTGGCCTTGCTCAAAGATCGAAACGGCGTCATCGACGTCGACCTCCCGATCAGCGGCTCTCTCGATGATCCCCAGTTCAGTGTTGGCGGTCTCGTGCTGCGGCTAGTGATTAACATCATCACCCGAGCAGTGACTGCGCCGTTCGCGCTTCTCGGCTCAGCGTTCGGCGGCGGGAGCGGTAGCGGCGAAGAACTGAGCTACATCGAATTCGATAGCGGGCGCGCCAGCCTTAGCCAGACTGCTCAAACCAAGATTACGACCTTAGCCAAAGCGATGAACGATCGTCCGGCCTTACGACTCGAGCTGAGCGGCCGCGCCGATCCAACCACTGATATAGACGGGCTCAAACGCGTGTCCATGGAACGGAAAGTAAAGGCGCAGAAACTAAAAGAGCTATCAGGCAAGGGCGAAGCGCCTAAATCGCTTGACGAGGTCCGCATCGAAAGCAGCGAGTATCCGCAATATCTGAGACAAGCCTACCGCCAGGAGAGTTTCCCGAAGCCGCGCAATGCCATCGGGCTGCTGCGCGATTTACCGGTGGTCGAAATGGAAAAACTAATGATCCAGCATGCCACCGTCGGCGAGGAGGATCTCCGTGAACTGGCCAATCAGCGGGCTCAAACAGTGCGCGATGCTTTGATGGCAACCGGACAGGTAAGCACAGACCGGCTGTCGATTGTCCCGGCCAAGCCGCCCACCAACGAAGAGAAAGCCAAGCTAAAGGGCAAACCCAATCGGGTCGATTTTTCGCTTCGGTGAGATTTTCCTGTGATCATTTCACAGGAGCAACTTGCGTGGACGAGCGCGCAAAGGCATTTCCAGCGTTTAGTTGTGTAGCTTAATCTTCTGGTATAAACTCATGGCGATTCAGGAGGCGCCTTCATGAACCAACCGAAGAAATCCGCAAACCCTAAAGTCACTATCATCGCCAGCAAAGGAGCGAACCAGGCTATCAATTATCTGTTGGAAGACCGTGACGAACTTGAATGGCTCGTAGCCATCGGCCGCAACAAGAAAGGCGATATTTTCTTTTACGATACGGGCGGCGATATCATTCAAGACCTTGGCGCAATTTCTTACATAAAAGAGCGAATTCTAAGAGACTACTTTGGCGAGACCGATGAATAGTCCATGCGACAAACCGGGATTGCTCAACTGCCACTCCACGGCGGCAAAGCGCCTGCATGGCTATTTCAAAGAATGGTCAGGCTCGGCCGCGAGATTACCCGCCTCATAATTGAAAACGATGGACCTGAGGCATTTCTTCAACACTTAGCCGATCCCTTTTGGTTGCAATCCCTGGGTTGTGTTCTCGGCTTTGACTGGCACTCTTCCGGCGTCACGACGACGGTGTGTGGCGCGCTCAAGGGAGGCATCAAAGGCAGAGAGAAGGAACTCGGCTTGATCATCGCCGGCGGTAAAGGCGCGACTTCCCGAAAGACTCCCGCCGAGATTGTCACTGCCGGGGAAAAATATTCTCTGAATTGCAGTCCCGACGCCTTGGTTTATCTGAGCCGGCTCACGGCCAAAGTGGATAACAACGCAATCCAGGATGGTTTCCAGCTTTACCATCACAGTTTCTTTTTCACTTTCAACGGCTCCTGGGCTGTTGTGCAACAAGGCATGAACGATCGTTATGCGCGACGCTATCACTGGTCTTCGGAAAGCGTCCGGTCCATGATTCTCGAGCCGCACTCCGCCATCTGCAGCAACCTGCAAAAAGAGCGTGCACTCAATCTCGTTGCTTTGGAAAGCCAGAGAGCGCAGTCGATGATTACCGATCTCTCGCATGAGCGGCCGGAAAAGCTCATCGGTGAAATTCATCGTCTGCAAACATTATCGTTGCCGTCGCATCATCAAGTTTGCATCAGCGACATTCACCCGAAGTCCATCGAAAAGATTCTGCTGAAGACCTACGAAAGAAAAGCCACGAACTTCGAAGATTTATTGAGCATGCCCGGAGTCGGCGCCAAAACCTTGCGCGCCCTCACTCTCATCGCTGATCTCGCCTACGGCACTCCCGCATCTTGGAACGATCCGGTAAAATTTAGCTTCGCGCACGGCGGCAAGGACGGGCATCCCTATCCGGTCAATTGCAAACTGTACGACGATTCGATTGAATTTCTGCGGCGCACACTGGAGCGAGTGCGAATTGACAGAAGCGAGAAGGAGAACGCGCTCAAAAGACTGCAGAAGCTTTTCGCATCATAAAATTGAGCCGCGCTCATACCGGCTCTTCGCACTTCTCATCATCATATCGGGCAGATACATTTGACTCACTTCCTGCATTGGTCTAGCGTGCGGTCGATGTCTGCCATCAGCGGTTTTTTTGGTTTGGGCGTGCTGGCGCCGGAGAAGCGCCGCTCGTTAAGCCTGGTTTATGCCGCAAGCCTGGCACTGATGATGGGCGTCAATTTCATTCAACCCGCCTTGCCGGCAATGACCGATCCCTTCGGCATCAGTGATTCGGCTCTTTCGTTAATCATGACTGTTTTCACCGCGCCGGCCATCGTGCTGTCGCCCATCTTTGGGGTGATCGCCGATATGTACGGCAGAAGACTGCTTCTCGCCGGCGGGCTTATACTATTCGGCATCAGTGGCACGGCCATGGCATTTGCGACCAGCTTCACTTGGCTGCTGGTCTTCCGCGCGATTCAGGGAATCGGCTTCAGCGCCGTCATTCCCCTGACGATTGTGCTGATCGGTGATTTGCTCGATGGCGACGAGGAGATCGCCGGTCAAGGGTTGAAGGTCTTTCTCGACCGTGTCGGCTATATGATTCTACCACCGCTGGGCGGGCTGTTGGCGGCGTTTGCCTGGTACTGGCCTTTCACTCTTTACATCATCACCGTGCCCTTGGGGGTCATGACATTTTTCTGGATGCCCGAAACCAAAGGCACCGTGACCAGCGGAACCCGCGCCTATCTGGGCGAGATGCTGAAATTAACGCGCCACCCCCGCTTGCTCGTCGCGTTCTCGGCGGGTTTCTTGCGCTTCTTCCTCGACTATGGATTCCTGACTTACTTTCCCCTTTTTCTTGTGCGCACTCACGGCATCTCAACGGCAACAGCCGGCTTGTTGTACGTGTTTTTTTCTGCGGGCGCGATGATTACTTCGAGTCAGGCAGGGCGAGTGGCGGCAGGCAGGGACAAGGCCCGAGTACTGTTTATCGCCTTCTTGATCAGTGGCATCGCTTTGGTCGCCGTGCCGTTTATGCCCGGCGTTTGGTTGGTCGGCGGCGCGCTATTTTTTTACGGTATTGCCAACGGCGTGATCTCGCCAATGCAAAAGAGCCTGCTCACACAAAATGCGCCACTCGAAATGCGCGGCGGCATCGTGTCTTTCGACCGCTTGATCCAGCAGGCGTCGAAAACGATTTCGACGTCGGTGGTCGGCTTGCTCTTGGTCACCGCTGAACTGCCGACGATTTTTTGGATGCTTGGCTTACTTTCGCTGATCAGCGTAGGGCTCATGGCGCTATTGCTGCCCGCGCGCAAATCAGCTGTGGTGAGCCCGAGCGTCTCTTGAGCTGAAAACTTAGATTCCCCTCGCTGAGATCCTCCGAGCAATTCCGGTGCACTAAAAGCCCTTGAACTCGGTTTCTTCGCGGCTCTCGGTTTCCAATTGAATCGTCGTGTGCTCAATACTAAAACGCTCCTTGAGGGTCTCTTCAATACCGTTTAACACTTGGTGAAAATCTTGGCCGTTGCCGATGACGGCATGCGCACTGAGCGTGAAGATCCCCGAAGTCACCGCCCAAACATGAAGATCGTGAACTGCCATAACGCCGTTCACATCCTCAATGGTCCGCTGGACTTCTTCAAGTCGAATGGTTTTGGGGACCGACTGCATGAGGATACTCAATGCCTCTCTAATCAAGTTCCAGGAAGAGTAGAGGACTAGCAATCCGATGAAGATGCTGATCAATGGGTCGGCCAGATACCATCCGGTAAAATACATCATCAGCCCGGCGACAATTGCGCCCACCGAACCGATGGCATCACTAACCACGTGCATGAACGCGCCGTGTAGATTGAGATTATGATGATGCGATTCGTAGAGAATAAAGCCGGCGGCAATGTTCACCATCAAACCCACGACGGCGACAACGATCATGCCGAAACTCTCTACTTCGGGCGGATTGCTGATGCGGTTGTAAGCTGCGGCAAAAATTACTCCGACAATCAGCCAGAGCGCCAGGCCATTGAACAGTGCGGCCAAAATTTCCGCGCGATGATAGCCGTAGGTGCTCTCCGGCGTAGCTGGGCGCCGCGCCATCCGGAAGGCAAAAAGGCTGACGACCAAGGCGCCGATGTCCGACAACATATGGCCGGCATCGGAAAGCAAGGCCAGGCTATTCGTGACAAAACCGGCGATTAGTTCCGCGAAGAAGTAGCCCAGGCTGATTGCGAGCGCCCATTTTAGGCGCCGCGTCTCGCTGTGTCGTTCCATACCTGATGTATTTTAGTACGCTACTCTTCCGGCCGGTAGAGTTTCAACAGCAAACCGCGGCTACGCGGATGGACCCAGAGCCGACGCTCTAATTAACGAACTAGCGCGGGCCGATGGCGGTTTTTAACATCAGAAAATAAATTTTTCCCGGACTATTCATGTAGCCGGCATGGGCGCCCGCGTCATCGCCGCTGCCCATGTACAGATCCGCCCGTTGAAAACCGCGGATCGCGCCGCCGGTATCTTGATTGAGGACAAAACGAACAAAAGGCCGCCAGCCGATCAAGCGACCTGAGCCATCCAAAACCGGACTTTCACTGTAGATCAGTGCCGGGGCTCCCTTTGGAAAAAGACGCGAATCGGTCGCAATCGAACGTCCCGATGTAACCGGCACCTCGAGACTGCCAAAAGGACCTGCTTCAGTGACTCGGAAAAACACGTAGCTCTCATTATGCGCCATGATCTCGTCACGCTGCTCAGGATGTTCCTCCAAATGGCGACGCAATCGCGTCATCGACATCTCGCTTTGTGAGATTTTGCCTTCATCGATGAGCAGCCGGCCGATGCTCCTGTACGGCCTGCCGTTTTGGCCGGCATAACCGATATGCAGCCGTGTTCCATTTGGCAGGCGCAAAATACCCGAACCTTGAATGTGAAGAAAAAATAATTCGATCGGATTCTTGACCCAGGCAATCTCGAAACCACGCCCGCGCAACAATCCGTCTCGGTCGATCTCACGGCGAGTGTAGTAAGGCGCGAATTGCTCGGCCTCGACTCGCCCGCCGATTTTTCTTGCAGTCTCGCCGGAATTTCCTGCAACTCGCTCCGGAGTCAAGAGATCCGTGGGTTTGCGGTAAATCGGATAGCGGTATTCGCTGGTTTCGACGAGGCTGCCGTCGATAATCGGTTGATAGTACCCGGTAAATAATACTTCTCTGTGCTGCTCATCTCGGCTCGACGGCACCAGCTCAAATTGGGCCTCGAAATCTTTGACGAAACATGCCCAACAGCTCCAGCGGTCTAGGAGCCGATCGAGAGCGGCAAGGCCGTCGAGGGCTTCTCCAGCGCTAATCTGGCGGGGTTGCTCTCCGACGATTTGATCGGGCGGCAGCTTGCGCAGATAAGATACACTGTGATGGATCGCGAGCCGGAGGGATTCACGATCGAGGTCATCGGTGATCGGCGGCGGGGAAGCAACCGTCTGGCCATGAACGATTTGATTTCCGAGCGAGAGCCAAGACAACAAACCGAACAGCGCGAGAAATGATGTCCGCACGGATACTCCTTGAACTCGTTTGCCAACTCGTGCAAGCATTCTAGCATTGAATGACAAAGAATTAAGAGAGGAAGCTGTCCGCGTGCTCGACGAACTGCCCGACGAGTTCCGGGAGCAGTTGCATAATATCGAGATCGTAGTCCAGAGAAGACCGAGCAAACACCAATTGGCGGAAATGGATTTAGATTCTTACGAAGAGGTCATCTATGGACTCTACGAAGGAGTTCCTTTGCCCGACCGCTCCGCATTCGATCCGCCGATCCTGCCGGACAAAATCACTCTATTCTCCGAACCCCTGCTCAGCGACTTCCCCGATCCCGACAAACTACGCGAACAGATTCGACTCACACTAATTCACGAGATCGGCCACTATTTCGGTATGGACGACGATGAAATCGAAAAGCTAGGGTATTAAATGGAAATTAGGGACGAAACAGAATCTAGAACGAATCAGTATTAAACTAAATACCTGCTCTCTAGCGCAGACGATTCATCGGATTCCATCTGCCGAATCGAATTCCAAAATCCAAGTGAACCCACTTCGATCTCGACGAAAATTTACCCCGGCCTTGCGCATCGCCGTAGATGGATTTGATAATGCGTTGGCAACGTCGACCGCTTAGGTTTCGATGCCGATGAGCTCCATTATTTTTAGCTGATCAAATCCAACTACCGCTTCCCCATCGATAATTGTCACGGGCGTGCTTTGATAGCCCATGTCGATCAACTCTTTCAGCGCCGCCTTATCGGCGCGCACATTTTTTTCCACGAACTCGACGCCTTTTTGAGATAGAAACTCCACCTCTTTATGACAAGGTCCTCAACCGGGCTGCGTGTAGACGACGATTGTTTTTGCCGCCATCTCTTACCTCCATGAGCAATTTCCACTCATAGTATCTTTTTGCAACTTGTGATGAAAGACGTTGCGTCGGCTATTACAAGGTCGCCTCTAATCACTGTATAAGCTTCTGTGCATTGCCGATGCAGGCCGCATGTTTCAAAGGCTGAGCCGGTTTGTTAATTTACTGACAGCTTTGTCATGTCTGAACAGAGACTTAAAAAATAACTATGCCAATTTCAAAATATCATGACTCGAGGCGCGCTTGCGTATTGGGGCTTTCTGTTGGTCTCGGCTTACTGTTTGCGTTTTCTGCTTGGCCTCTCGATATCCGGTCTCTAACGTCGAGCGTTAAGGTTCTGACAACTCATGCGCAGTTCCTCTCATCCGACAAACTCACGGGCCGAGGCATCGATAGTCCTGGTATAAGGGTTGCCCGTGACTACATCGCCCGCGAGTTTGCCAGGCTCGGCCTGACACCTGGAGGTGACAACGGCAGCTACCTGCAATCCTTTGACGTTGCAACGGGTGTAAGGGTCAATCAGCCTACAAATCTCACCTTGGACAATCGACCAGCTCTGACATTGAACCAGGATTGGACTCCATTAGGTTTTTCCGCTTCAGAAAAGGTAGAAGCCCCAGTCGTTTTGGTCGGCTATGGCATTACCATAAAAGAGTATGGCTACGATGACTATCGGGACATTGATGCCAAAGGGAAAATTGTCATTGTCCTGCGCTACGAACCGCCGCCCAAGCACGCCAACAGTCCGTTCCGTAAGTATCCTAACAATTCGGTTCATGCTGCGCTCCGCGCCAAAGCAAATAATGCGCGGGATCACGGCGCTGTCGGCATGATCTTGGTGGATCTGCATCATCAAGACAATGCCAAAGGTGAACTCATCTCCACCAAAAACAGCTTGTGGCGCGGCGGCACCGGTTTGGTAGCCGCGCAGGCGGGCCGCGCACCACTCGAAAAATGGTTGGAGAGCCATGGTATTTCGCTAACAGAGTTGCGCGGCAAAATCGATTCTGAGGAAAAACCGGCGTCGATGGAGGTGCCCGCCAGCACGGTGAAATTAGAGGTCAATCTGGAAGAGATTCGGCAGCCCACAGAGAACGTTGTCGCGGTTCTTCCCGGTTCGGATCCTTATCGAAAAAATGAAAGTATGGTGATTGGCGCACATTACGATCACATCGGCTTTGGCCACTATGGCACGCGCAATTCAAGCGCTGAGGGACAGGTTCATCCTGGCGCCGATGACAATGCCTCGGGGACTGCTGTACTGCTGGATCTCGCGCGGCAACTGAGCGAAAGCGATATCAAACCAGCAAGGACGATCGTCTTTGCCGCCTTCTCGGCCGAGGAGCTAGGACTGTTTGGATCGCGATATTATGTCAATCATCCCGCCGCCCCACTATCTTCGACCAAGGCGATGATCAACCTGGACATGGTGGGCCGTTTACGGGACGATCGAGTGATCGTATTCGGCAGCCGTACTGCCCAAGAATTTAGCGACATCGTAAAGAGTGCAGCTACGGAATTGGCGCTGGAGATCGGCGAGTCCGATGGGATCGGAGGGAGCGATCACATGTCTTTTTACAGCAAAAAGATTCCCGCGCTTCATTTCTTTACTGGCGTGCATTCCGATTATCACGCGCCCGGCGATACTTGGGACAAGCTCAATCTGGAGGGAATGGCAAAGATCAGCAAGTTGGTTGTGGCTACGATTCGGTCATTGGCCAATACCAATGCACCATTGAACTTTGTCAGCCTGCCATCAGTGCCAGCGGCGCAGGCCATCGGCGAAGGACCGACTTCAACGACCTATCTCGGCACCATTCCTGATTATTCCGGAGAGCAGGAAGGCGTACGGGTCGCCGGAGTTTCGGCCGGAAGCCCGGCTGCGCTCGCTGGCCTTCGTGAGGGAGACGTCATCGTCACGTTGGCTGAAACCAAAGTTCAGAATTTGGAGGATCTGATGCTCGCCTTAGGCAGCAAAAAACCGGGTGATGAGGTCGAGATCGTCGTGCTTAGAGGGACACAAACGCTGAAGCTTAAGGCAGTGCTTCGGGCTCGGGGTTAGCCGGTCCGGTGACTCGCGGGCGTGAAACCGTTTCCATCGAAAACCGAAGGCAGATCAGCACGGTGTTACGGTCACGTCGTTCTCTTGAGATCCGATTCGAATCTGGCGGCAGATACAAGTGTTTTACCCTCCAATCGTAGGAAAAATGCTCGCAGCCTGTAATACCTTATGTTAGTATAATTTCAGTGAATGCTGTGGTGACACTTCTAGGAGGCTGATGATGATCAAGTTGTATACTTTCCCGCCCTCGACGAATTCCCGTAAAGTTAGAATCGCGCTAATTGAGAAAGGACTAGAATTTGAGAGGGTCAATGTGGATCTCACCAAGCGGGAGCAGAAGAACCCCGACTATTTAAAACTTCATCCGTTCGGTCAGATTCCAGCTTTGGACGACGAGGGGTTTATCATCTACGATTCGACCATCATCAACGAATACCTAGAGGACGAGTATCCCTATCCGCCACTCATGCCCAAAGATTCCGAAGGACGCGCTCGCGCGCGCTTGATGGAAGATTTTCGCGACAATCACTTTAATGCTTACTTCGTTCACATCATTCAGGAAATCCGCAAACCGGAGGGCGAAAGGGACAGCCAACGGATGGACAACGCCAAGGCGGAAATTGCCAAAGCTTTCGACCGAATCGAACGGGAATTAGAAGGGAAAGAGTATTTGACCGGCGCTTTCAGTCTTGCTGACATAGCTTTTATGCCAAACATCGACCTGCTGGATCGTTTTGGTATCGGTGTCGATCCGAAGTATAAAAATACGATTGCCTGGATCGAACGTCTAAAAGCGCGACCGAGCTTCGCCGCTTCAGCAAGCTAACCGCTGGATGACCGCACGCCTGATCTTCGCTTGGTTAGTCCATCTTTACAGCGCCCTCGGGGCAGTGATCGCGTTTATAGCGATTCTCTTGATCGAACAGATACGGCTTCAAGAAGCTTTTTTTCTAATGACATTGGCGGTCGCAATCGACGCTTCGGACGGCACTCTGGCCAGAGCCGCGCGGGTCAAAGAGCTGCTGCCGAACTTCGATGGAGACCGCCTGGAAGACATCATTGATTACTTTAACTATGTCGTGGTGCCGTGTCTGTTGCTGATCCGCGCCAATTTGTTGCCATCTCAGGATGCGATCTGGTTGGTTGCTTTTCCACTGGTTGCGAGCGCTTATGGTTTCTGTCAGAAGCAGGCGAAAACGGCGGATCACTTTTTTCTGGGCTTTCCCTCGTACTGGAACATTGTCGCCTTGTATCTGTACGTTCTAAGGGCGCCGCTTTGGTTCAACGC
>Ga0307416_100000807_pt1 | contig 16471 bp, 17 predicted proteins | sample DK1Cmetagenome_2_FD_203821 | JGI IMG/M metagenome (GOLD analysis project Ga0307416, IMG submission 203821) | Maize rhizosphere microbial communities from greenhouse at UC Davis, California, United States - DK15-C-3 | ecosystem: Host-associated > Plants > Roots > Rhizosphere > Soil | place...
CTGGGCGGCGAACTGCACCGCCTGCTGGGAGGAGCCGCACTGGCGGTCGATGGTGGTCGCCGGCACTTCCTCGGGCAGCCCGGCGGCCAACCAGGCGTTGCGGGCCACGTTCACCGACTGCTCCCCGATCTGGGACACGCAGCCCATGATCACGTCGTCGACCAGCAGCGGGTCGACCCCGGCCCGCTCGACCAGTTCCCGCAGCACGACCGCCCCCAGGTCGACGGCGTGCACCCCGGCCAGCCCCCCGTTGCGCCGCCCCACCGGCGTCCGCACCGCCCCCACGATCACCGGCTCCAACCCCGGATCCCGTTCCCGCCGGGCGTACGGCCCCGGCCCCTCGGACCCCGAGCCCGGGCCCGGCTCCCCGGACCCCGGGCGCGACCCCGGCTCGCGTTCCCGCATGTGCTGCCCCTTCTCCAAGTCCCTGGACCGAAGGTGGCACCGGCCGCCGCGCCCGTCAACCAGGCCCGGCCCGGGCTGTGCCCCAGGCCGGGCTACTCGGCCTGCTCGATCACCACCCGCTCGAGGCGCAGCTCCTCGACCGGCCGGTCGCCCGGGTCGCGGTCGACGGCGGCGATGGCGTCGACCACGTCCATCCCCTCGACGACCTCGCCGAAGATGGTGTGCTTCCCGTCCAGCCAGGGTGTCGGCACCTGGGTGATGAAGAACTGGGACCCGTTGGTGTTGGGCCCGGCGTTGGCCATGGCCAGGAACCCCGGCCGGTCGAAGCGGTGGGGGCCGCCGACCTCGTCCTCGAACTGGTAGCCGGGGCCGCCCCGTCCGTTCCCGAGCGGGTCGCCGCCCTGGATCATGAAGTTTGGGATGACCCGGTGGAACACGGTGCCCTCATAGAGGGATCCCTGCTCCTGGGCGCCGGTTGCCGGGTTGCGCCAGGGCTTGGTCCCGGTGGCCAGGCCGATGAAGTTGTCGACCGTCTTGGGAGCGGTCTCGGGGAACAGGCGGACCCGGATGGGCCCCTTGGTGGTCTCCAGGGTCGCGAAGGTGTCGGCCACGCAGGTCTCCTCGCCGTCGAGGGCTGGCGCCCGGTCAGCGGCCAGCTCTGGTCGTCAGCCACCCTACCGAACCCGGCCCGGCCGCTCATCTCGCCGTCCACAGCCCAGGCCGTGACCAATTCGAGTCGGGAGCGCCGCCGCTCGGATGCACGCTCGCGTCCGCCTCGTGACCGCGCCATTGGATCCTCTGGCCAGGAGCTTTAGGGAAGGTGGTCGCCATGCGGCTCGTCCGGACCCTCGTCGTCACAAGTCTCGCCGCCGTCGTGCTGGCGCTGGCCGCCGCGCCCGCCGGCGCCCAGTCCGCCCCGACCCTCACCGGCGTCCGCGCCGGGCGCCACACCGGCTTCGACCGGATCGTCTTCGAGTTCAGCGGTGCCGTGCCCGAGCACCGGGTCCGCTACGTGGACCGGCTGGTCCAGGACGGGTCGGGCAAGCCGGTCTCGGTGGCCGGCGCGGCCGACCTCGAGGTCGTCTTCCACGGCGCCAACGCCCACGAGGACGACGGCACCCCCACCATCAGCCCGCGGCGGTTCCCGACCGGCCTGCCGGCCGTCAAGGAGATCGCCCAGATCGGCGACTTCGAGGCCGTGGTCACCTACGGCATCGGCGTCGACCGCAAGCGCCCCCTCAAGGTGTCGACCTTGTCCAACCCCTCGCGCCTGGTCATCGACGTCTCGACCACCGGAGCAGGCGGCTCGACCGGCACCGACGGCGGGGTGCTGCCCTTCACCGGCCCGCGCAACCCCGAGCTGCTGGTCATCGCCCTCGCCCTGCTGGCCACCGGGGCCGCCGTGCTGGCCCTGGCCCGCCGCACCCGGATCGCATAGGACGTCGCCAGGGGACCGGGGGCCTCTGGCGACCACCCGAGGCAGCCGCTCCGCACGGGGCGGCTGCCTCGCTTTGTAGCGGGTTTCCACCCCGGTCGAACTGGTCGAAAGCACGTGGGGTCCAGGTGGGTGTGGGGGAACAACCGGTTGGGGACGGTGACGGCCAGCTTGCGGGCGGCCACCGCCTCCAGGGCGTCGAGGTCGCCCGCAGCTCCGGCCCGGGCACGTGCTCGAGGAGCTCGCTGCAGAACACCACGTCGACCCGGTCCACGAGCGCTCCGAGCCGCGACACCGGGGCGCGGAGCACCCGGTCGTAGCCCCGGTCGTGGTCGATGCCCTCGCTCATGCTGGGCGGGAGTGTACGTTGACGCCCGCGCCGCCGGTGCCGACACTTTCGCACCAGGGCAACCGCGAACCCCGGGAGGCACGGAGACAGGCACATGAACGGCCACGTCCACGACGAGCTGCCCGCGCTGCTGGGCGGCGAGCTGCCGCCCGCGGTGGCGGCGGCCGTGCATGCCCACCTGGCCGGCTGCGACCGCTGCCGGGTCGAGCTGGCCGCGGTGGCGTTCGCCGCCGGGGAGCTGCGGTCGGCCGCCCGGCTGCCGTTCGCCGACCCGGCCGAGCTGCCACCGCTGCGGCTGGAGCCGCCCCTGGACGAGGCCCCGGGGCCGCTGGACCTGCCGGCCGGCCAGCGGGTCGGCCCGGCGGCGGTGGTGGTGGCCGCCACCGACGACGGGTTCGACCCCGCCTACCGGGCGACCCGCCAGGCCGCCTTCGCCGTGGCGGCCAGGGACGGGGCCCGGCTGGTGCTGTTCGACCGCTCGCCCGAGCTCTACCTGGTCGACCCCTACGAGCCGGCCCGCGGCATCGGCGGCGGTCCCCGGAGCTCCCTGCTCAGCCAGCGCACGGCCGGCCGGGCCGGCCGCCCCTACCTTGCCGACCAGCTGGCCGAGGCGCGCCGGCTCGGCCTCGACGGGGCCGCCTGGGTGGCCCGCGGGCACGGGCCCGAGGCCCTGGCCGCGGCCTGCCAGGTCCTGGAGGCCGAGCGGGTCGTGCTCCCGGCCAGCCTGGCCGCCCCGCCCCTGGTCGACCGGGTCCGCGACCACACCCTGGCCGCCTTTCGGCGCCGGGTCCCGGCCCGGATCAGCCTGGCCGACCTGGACGGCACCCTGGCCGAGGTCGACTAGGAGACGCCAGCCGGGCGGCTGTCGGACGCCTCTGCCAGACTCCGCCCATGGCGACCATCGACTACCTGGCGGCCCTCGGCGACGACGGTACGGCCCTGGCCGCCGCGGCCCGCCAGGGCCTGGACGCGCCGGTGCCGGCCTGCGAGGAGTGGACGGTCGCCGACCTGGTCCTGCACACCGGCATGGTCCACCGCCACAAGCTGGCGATCGTCCGCGGCCGCCTGGCCGGGCCGCCCCGCCCCTGGCCGCCGTCGGCCCCGCCCCGCGACGAGCTGCTCGGCTGGTACGACCAGGGCCTGGCCGAGCTGCTGGAGGCCCTGGGGAGCACCGACCCGGCGACCCCGCTCTGGACCTTCCACCCGCCCGACCAGACGGCCGGGTTCTGGCGCCGCCGCATGGCCCAGGAGACGGTCGTGCACCGGGTCGACGCCGAGAGCGCCCACGGCCGGCCCGGGCCGGTGCCGGGCGACCTGGCCGCCGACGGGGTCGACGAGGCGCTGGCGGTGTTCCTGGCCCCCTCCCTGGAGGACCGGCCGGTCGGCGGCCAGGGCCAGTCGCTGCGGCTGGAGGCCACCGACACCGGCGACCGCTGGCAGGTGCGGCTGCTGCCCACCGGGATCGAGGTCGGCCCCGGCCAGGCCTCGGCCGACGCCACCGCCGCCGGCCGCGCCGCCGACCTGCTGCTGTGGCTGTGGGGCCGGGGGCCGGCCGACCCGCTGGAGCGGACCGGCGACCCGGCGCTGGTGCCCAGGGTCCGCGAGCTGGCCGCCGAGGCCACCCAGTAGCCATGGAGCTCCGCGACGTCGTGCGCCGGCGGCGGATGGTTCGCCGCTTCGACCCCGCCCCCCTGGCGCCCGCGGTCCTGGAGCGCATCCTCCACAGCGCCACCCGGGCGCCGTCGGCCGGGTTCAGCCAGGGCCTCGACCTGGTCGTGCTCGAGGGGCCGGAGGCGGTCCGGGGCTTCTGGCGGGCCACCACCGACCCGCGCTTCGGCAAGCCCTACAGCACCGCCGAGCCGCCGGTGATCGTGCTCGTGCTGTCCGACCCCCAGGCCTACCTCGACCGCTACGGCCAGCCCGACAAGGCCGGCCTGGGCATGGAAACCGAGGCCGGCTGGCCGGTCCCCTACTGGGACATGGACGCGGCCATGGCGGTCATGCTCATGCTGCTCACCGCCGTCGACGAAGGGGTCGGGGCCTGGTGGTTCGGGGTCTTCCACCGCGCCGAGGCGCTGCTGCGCGACCTCGGCGTGCCCGAGGGCCGGCGGCTGGTCGGGGCCGTGGCCCTCGGCCGGCCGGCGGCCGACGACCGCCCCACCGGCTCGGCCGTCACCCGCCACCGCCGCCGGATGGACGAGGTCGTCCACCGCGGCCGCTGGTAGCCGCCGCTGGTTGCCGAGGACGTGGTCGTGACCCGGGTCAACTCCAGCTGGTCCGGCGGCCTGCCCGACGAGGAGGTCGCCTTCGGCTTCGGCAAGGTCTGCTGGGAGTACCGGCGGGCCCCTGCGGCCGCCCCGGTCCGCTTCTGCTTCGACCTGGCCAGCAACGGCCCGGCCTGACCCGGCCCCGGGACCGACCCGGGGGGCTGGGGCCCGGGGCGCCTCAACTCGGCCCGGCGACCGTCGATGGAACCGGTATGCACACCCCGACGGCGGCCCCGCCTGCCCCCGAGGTGGCCGGCGAGCTGGACCGGATCGTCGGCGCCCGGGCCGTCCGGGCGGTGTTCCAGCCGCTGGTCGACCTGGACAGCGGCGACGTCGTCGCCTACGAGGCCCTGGCCCGCGGGCCGGCCGGCTCCCCCCTGGAGCCCCCGGCCGCCCTGTTCGAGGCCGCCTACGGGAGCGTGCGCGTGGCCGAGCTGGACTGGGCGTGCCGGGCGGCGGCGTTCGCGGCCGCGGCCGGTGCCGGCCTCGACCCGTCGCTGCGGCTGTTCGTGAACTGCGAGCCGGTGTCGCTCGGGGTGCCCTGCCCGGACGACCTGTGGCCGGTGGTGGACGCGGCCGAGCGCCGGCTCCGGGTGGTCTCATGGAGGTCACCGAGCGGGCCGTGGCCCGCGACCCGGCCGGGCTGCTGGCCGCGGTCGCGCGGGCCCGGGCGGTCGGCTGGGGGGTTGCCCTGGACGACGTCGGCGCCGCGCCGGGCAGCCTGGCCGTGCTGCCCTTCGTCCACCCCGACGTGATCAAGCTCGACCTCCGGCTGGTCCAGGGCCGCACCACCGCCGAGGTGGCCCGGATCGTCAACGCCGTCCGGGCCAAGGCCGAGCGGACCGGGGCCCGCATCCTGGCCGAGGGCATCGAGACCCGCCGCCACCTCGAGATCGCCCGGGCCCTCGGCGCCACCGTCGGCCAGGGCTGGCTCTACGGCCGCCCGGGCCCCCTGCCGGAGGCGACCCGGCCGCCCCGGATCCCCCTCGACCTGCTCCCCGAGCCGGCGGCGGTCGAGGACCAGACGCCGTTCGAGGTGGTGTCGGCCGAGCGGGTGCCCGAGCGGGCCCCCAAGGACCTGCTCCTGTCCATGAGCATGCACATCGAGGACAAGGGCCTGGACGCCGCCGAGCCCGGGGTGCTGCTGGCCTGCTTCCAGGAGGCACGGCATTTCACCCCCGGCACCCGGGCCCGGTTCGGGCTGCTGGCGGGCCGGGCGGCGCTGACCGGGGCGCTCGGGGCCGGCATGCCGGCGGCGCCGGCGCCGGGGTCCGCGGGGCCTCCCTCGCCCCCGGCGACCCCCTGCGGGGCGAGTGGGCCGTGGTCATGGTCGGTCCCCACTTCGCCGCCGCCCTGGTCGCCCGGGACTGCGGCGACGACGGCCCGGAGGCCGACCGCCGGTTCGACTTCGTCATCACCCACGACCGCGACCTGGTCGTCCGGGCCGCCCAGCCGCTGCTGGACCGGCTCGCCCCGGCGAGCTGACCGTTCGGCCTCGGGGTCGGGCTCCTCCCCCGCGCCGTCGGCGCGCGTTGACGGATACTACGGACATGCCCTCGACCAATGATCGCGTCGGCGGCCCGCAGGGGTCGCCGACGCCGCTGCCGGTGCAGCGGGAGCTGTTCGACATCCCCGACGACGTCGCCTACTTCAACTGCGCCAGCCTCTCCCCCCAGCTGAAGGCGGCCCGCGAGGCCTCCGAGGCCGCCCTGGCCCGGCGGGCCCGGCCCTGGCTGATCGGCAGCGGCGACTGGTTCAGCGAGGTCGAGGAGCGCCGGGCCCTGTTCGCCCGGCTGACCGGGCTGGACCCCGAGGGAGTGGCCATGGTCCCGGCGACCAGCTACGGCCTGGCGGTGGCCGCGGCCAACCTCACCGCCCGGCCCGGCCAGCGGGTGCTGGTCCTGGCCGACGACTACCCCTCGAACTGGTACACCTGGCAGCGGTTCGCCGGCCGGACCGGGGCCGAGGTGGTGGCCGTGAAACGTCGCGACGGCCGCGGCTGGGGCGAGGCCGTGGTCGAGGCCACCGACGAGCGGACGGCGGTGGTGGCCGTCCTGGGCGTCCACTGGACCGACGGCGGGGCGGTCGACCTGGCCGCGGTCGCCGAGCGGGCGCGCGAGGCCGGGGCCGCCGTGGTCGTGGACGCCAGCCAGGCCCTGGGGGCGATGCCGCTCGACCTGGCCGCCGTCCGGCCCGACTACCTGGTCAGCGTGGGCTACAAGTGGCTGCTCGGCCCGTATGCGCTCAGCTACCTGTACGTGGCCGAACGCCACCGCGACGGCGTGCCTCTGGAGGAGAACTGGATCAACCGGCTCGGCTCCGAGGACTTCGCCGCCCTGGTCGACTTCCAGGACCGGTACCAGCCGGGGGCGCGCCGCTTCGACGTCGGCCAGCGCGCCCATTTCGAGACCACCGCGATGGCCGTGGCGGCGCTGCGCCAGCTGCTCGACTGGGAGGTCCCGCGGATCTCCGCCACCCTCGGCGGGATCACCGGCCGCATCCAGCGCGAGGTCCAGGCCATCGGCCTCCCCCTGACCTCCAGCGACCGGGTCCCCCACATGCTCGGCATCGGCCTGCCCGACCAGGCCCGGGCCCGGGTCGCCGGCGCGCTCGCCGACGCCGGGGTGTTCGCCGGGGTCAGGGGCTCGTCGCTGCGTGTCTCCCCGCACCTGTGGACCACCGACCAGGACATCGAGCGGCTGGTCGGCGCCCTGACCACGGCGACAACCGGGATGGTGGCCTCATGAAGACCCTGGCGACCTACAACATCAAGGGCGGGGTCGGCAAGACCGCCGCCGCCGTCAACCTCGCCTACCTGTCGGCCCGTGGCGGCCGCCGCACCCTGCTGTGGGACCTCGACCCCCAGGGCGCGGCCAGCTACCTCCTTCGCGTCCGTCCCCACGTCAAGGGCGGCGGCAAGGCCCTGGTCAGCGGCAAGCGGAGCCTCGACCAGGCCCGCAAGCCGACCGAGTTCGACAACCTCGACCTGGTCCCGGCCGACTTCACCTACCGCAACCTCGACCTGGTCCTGGACGCCGCCAAGCGGCCCACCGAGCGCATCGCCCGCCTCGTCGACCCCCTCGAGGACGAGTACGACGTGGCCATCCTCGACAGCCCGCCCGGCATCTCGCTCGTCTCCGAGAACGTCGTCCACGCCGCCGACCTGCTGCTGGTGCCTCTCATCCCGACGACCCTGTCGGTCCGCACCCTGGAGCAGCTCACCGAGTTCGTGGCCGAGCTCACCAACCCGCCGGCCCTGCTGCCCTTCTTCACCATGGTCGACGGCCGCAAGCGCCTCCACCGCGAGGTCACCGCCGAGCTCCGGAGCCAGCGCAAGGACATCGCCGCCACCGCCATCCCCGCCCTGGCCGTGGTCGAGCAGATGGCCGTCCACCGCGCCCCCCTGCCCACCTTCGCCCCCCGCAGCCGGGTCACCCGCAGCTACGAGTCCCTGTGGGAGGAGGTCCGCCGCCGCGCCGGCCTCAGGTCCAGGTCGGCGGCCTCCCGGTCGCGTTGAGCACCATCACCCCGGTCCTGACCGTCCGCGGCGCCGCCGAGGCGGTGGCCTTCTACAAGCTGGCCTTCGGCGCCGAGGAGGTCCACCGCAACGCCTACCCCGACGGCCGGATCGTGGCCGAGCTGGCCGTGGGCGGCGCCCGCTTCCGGGTCGCCGACGAGGCCCCGGAGGCCGCCAACCTCAGCCCGGCGACTCTGGGCGGCACCACGGTCCGGATCAACCTGCTGGTCCCCGATCCCGACGCCCTGGCCGCCCGTGCCGTCGCCGGCGGCGCCACCGAGGTCGCCCCGGTTGCCGACCAGCCCTACGGCCTCCGCCAGGGCCGCCTCGCCGACCCGTTCGGCCACCACTGGCTGATCGGCCGGCCGCTGGCCGACGCCTCCGGCGACTGGGCCCGCGGGTCCGGCCCCTAGCCGCCGGTGCGGGCGGCCGCGGGCGCGGGCTGGTCCAGCTCCTCGTGGACGTAGCGGCCGCCGCCCCGCAGCCATGAGGCGCCGGCGGCGACAAGGGACATGACCAGCGCGGCCAGGAACACGATGGCCAGCCCGTGCTGGAACGGGCCGGCGATGAGCCGGGGGAAGAAGTCGGTGCCGGTGAGGTTGGACGCCTGGGCCGGGCTGAGGCGGGCCAGGGCGGCCGGGCCGAGCAGGGTCCGGATCGGGTTGTAGCCGAGGAAGGCGGCGAACAGGCTGCCCACCGGCGGCAGGTGGGCGATGCGCTCGGCCGTGGCCGGCGGCACCCCGTTGGCGGTCAGGCCGCTGTACAGGGTGGTGGGCAGTCGCGCGGCCAGCCCGGCGATCATCAGTGAGAAGAACAACCCGATGGAGAGCACGAACCCGGCGTTCTGGAAGGTGGCCCGCATGCCCGAGGCGGCGCCCCGCTGGCGGGCCGGGACGCTGTTCATGATCCCGGCGGTGTTGGGAGCGGCGAACAGCCCCGAGCCGATGCCGTTGAGCAGCAGCAGGGCCGCGAACACCAGGTAGGGGAAGTCGATCGGGAGCAGCATCAGGGCGGCGAAGCTGGCCGCGGTGAGCAGCATGCCGCCGGTGGCGAACGGCCGGGCGCCGTGGTGGTCCGACAGCCAGCCCGACACCGGCCCGGCGACCAGGAACCCGAGCGTGAGGGGGATCATGTAGATCCCGGCCCACAGCGGCGTGGACGCGAAGCTGTAGCCGTGCAGGGGCAGCCAGATGCCCTGCAGCCAGATGATCAGCATGAACTGGAGGCCGCCGCGGCTGATCGAGGCCAGCAGCCCGGCCAGGTTGCCGGCCGAGAAGGCCCGGATCCGGAACAGGTCCAGCTGGAACAGGGGATCCTGGGAGCGCCGCTCGACCACCAGGAACAGCCCCAGCAGGGCCACCCCGCCGAGGAGGAGCGCCAGCACCAGGGAACTGGTCCAGCCCATGGTGTGGCCGCCGTAGGGCTGGATCCCGTAGGTGATCGCGACCAGCACCGCGATCAGCCCCACCCCGAAGGTCAGGTTCCCGGCCCAGTCGATGCGGCCCCTGGTCCCGCGCTGGCCGGTCTCGCGCAGCTTGAGGTAGCCCCAGACGGTCCCGAAGATGCCGAAGGGGACGCTGACCAGGAACACCGCCCGCCAGTTGGTGTCGGCCAGCAGCCCGCCGATCAGCAGCCCCATGAACGAGCCGGCCAGGGCGGCCACCTGGTTGATGCCGAGGGCCATGCCGCGCTGGCCGACCGGGAAGGCGTCGGTGAGGATGGCCATGGAGTTGGCCATCAGCAGGGCGCCGCCGACCCCCTGGACGATCCGCAGGGCGATCAGCTCGAGCGCCGCGGCGGAGCCGACGCCGGGCGTGAGGGCCAGCGCGATCGAGGCCGCGGTGAAGATCGCGAAGCCGGCGTTGTACATCTTGACCCGGCCGTAGATGTCGCCGAGGCGGCCGAAGGCGACCACCAGCACGGCGCTGATGACCAGGTAGCCCATCAGCATCCAGAGCAGGTAGCTGACGTTCCCGGGCCGCAGCGGGTCCAGGTGGATCCCGCGGAAGATGGCCGGCAGGGAGATGATCACGATCGAGGAGTTGATGGTGGCGACCAGCATCCCCAGGGTCGTGTTGGACAGGGCCACCCACTTGTAGCGGTCGCGCTCAGCCGGCATGCGGGGTTCCCCTCCGGCGGCGGGACCGGGCCGGCGCGGGCGGCGAGCCGAGGTCGCGGAGCTGGGCGAAGGCGGCGTCGGCGAGCTCGGCCAGGGGCCGGCGGCCCTGGCCGGCCCGCCAGGACGACACCGCCGAGCGGGCCGCGGCCACGGCCACGGCCGCCACCAGCCGGGCGTACGAGGGGTCGGCCCGGTCGGGCCCGAGCCGCTCGGCGACCGCCGCGGCCAGGGCCCGCTCGAAGGACGCGTACACACCCAGCTGGCGGGCCAGCAGCCCGGGATGCCGCTCGATCACCTGCTGGCGCAGGAGCGACTCCTCCCGGCGCTCGGCCAGCCCGAGGATCATGGCCCGCAGCACCTGGCAGACGGCCTCCAGCGGCGACTCGCCGGCCGGCCGCTCCACCACCAGCCGGTGGACGGTGACCGCGTTCTGGGGCGCGTCGCCGAGCAGGGCCTCCTCCTTGGAGGAGAAGTAGTTGAAGAACGTGCGGGTGGCCACATCGGCCGCCTCGCTGATGTCCTCCACCGTCGCCTGCTCGAGGCCCCGTTCGGCGACCAGCCGCAGCGCCGCGTCCTGCAACGCCTGGCGGGTGGCGAGCTTCTTCCGCTCCCGCCGCCCCGGCTGGGCCTCGCGCCCCGGCTGGGCCTGCCGCCCGGGCTGGGCCTCGACAAGGTCGCTGGTCATGTTCGCAGGCTAGTCCGTCGTTGCACACCGTGCAAGATTTTACTTGAAGCAACGTTGCATCTAGGGCAAGCTGGGCGCATGAGCAACCAGTACATTCCCGGCACCTGCAACATCGGTCCCGAGGAGATCGCCCTGCGGCGCCGCGCCGGCCACGTCGGCCTGGCCGTCACCGCCGCCCTCGGCGCGGCCCTGCTCCGCTCCGACCTCTCCCCCGCCTGGCGGCTCACCCTGGCCTTCCCGGCGGCCGGGGCCGCCTCCGGCTACCTCCAGGCCCGCCAGCGGTTCTGCGCCAACTACGGGTTCCGCGGCCTCTACAACTTCGACGCCCGCGGCCACGAGCAGCCCGTCGCGGTCACCGGGGCTGAGGAGGCGGACCGCCGCCGGTCCCTGGAGATCACCGCCACCTCGGCGGCCATCGGCCTCGGGGTCGCCCTGGTGGCGGTGGCCGTCGGCCGCTAACGCCGGGAGCGCGACTGGGGCAGCTTGGCCGAGCCCCGCTTGGCCGCGGGCGCCGACGGCGGCGGCACGACCGGCCCGATGTCGCCGTCGGGGGCCTCGTCGAGGTCGACGATCACCGGGGCGTGGTCGCTGGGCCCGGAGCCCTTGCGGGCCTGCCGGTCCACCCAGGCCGCGCGCACCCGGTCGGCCACCGGGGCCGAAGCCAGCACCAGGTCGATCCGCATCCCCAGGTCCTGGTGGAACATCCCGGCCCGGTAGTCCCAGTAGCTGAACACCCGCTCCTTGGGCCAGCGGTCCCGGACCACGTCACGCAGGCCGAGCCCCTGCAGCTCGGCCAGGGCCGCCCGCTCGGGCGGTGTCACATGGGTCTGGCCGATATAGGCCTCGGGGTCGAACACGTCGGCGTCGGTCGGGGCGATGTTCATGTCCCCGCACACGACCCTGGCCTCCGGCTCGGCCGCGACCTGGTCACGCAGCGCCGCCAGCCAGGCCAGCTTGTAGCGGTAGTGCTCGGAGTCCGGCACCCGCCCGTTGGGCACGTAGACCGACCACACCCGGATCCCCCCGCAGGTCGCCGCCACCGCCCGCGCCTCCTGCCCCGGAAACCCCGGCCCTCCGGCGATCCCGCGCTCGACGTCCTCCAGCCCCACCCTGGACAGGATCGCCACCCCGTTCCACTGCACCTCCCCGTGCAGCGCCAGGTCGTAGCCCCGCCCCCCGAGCTCGTCCCCGAGCAGCTCGGTGAACGCGCCGTCCCCCAGCTTGGTCTCCTGCAGGCACACCACATCCGGCCGCCGCTGGTCCAACCACGGCAGCAACCTCGGCACCCGCTGCTTGACCGAGTTCACATTCCAGGTCGCGATCCGCACGCCGCCACAGTAGCCGCCAAGGGATGAACCTGTCTCAGGCGCAGGTCAGCTCGTCCTGGGTTAAGGTCGAACGTTGGGCCCCCGGACGTGCAGAGAGGAGAGCGCGATGAGCAACGAACAGGCGGCACCTGAGACGAAAGGTGTTGCGGTTGAGGCACTTGCAACGGTTGACCTCGGCCCTGAGGTCGAGGGCATGGCAGGGCGCCAACTTCGCATGCGCATGGTGACCATGGAGCCTGGAGCCGTCTTCGGCCCGGTGCACGACCATCAAGACAGACCAGGCATCGTCTACATCCTGCAAGGAACGATCACTGACCATCGAGATGGAGTCGATACCGACTATGGGCCGGGAGTCGGCTGGCCCGAGGACAGGAACACCACCCACTGGCTCGAGAACCGAGGAACGGTTCCCGCGGTGGAGATCTCGGTCGACATCGTCAGGCCAGACTAAAGCAGTGGAGACGATGGGACTCGAACCCACGACCCCCTGCTTGCAAGCCAGCTCGAATGGGTTTGCCACCCTGGTCTTGGCCACCAGTTCGTCGGGGTGATGTGTTGCCGTGCTGTCGTGGCATGCGTATGCCGACGCGGTAGTGAGTCGACCACTTCGGCCAGGCCACCTTGGAGGTGATCGAGCAGGCGCCAGGACGGCTGGTCGAGGTCCCCGGCCTTGGCCCCAAGCGCACCGGGATGATCACGGCCGCCTGGGAGGAACAGAAGGCCATCAAAGAGGTCATGGTCTTCCTCCAAGGTGTGGGGATGTCGACCTCGCTGGCGGTACGGATCTACAAGACCTACCAGGACCAGGCGATCCAGGTGGTCCGCCGCGAGCCGTACCGGCTGGCCGGCGACGTGTGGGGGATCGGGTTCAAGACCGCCGACCAGCTCGCCCGCAGCCTAGGCATCCCCCATGACAGCCCCCAGCGGGTCAAGGCCGGCCTGCAGTTCGCCCTGTCGGAAGCCAGCGACGACGGCCACTGCTATCCGCCTGAGACCGATCTGGTGGCCAAGGCAACCGGGCTGCTGGGCGTGGACGGCGAACTCGCCGGGCGCTGCCTTGAGGAGTTAGTAGCTGAGGAGGGTGTGGTGGCCGAGCCGCGCCCCGCCGATGTGTCGCCGGATGCCGCGGCAGTCACGGGCAGGGCGATCTGGCTGGTGCCGTTCCACCGGGCCGAGGCCGCCCTGGCCGGCGGACTGCTGCGCTTGCTGGAGGACCCTGCCGATCGGCTGGCCAGCTTCCAAGCGGTGGACTGGCCGGTCGCGCTGGAGTGGCTGGGCCGCTCCATGGGCGTCACTCTGGCCCCCGAGCAGGCCGCGGCGGTGCGGCTGGCGCTGACCCAGCGGGTGGCCGTGCTGACCGGCGGGCCAGGCTGCGGCAAGAGCTACACCGTGCGCGCCATCGTCGCCCTGGCCCGCGCCAAACAGACCAAGATTGTGCTGGCCGCTCCGACCGGCCGAGCCGCCAAGCGCCTTGGGGAGCTGGCCGGAGTGGAGGCGGCCACCCTGCACCGGCTTCTACAGCTGCGCCCGGTCGGGGACGCCGCCTTTGACCGCGATCATCCCCTGGACGCCGACCTGGTGGTCATCGACCAGACCTCCATGCTGGATGTGCTGTTGGCCAACAAGCTGGTCAAGGCCATCCCGCCCGGGGCGCATCTGCTGCTGGTCGGCGACGTCGACCAGCTGCCCAGCGTCGGAGCCGGGGAGGTGCTCCGGGACCTGCTGGCCGCCGAGCGACTCCCCCGAGTGCGGCTGACCAAAGTGTTCCGCCAAGCCCAGCAAAGCGGAGTGGTGACCAACGCCCACCGCATCAACGCCGGCCAGCCCCCGATCACCCACGGCCTGGCCGACTTCTTCCTCTTCCCCGAGAAGGAACCCGAGGAGGTCGCCGACCTGGTCGTGGACATCGTGGCCAACCGCCTGCCCCGCCGCTTCGGCCTCGATCCCCGACGCGAGGTGCAAGTGCTGTGCCCAATGCACCGAGGACCAGCCGGCGCTGGGGTGTTGAACGAGCGGCTCCAGGCCGCGCTCACCCCAGCGCGCGAGGGGCTTGCCGAGCGCCGCTTCGGCGGCCGCGTCTACCGGGTCGGGGACAAGGTCATGCAGATCCGCAACAACTACGACAAGGGCACCGCCGGGGTGTTCAACGGCTCGGTCGGGGTCGTCACCGCGCTGTCGCTCGAGAACCAGGAGCTCCAGGTCCGGTTGGACGAGGACGAGGAAGTGGGCTACGGGTTCGACGAACTGGACGAGCTGACCCACGCCTATGCGGTCAGCATCCACCGCTCCCAAGGCAGCGAGTACCCCTGTGTGGTCGTGCCCCTCACGATGAGCGCCTGGATGATGCTGCAGCGCAACCTGCTCTACACCGCCGTGACCCGAGCCAAACGCATCGTGGTCCTGGTCGGCAGCAAGCGCGCACTGGCCAAAGCCGTCCGGACCCAGGGCGCCGGCCGCCGCTACACCGCCCTCACCGAACGGCTCCAGCAGCGACGGGCGAGGACGGTTGCGGCGGTCAGCCGGCCTTGAGACGGCCGGCTGCAACAGGTTCCGGTCGAGCTCAAGGAGCGGTCCGCGATCGGGGCAGGTGGCAGGACGGTCACGGTGACGCCAGGGCGGCGCACCGCATTGGCCATTCTGGAGTTCCGGACGAGGGGCAGCGTAATTTGGTTTACCTGGACCGCTTGGGATGAGGCCGCTGGTTCAAGTCCAGCCAGGCCCACAAATCGGCTCGTGACCAGCGGAAACGCTGGTCACTGCGTTTTGCGGCGCCAGCCCGATCAGGTGGATCCCGTTTGGGGATGAGGTCTTGAGGGCGCTCACTCTCCTGAGTCGGAACAACGCCTTGAGCAGCCTCTTTGCGTTCCACTGTCGGTGGGTATGCCTCAGGTCGTCGGTTGCACAGCGGTGGTAAGAACACATCCCTCACGAGTCCTCGATGGCATCCCATAGCGCCCGAGCTCCCCGGACGCGCCAGCGACCGCACGACGGTGACCAGCTCGTCACAGCACCCAACCACGTCCCGAGCGGGTGTTGGCACAGCCGCGCTGTTTGTCCATGTGGACGCTGGGCAGGCTCACGGTGCGCGACCGACCAAGCCGCATGGTGGTGAGGCATATCGACTACGCCGAGTTGCTGCAGCAGGTGCAGGCAGCGGCGGCTCTGGACCGGGCCGCGGCCGAGCAGGTGAGCTTGGCGACGGTGACGACGCTGGCCGAGCGGATGAGTCACGACGAGCTGGTGCGGCTGGGTGGGCGGCTGCCCAATCAGTTGCAGGCGGCGGTACAGGGTGGCTCGCCGACCTGCCAGCCGTTTGGCGCTGATGAGTTCGTCCGTCGGGTCGCCGAGCGGATAGGGGTCGAGCCGCAGGCGGCCTGGACGCGCGTGCGGGCGGTGTTGGGCACGCTGGAGCGGGAGGTGGCCGAGATGGAGGAGGTCCGCCAGCGGCTGCCGCGCGACTTTGACGCGCTCATGGCCTGAGGTGGCCCGCCTGAGGCCGCCTACCTATCTGGCACTAACGTGCTCGCCGTCTCTGCACCGGAGCCGAGGTGTCGACGCGGCCGCGGGCGAAGGCGTCGACGCGGCCCCAGCGGCCGGGGATGTCGAGCAGCTCGAGACGGCCGATGGCCCTGGGTAGGGCGGGATCGACCAACAGGTGCTCTCCCACCGGCTCCAGGCCCAGCATCGTGGCCAGCAGCAACAGGGGCGCACCGGTGGACCAGGCCTGGGGGCTGCAGGCGGTCGGGTACTGGACCGGATACTTGGTCATGGAGCGGGGGTAGCCGCCGAAGGCCTCGGGGAGCCGACCATCGAAGAACTCGGCGGCCTCCAGGATGCCTGCGGCGACCCGGGCCGCTTCGGCCTTGAAACCATAGCGGCGCAGCCCCCAGGCAACAAAGGAGTTGTCGAAGGGCCAGATCGTGCCGTTGTGGTAGCCGATCGGGTTGTAGCGGCCCTCGCCCACCGCCAGCGTGCGCACCCCCCAACCAGAGAACAGCCGCTCGCTCATAAGCTGCTGCGCGACGGCCTTGGCCTTGGCCTTGTCGACGATGCCGCTCCACAGCAGATGCCCGTTGTTCGAGGTGAGCGAGTCGACCTGGCGACCGTCGGCGTCCAGGGCGATGGCGAAGTACTCGCCGTCTTCCACCCAGAAGTCGCGGTTGAACCGCCGCTTGAGGTCGGCGGCCTGGCGCTCGAGGGTCTCGGCGAAGGTGAGGTCACGCCAGACCAGACGGGCCAGGCGGGCGCCGCGCAGCTTGGCGTCATAGGCGTATCCCTGGAGCTCGCAGGTGGCCCGCGGGAAGTCCGGCAGGGTGCCGTCGCGGTAGGAGATTGAGTCCCAGGAGTCCTTCCAGCACTGGTTTTC
>Ga0307416_100000809_pt1 | contig 16455 bp, 8 predicted proteins | sample DK1Cmetagenome_2_FD_203821 | JGI IMG/M metagenome (GOLD analysis project Ga0307416, IMG submission 203821) | Maize rhizosphere microbial communities from greenhouse at UC Davis, California, United States - DK15-C-3 | ecosystem: Host-associated > Plants > Roots > Rhizosphere > Soil | place: USA...
ATCACCGGACCGGAGGGAGTGGGTGGGGACTTCAACAGGACTGTTTATGCGACAGTCAAGAGGACAATCACTGAGAACCATTTTCAACGACAAGCTTGTCTATCACGTCAATTTCGATGAAGGGAAGGTGCTCGTGTCCACGAACCGCGGATTGTTCGAGTATACACAGGACGGAGATCTTGTAAGACAGATACCCCTATTACCAGAGTTCTCGCTTGTATTCGCAACACTTCGGGCAGCTAACGGCGAGTTGTGGGTTGCATCGCACAAAGTGTTGATCATGTCTCGGAACGCGCGGACGGTCACCCACGTGCTGGGGCACAACGAAAACAACCAGCGAACATTGTCAGAAGACCGCGTGCGTGTGCTTTACGAAACCCGCGATGGAACTATATGGCTCGGCACATTCGGATACGGGCTAAACAAGCACAATCCGTCAACGAGAAAAATTTCCTATCTCAGCGAACATTCAGAATTGAAGTTATCGAGCGACTACGTTAGTGCCATCTATTCTGCGGATGATACGATCGTGTTTGTAGGAACGTCCCGCGGGCTTAACATAGTCGACTACGGCAGGCAAACAGTATCGATCTTCAATCCCGGCAGAGATGATCCCCGTGGCGGGTTATTCCTTGTTTACGCAATCAAGGCTGGCCATGCGGGTGACCTGTGGATGGCCGCGCTCGGCGGTCTGTACCGGTGGAAAAACGGATCGTTTGTTCTGCAGAACAACAGGTTCGCCGAGATCCTTGACTTTGTTGAATATGATTCTCAATCACTCCTGCTGCTCACGCGTGCCAGCGGATGTTATTTGTATGACAAGCAAACAAAACGTTTGAGCGTTTTTGTGCCCAAGTCCAGTCTTTCGGCCGACCTTACAACCATCGCGATCGAAGGCGAGAGAATTTGGTTAGGTGCGCACGACGGATTGCGAAGCTATGATCTGGATGGCAAACTGCTCGAGCATTTCATTGCGGATGCTGAGGATTCAACCGCTCTGCCTTCCAATTCAATAAAGGGAGTCTTTATTGATTCCCTTCGAAACATGTGGATCGGTACCTGGGGTGGCGGGCTGAGCCGTTATGATGCTCAAAATAAAAGGTTTGAGACATTCACTACTCGCCATGGATTGTCAAGTAATGTCGTGTATGGAGTGATCGCGGATCGCCGCGGAACACTGTGGATGGGCACTAACCATGGACTTGCTGCATATGAGCCATCGAAGAAAGTATTCTCAAATTTTGATGTCTCCGATGGATTCCAAAGGGAATACAATACGGGTGCATACTTCCGCAGCGTCAATGGCGTCGCTTACTTCGGAGGCGTCAGAGGTCTGAATATATTTAAGCCTGAAAATATTCTCGGGAGCGAAAAAGTATCTGACGTTTTTCTGACCTACATCCAGGCGAACGAGACGAGTCTAAAGGACCACGTGCCGGATGATGTCATTCAGCTCGATTGGCAGGATGACGATCTGACGTTACATTTCGCAGCGATCGATTTCAACGCTGCACACAAATACCAGTTTCAGTATTCCATTAACGGCGACGCATGGCGAAGCCTTGGAAGCTCCCGTCGCCTGGACCTCCCGGAACTCGCCGTGGGTAAATATGAAATCCGGGTACGGGCATCCATCAATGGCAGAACGTGGACCGATGGCAATGTTATCGCGAGCATCAACGTGAGCGCTCCTTTTTGGCAGCGTCCTTCAAGCTATTTTATACTGGCTGTCCTTCTGGCAACGTTAACGTATGTAGCTCATCGTATCCGTCTGAGAAGATTGCAGCGATCAAATGAACTTCTCAATAAAGTTGTCGACGAACGCACGCGTGAGGTAAAGCAAAAAAGCGAAAAGATTCTGGCACAGAACGAAGAACTGCTCAATCAAACAGAAGAGCTTACCTCGAAGAATATTCAGCTGGAGAAAACCAGAATCGAGCTGGAGGCTTTTCAGGCCGAGCTGGAAAAACGTGTGGATGAAAGGACACATGACATCCAGGCGCTCAACAGGGAGCTGCTTCATCAGAATGCGCAGCTTGAACAATACTCCTTTATCACCGCACACAATTTTCGGGGGCCCGTTGCGAGGATAAAAGGATTGATCGACTTGCTTGGGCATGAAGGCATATCAACAGAAGAATTCTCCGACATCGTACGCTTCTTGAGGTCCTCAATCCAGGATCTTGACAAAGTCATCAGCGACCTGAATGCGCTGCTTGTCTTGAAAGAGAAGGGGAAAAAGGGATTCAAGCCCGTGGATGTCAGGGAAGTAATGCGAAAAGTGATTTCCGAGCTGGAACCGGATCTGAGGCACACCGGAATGCTCATTGATACATCGCGCTTTGACCGGCATGAGATACGGGGGATGGATGCGTTCTTTCACAGTATTTTTTTTAATCTCACGGAGAACGCCCTGAAATATCGGAAGCCTGACTCGGTTCCCTCTCTGACAATTTCATGTGTGCGAAAGGACAAAAAGGTCGTCATGGAGTTTTCCGATAACGGCGTCGGCATTGACCTTGCGCTCGCAATGCCAAAAATGTTCAAGATTTACCAACGGTTTACTTACGGCGGAGAAGGCCGCGGTCTCGGACTCTACCTTGTCAAAACACAAACGGAAATGATGGGCGGTGAAATAACCGTAGAGTCGACCTTAGGAGTGGGGACGTGCTTCAGGCTGACTTTTCCAGGCGTGGGATAGGACGTTTGTGTTGTGGCCTTGAAGATTTTATTCACATTTTTGCTGGACATGGCTGCTAGTCTAACGATCATGTCGATGAAGCACGGCTCTTTTTACATTATAAGAATGACGCGTTCAATTTACGGCACCTTTCCTCGGATGAGGGAAGGAGTCGCAAGTGCGCGCGTCGCAGAAACAACCGCCATGCGAGTGCTGTGGCGCATCTCTTCTCATCACAACATTCACACTTTTCTTCCCCACTAATATTTCAGCCATGTCCAAGGTTACGGTCATTTTCTTTTTTAACGAAAAGGATTATCTTCAATAACCATCGCTCTTACCGTTTTTGTCTCGTTGTGCTGAGAGTGATAGCACCCCTGCGCTGACACAAATAAATTATACTATGGAAAGGTTGATATTCCTGCCGCGGAAGGGAAACAAGGTTTCCTTTCTCGTGATTTCCGTGCTTCTCCTGCTCCCGTCCGCAAGTTTTGCGCAATCAGAAGCCCCACGGCTCTATGCGAGACTTACTATGCTAAAGGCAACTGAAGGAAAGGAGCGTGAATTTGAGAACTTCGTAAGAGAGTCCATAAAGCCTTTGCAGGATCTTCGCCGTCAAAGCGGGGAGTTAGTGCTTTGGATTTTTTTTAAGGTTCATTTCGCGGGCCAGGCAGATGCGTATAACTATGTCGGCGTTGGCTACTATCCAACCTGGGCCAAGACCGATCAGGAGCCGCTGGTAGATTTGTTGAGGCAATCGAATCCAAATGCAGATGTGGAGGAATTTACCAGGAGGCAAAGCGAGCTCCGCAGTGTTGTCGGCGAATCAATCTTTTCTCAATTGGAGGCGATTGAGCCGAATCCTCCGGTTCCTTCGCGGTATGTAAGGATCGACTACATGAAATCGAAGCCTGGGAAACAAATGGACTATCTGAAAATTGAACGCAATGACTGGATGCCCCTTCATCAGCGCCTGATCACAGAAGCGCAGTCGTCGGGCTGGGGACTGTGGCAGGTTGTGTTTCCAGGTGGTTCAGCCTCACGATATGATTATGTGACCAGCAATCGTTACACTACGTATGATCAGGTCCTGGGCGCGGACTATGAGGCAATGTTCAAGAAACTTACTCCGGCAAAAAATGTGAATGACATCTTCAACCGCACAACCCAATCCCGCGACCTTGTGAAAAGCGAACTATGGGAGGTTGTGGAGATATTGAATTGAGCATACATCTATCTCTTTGTTGTGCATTACCCGGGGCAGCAGCAATGAACCGCAGACAAGAATGCGGCGCGTCAGGGCTGTGGCTCAATTAACGGAGTAAGCGCACCCGAGTACGTGAGGGTCAGCTGATGCATGGCACGCGTGCAGGCGATGTAAAGCATGCGTCGATCAACATCGGTGTGATAGTTGCGGGCGGAGACAAAGGGTACTACCACCTCATCAAACTCCAGGCCTTTCGCCAGATGCGATGTGGTTATCACCACGCCACTTTTGAACGATGTACTGTCCGCGGTAATAAGATTCACCCCATCTGAGCGCAGAGCACTAAAGAGAAGCTTCGACTGTTGATGCGTCTTCGTGATAATGGCCATGGAATGATGTCCGGAATTTTTAAATGCGGCGATCATGCGCCGGATTTCATTTGTCTCTGCGGTGTCGTTGCTGAACGCTCTGATTGCAGGCTCCGGCCCATGCCGTTCCATTGCAATCAGATCCGGATTGCGCAGAATACGTTGTGTAAAAGCAGTGATCTCCAAACTCGAGCGATAACTTCGGAACAGTTTTATCACATCCGCCTGCGGAAAAACCTGGTGAATCTCTTCGGACGAAGAACCGCTGTAAGGATTCACCATCTGCATTATGTCTCCGAGAATTGTCTTCTTGCATTTGAATATTCTCGAAAGAACTGAATACTGAACGGGTGTATAATCCTGCATTTCGTCAACGAGAAGATGTCTCACATGGTCGTACGCCACGATTCCTTCCATTCTGATCATGCAATAGATGAGTGGAAAGAGATCTGAATATTCAAGGACGTTACCTGGCGCCATATGAAACAGTTCCGGTTTGCCCACCCATGTGTAAAAGTTCTTATAGAGCTCGAAAATATTGTTGCCCTTGATCATCCGCGGCACAGCCTGCCAGATCTGAGCTTTTTCCTGTCCTGTGAGTTTTGACGCTGTGGAGCTGCGCACGAACTGCTGAATGTCTTTGACCACGTGTGATACGCGCTTCAACAGCGGAATGCGATAATAGGCTTTGAAGCGTTCGTGAATAAAATCGAAGGGTACCACCGTGCGGCCTATGCGCAGCTCCTCCGGCTGGAAGAAATTATTCTCCAGATGGATCAGGTATTGATTTAGTTTGCGCAGAAATTCGAAGCTTGATTTGAAGCGGACACGTTCAATAAAACTCTGATCGTGCGTCTCCAACAGGAAAGAAACCTGCTGGAAGAAAGTCTGGAAGCGGAATCTGCCGGCCAGAAGATCTTGTGCAAGTTCTTCAATGCCCATTTCGGGTATCTGTTCTTCACCGAGCTCCGGCAATACATTCGAGATGTAGTCGGCGAATACCTTGTTGGGTGAAATGATCAATATATCTTTTGCTGCGATTGAATCCCGGAACCTGTAAAGCAGAAAAGCGATCCGGTGAAGAGCGATAGAAGTTTTACCAGAGCCCGCTACTCCCTGAATGACAACGACTGGCGAAGACTCGTTTCTGATGACTGCGTTCTGGTCGCGCTGGATGGTCGCGACGATAGTCTTCATTTTGTCATCCGCTGCCTTGCTCAGTTCCTTTTGCAGGACCTCGTCGTGGACGTTTACGTCGTTCTCAATCATAAACTCCATCTGACCCTCGCGTATCCGGTACTGGCGTTTCAAGAGTATCTCACCGGTGATCCGGCCTGATGGAGTTTCATACCACGCCGCACCAAGTTCAAAATCGTAGAACATCGAAGAGATCGGCGCGCGCCAGTCGTAAATAATATTTTTTCCGGATATCTCATCGGTGAACGTGTAGATGCCGATGTAAACCGGGCCCGGCTGGGCACCGGCGGGTGAAAAGTCAATGCGTCCGAAATAAGGCGATTGACCAAGCTTCATGAGTTTACGCTTCGTGGCCACCGCGGACTCTCCTGTAAAAGCCATACGGTTTATCGACTGGCCGGCGGCGACCATGTCAGCTTCATCGAGGCCGGACTGATGCTCATAAATATATTCCTTGTTCTGTCGGAGTTCAGCAGAAAACTGCTTCACTCTGTCGTCCATACGTTTGATTGCCAGGAGCAATTTTTCCTTAACCTCTTCAAGATATTCCCTTTCGTCCTGTTCGCTCGGATTCACCATCTACTTTTGCAAAGGCACAAAAGTAGAAAGAAAATGTATGGAGTGAGCCGGGGAATCTTCTTACGCGTTGCCGACGCGCCAGCGTTCGGCCATTTACTCCAAGGTCATTCGATCCTGGAATCAGGCAATGACATCTCGCCTTGTGTAATGGGGGACCGCGTAGCGGCTTGTTTCCAAAGTTTTTTCTTGCGATATTTAAGCCCCCCTTGCTGATCTCAATCCAATATCATTTGGCAGACATGTTAACAAACGGTAGTCGTTCCATCCTGTGCGAACAGTCGGTAATAGCTAACGAGCACCATCTTCACGACTTCCTTATGCAAGTGGCAGGCATCGTGGCAGTCCTGCGCGGCCCCCTGCACGTTTTTGAGCTTGCGAATCATGAATATATGAAACTCGTTGGTCCAGAGCGGATGATCATTGGTAAGTCAGTCCGTGAGGCACTGCCAGAGGTTGCAGGTCAGGGATTTTTTGAGCTATTGGACGAGGTCTATCGAACAGGCAAGCCGTACGTTGGAAATCACGTTCCACTCAAGCTGAAGGCCAACAAGGATGGATGCCTCACAGAATCGTACGTGAACTTTGTATATCAGCCAGCGCTTGATGCAAATGGCGATGTCCTCGGTATCCTGGTGCATGGCGTCGATGTAACCGAGGAGGTGAAGGTCAGGAAGACCATACTTGAAAGCGATGTCACTCTTCGTCAAAGTCAGGCGGAGCTTCAGCGGTCCGAGCAACGGTTCAGATTGCTTGCTGACAGCGTCCCCGTGGCTGTTTGGGTCACGGACAACCAGGGAAATGCTGAATTTCTCAATAAGCATTGGTGTGATTACAGCGGGGTAGCCTTCAAACCAACAATGGCATCGAAGGTGGCTGCGGAAAGCGTTCATCCGGAGGACATACCCAAGGTGATGGCTGCTTTTGCAGAGGCGATGAAAACCGGTAGCCCCTGGGAAATTGAACAACGCAACCGCTCTGCATCCGGGGAGTACCGGTGGTTTCTCAATCGCTGTAGTCCATATCGCGATCCGGAGTCCGGCGAAATAACACATTGGTTTGGAGTCGGCATCGACATCCACGATAAAAGGCAGACCGAAGATGCCATTCGGGCGAGCGAAGTCAAGTTCAGAACATTCTTTGAATCGAACATGCTTCCCATTGCGTTTTGGAATACTAACGGACACGTCTACGAATCCAATGATGCATTCGCCCAACTGATGGGCTATACGAAGGAACAAATAGCTGATGAGCGCTTCAGCTGGCTGGACAGTACTCCGGTCCAGTATCGGCATTTGCACGAGGAAGGAGTCAGGGCCGCCATTGAACGAAAAACTTTCATTGATCCGTATGAAGTTGAGCTGATCCGGAAAAACGGCGATCGTATAGCTGTCCTTGTCGGTTATACGATGCTCGAGGGTTCCAGCGAAAAAGGTGTCGCATTTTTTTTAAACGTCAGTGAGCAACGGTCCCTGATGAACGAGCTTGAAAGGAGAGTAGACGAAAGAACAAACGAGCTCCAGCGGTCGAATCATGACCTTCAACAGTTTGCCCATGTTGCCAGCCATGACCTCAAGGAACCGGTAAGAAAGATGACGTTTTATGCGAATCGCTTAATGGACGAGATCACAGAGATGCTAAACCAAAAGCAAGCAACCTATTTGAATAAGATAATGGCTGCAGCGGGTCGCATGCGTTCGATGATCGACGGGGTTCTCACGTATTCGACGATGAACGCTTCCGAGCAAAAGGTTGACGAGATTGATCTAAATGAGATTGTTTCCGACGTTCAAAGTGATCTCGAACTGCTTATTGCAGAAAAGAACGCGGTAATCCACTCGTCAGAATTACCGAAAATTGAGGGCGCTCACATTCTGATACACCAATTGTTTTATAATCTGTTGAGCAACGCGCTGAAATTTTCCGACGCGAATCGCCCACCGGTATTATCTATAACCTCCGGGCCTGCAAGCATCGATAGCCGGCCGGGTGTGGCTATAAAGTTTACGGATAACGGCATCGGATTCGAATCGGATTATGCGGAAGCCATTTTTGAAAGTTTCACACGCCTTAACCCGAGAGACAAATTTGACGGCACTGGCCTCGGACTGGCATTGTGCAAAAGGATCGCAGAGCGACATGGCGGACGGATCGAGGCAAAGAGCATAAAAGATGTCGGATCCGCCTTCATCGTGCAGCTACCCCGTACACAAAAGGTCCCATGCATCTAAGCCGGTTCTGTTGTTATTATCAGTACCAGAACTGTTCCTGGATTGGAAAGGGCACGGCCATCTCCCCCACGAACTGCGAACTAGTTTATTAAACTTCTATTCGTTCCGCAGCGCTTCCACAGGATTACTTGAAGCTGCGCGTAAAGATTCAAAACTGATCGTCATGACTGCAATCAATAATGCAGCAGTCCCGGCCAGCAGGAAGACTGAGATGTCAAGTGGCGTTTTATACGCGAACCCTTCCAGCCAGGAGCTGATTGCGTACCATGCGAACGGCACGGAGATGATGAACGCGATCAATACGAGCTTTACAAATTCGCCTGACATCATCTTTACAATTTGAGGAACACTGGCCCCGAGAACCTTTCTTACACCGATTTCTTTGAACCTTCGTTCGGCCATGAAGGTTGATAAGCCGTAAAGTCCTAAACAAGAGATGAACATCGCGATGATGGTGAAGCTTGTGATGACGCTCGACACCTTTTTGTCTTCCTCATATTGTCTTTTTACATCCTCATCGAGAAATGAATATTCAAACGGAGTATCAGAGTTTACGGCCTCCCAGGTTTTCTTTACCTCTGCAATGGTTGAGGAAAAGTTTTCTGGCTTCGCATCAACAACGATGTAAGCATGCTCCGGTTGTTCCGAAACACGGAAGAGCAACGGATAAATTTCTTCCTTCAAGGTGACCTGATGGTAATTCTCCATCACGCCGATAATTTCAAATTCATATCTTTCTCCTTGCCACTCAGTGAATAAGCGTTCTCCAACCGCTTTCGCGGGAGTGAAGCCAAATTGGCGCGCCGCTTTTTCGTTGATAATGACCTTGAATTGCGACAGCGTATCGCGGTTCTCCGAAAAGTTGGATCCTGCAATGAGTTCAATACCCATCACTTCGAGATAATTCGGCTCCACCCAGTTATTCCTCAAGCGCTCTCCGCTTTCCATGGTTCCGCCTGCCGGATATAAAAAGAAGTCTGTAAAAATTGGGTTTCCCGGAAGGTAGTTGGCTGCGGAGACTCCGTTTACAGATAAAAGCTTACTTAGTTCGTTACGCATCACGGTGTAGTTGTCTTGAGCGGTTTCTGTCCGCAACGGTAAAACAATTTTGTGGTCCGCGTTAAAACCAAGGTCTGACTCTTGCATAAACCTTAATTGCCTGGTCACAATGACCATTCCGCAAACTAACGTAATGGCTATTGCGAATTGAAACACAACGAGCGATTTGCGTAATATGCTGTTTGATGATTGAAGCAACGATTTTCCCTTTAAGACTTTTGCAGGTTTGAAAGACGACAGATAGAATGCCGGATAGCTTCCAGCGATCAGGCCGGTGATAAGGGTTATGGCGATAAGAGCCGGTACAATGAAAGCCACGTTGTCTGTGCTCAACGTGATGATCTTTCCGGTCAGGTGATTGAAGCCTGGGAGCATTACCTGGAGGAAAATGATACTCACTGCTATAGCTGCGACTACAATCACCATCGCCTCGCCGAGGAACTGGCTGACCAATGAACGCCGGTTGGCACCAAGCGTCTTCCGAAGGCCAACTTCGTTCGCGCGTTTGGTTGCTTTTGCGGTGGAGAGGTTCATAAAATTAATGCAGGCAATGAGAAGAATAAACCCGGCAATAGAAGCAATCACATACAGATAAACGATACGCGGGCTCTGCTCACCGGAAGCAGAGTACAGATAAATATCCTTGACAGGCTCAAGCCCTAAGGTCTTCTTCATGCCTGCGGCTTCCAGATCATCCGCCCCGTGCTTTTGGAAGGCCTTGTTAATTTTCGCGGTCACATCCTCAACGGAATGTCCGTTCCTTAATTTAACGTAAGAGTTCATGAAGTTCTGTCCGGCCCATTCATCTGCAACATCTGGCCGCCGGAGAAATTCGCACCATCCTGAACTGCAGGCTGATGAAACAAAGAAATTAGCTTTAATATGTGAGGCTGGCTGATCATCAGAAATGACCCCGGTTATTTTGAAGTCGCCGGACGGGCCACCCTGGTTGATAGTGATCACCTTGTTTAAGGCAGATTCATCCCCGAAAAGTTTGCGGGCAAGCTTATGAGTAATTACTACACTGTTTGCTTCCTTCAGGGCGGTTTTGGAATCGCCTTCGCTAAAGGAATATGTAAAGACATCGAACAGTGTGGAGTCAGCGATCAAGCCGTCTGATTCATAGAATTGTACAGTTTCATATTTGATCAGGTTTAGCGCTACACCTGGAGGATTTACAAGCCTGGTAACAGTTTCAATTTCCGGTATTTCATCTTTAATACCCCAGACAATAGGCGGGGATGTCCTGTGCATCGGCCGCATATCTTTGTCGCGACTCATATGCGTTGTTACCCTGTAGAGGTTCTGTAAGTCTGTGTGGTGGCGGTCGTAGGTCAGGTCATCCTTGATGTACAGCGCGAGCATGAGACAGCAAGCCACTCCGACGGATAGGCCCAGAATATTTATCATGGCGTAAGCTTTGTTCCGCAACATGCTTCGCAGCGCGATCTTGATGTAGTTTTCGATCATGGTTACTTACTCATACTGAATGCACTCCCCCTTTCCAACATTGGTGCCATGTTGTAAGGGTCCTTGCATCAGCTGAAAACCCACATTTTAAAGGATTAGCAAGCCCGGATATGAACACGGGCGTCCGAATATGGTCAGTACCATTAGCTGTTAGCCTTAGCCACCATCCAACTTCACGGCAGCCTAACCGTTCCATTTCCTCTGATCAACCACTTATACGAGGTCAGCTCTCGAAGCGCCATCGGTCCCCGCGCATGAAGCTTCTGAGTACTGATACCAATCTCTGCACCGAGTCCAAACTGAGCTCCGTCTGTGAAGGCCGTCGACGCATTGGCATACACCGCCGCGGCGTCAACGTTGAGAAGAAAGTCATCAATGGTCTTTTCGTCTTCTGCTACGATGGCCTCACTGTGTTTAGAGCTATAAGTGTGTATGTGCTCAAGCGCATCTTCGAAGGAATCAACGGTCCGGATGCTCATCTTGTAATCGAGGAACTCAGTGCCGTAGTGTTGCGGCTCAGCGATCTTCAGCAGATTCGCCGGGTACGTGGACTGCAGACGTTCGAGGCTCGGCTTATCGGCGTGTAGTGTTACGTTCTTTTCAGCAAGACGCGTGACGAGCGCGGGCAGGTCTGCAAGCCTTGATGAGTGGATGATGAGGCAGTCCAGTGCGTTGCAAACACTCACGCGACGCGTTTTCGAATTGAAGATTACATCCGCACCTTTTCTCACATCGCCGCTTTTATCGAAATAGGTGTGCACGATACCAGCGCCCGTCTCTATCACAGGCACTCTTGCATTGTCGCGAACGAAGTCGATGAGATTCTGACTTCCGCGCGGAATAAGAATATCGACGTAACCTACAGCTTGCAACAACTCAGTGGTAGCCTGACGGTCCGTCGGAAGCAGAGCAACGATGTTTTCATCTAATCCAGCATTTCGAAGCACACGCTGGATAAGCGTATGAATGTAACGATTCGAATTCTCCGCATCGCTGCCACCTTTGAGAATACACGCATTTCCAGATTTCAAACAGAGGGAAAAAACGTCGAAGGTCACATTGGGCCTGGCTTCATAAATAACGCCGATTACGCCTAAGGGGACCGTGATCTTTCGGAGGTCCAGGCCACTTTTAACTTTCTTTTCCTCCAGAACAATTCCAAGGGGAGAGGGGAGAGCTGCAACATTACGGATGTCCGCTGCGATGTCACGGATCCGCTGCTCAGTCAGTTTGAGACGATCGTAGCGCGGATCTGATGCCGACATGTGATCAAGGTCTTTCTTGTTCGCTACGAGTATGGCGGAGATGTCATCAACTGCCGCATCAGCAAGCAGGAGAAGAGCGTCGTTGATCTTCTGTTCCGGCACCAGCGACAGTTTCCGGCTTGCCGTTCGCACAGATTTAAATGTGTTTTCAAGAAGGCTCATCCTGGTCTAATGGAGATAAAGATGGTCGTAATGAATTACGGGCTTCTGATTTTTCATACCAACAACTTCTTTGGCTTTTTTGTAACCGTATCGCGCAAGGCCCAGACCGACTTCACGTTCATTTTCGTCGATGATCTTGATGAGGTCACCCTTCTTGAATTTTCCGATTACGTGGGTGACGCCCACAGGAAGTAAACTGTGCGCTTTCTCTGAGAGCAAAACCTTTTTTGCTCCCTCATTGATGACGACTTTTCCTTTGGCCTCTTCGTACGCATGCGCCATGTACTTTTTAAAGCTGGAGGCAAGCCGTTGTGCCGGAAAGCGTGTGCCGATTGGTTCACCATCGAGAATACGAAGCACAACGTTTTCAGCCTTTCCATTCGCAATATGAACTGGTATACCGATGCCGGCAATCTTCGCTGAAGTTTGGCATTTCGTTAATATGCCGCCCCGCCCGAACCCGGACTTCTTGCCCGTAGCGATCTCCTCAAGACGAATAAGCTTAGGGTCGTATTCGTGAATTACCTGTGTCCCTGGCTGCGAAGGATCACCATCATAAACGCCGTCGACGTTCGTTAAAATGATCAGTAGGTTCGTATTCATCATCGCGCTTACAAGTCCGGCGAGCTCATCATTGTCTGTGAACATCAGCTCCGTTATAGACACAACGTCATTCTCGTTGAGGATCGGGACAATGCCATGGCTCAGCAGTGCGGTAATACAGTTCTGCATGTTCAGGTAATGATGACGGCTCTTGAAGTCCTCCTTTGTAACGAGCACCTGGGCACACATCATACCCGCGTTGTCAAAAGCTTCTTTGTAGAGCGAGATCAACTTCACCTGGCCCAAAGAGGCAAGCACTTGTCTTTGTACTACGGTATCCGTTTTCTTGGGAAACTGGTAAATGCTCCGTCCGGCCGCCACCGCTCCGGATGTAACCAAAATAACGCCGTGTCCTCGCTGTCTCAGACCTTTGATCTGTGTTGAAATATCAGCGATAACCTGTTCATCCGGTAAACCCTGCGCATTCGCGATAACATTGGATCCGACCTTCAGCGTTATGACCGACTTTGCTTCCTTACTCATGACTCCCTCAGGGAACAAAAGCCAATATTAACGTTTTCCTCGTTGCCGCCCAAGGTGGGTTATACTGCCGGTTTCTCAAAAAGTTTCTATAATAGCAAGCCTATTTTGCCCCCGCCGGAATTGGATTCAGGAAAGAAATGATGGACTAGCTGGTTATCGAATACAATCCAACGTGCTCCGTGAAATAGCTCTAATGGCTTGCCAGAGTCAATATCGGTCGACTCCCAGGCCTACCGTGGCGAACAGCCAAATTACAACGTGCTGCATCAGAAGCCGGAGACTCCTTCCGTGTAATCGTTTAATCCGTGTAATCCGTGATTCAGACAACCTATCGCCAACGACTATGTGAATATAAAAGTACTTAGATACAGTTTTTGCTAAATTAGTCCCACCAAATTTTTCCCTTGAAACTTACATGATGAAAAAAATATTATTCACTCTGGTACTTTTCCTGTTCTTCGGAAGAGTTAGTGCACAGACCAATCAGGAAACGTATCCCGTAGATCCGGCCTCTGTGGAACAAGCCGGAGTACCGAAAGGTGAGATAGTAAAGTTCACTTTTGACAATTCTAAAATATTTCCCGGGACTACACGCGAGATCAGCGTTTACATACCGGCGCAATATAAAGCTGATAAGGAGGCTTGTGTCTATGTCAACCAGGATGGAATTCAGTGGAAGGCGCCTACCGTGTTTGACAACCTCATCGCAAAGAATGAAATGCCCGTGACGATCGGCGTTTTTATCACACCTGGCAAAGTGTCGGCTCACAACAAGGACGCAGCGCTCGACCGGTTCAACAGAAGCTTTGAGTATGACGGGTTGGGAGACGGATATGCAAGATTTTTATTGGATGAAGTATTTCCTTTTGTGGAGAGCAAAAAGGCAACAGACGGCAGGGCCATACGCTTATCAAAAGATGGGAATGACAGGGCCATCGGAGGATCAAGTAGCGGGGCGGTTTGCGCCTTCACGGCCGCGTGGGAGCATCCGGAAGAATTTTCAAGAGTGTTCAGCGCCATAGGTACATATACCGGGCTGCGCGGTGCTGACCGCTACGATATTTTAATCAGAAAATACGAGCCGAAACCCATCCGTATCTTTCTGCAAGGTGGCTCCAACGATCTTAACATCTATGCCGGCGATTGGTGGAAAGCAAATGAATCGATGGAGAGAGCCCTGACCTTTGCGGGCTACGATGTCCAACATGTGTGGGGTAATGGCGGACACAACACTCTTCACGGTACCGCTGTTTTTCCGGAAGCCATGCGCTGGCTTTGGAGGGATTATCCGCAACGCATCACTGCAGGGAAAAGCAAAAATCAATTTCTTGAGGATATCCTCATCGAAGACGAAGGTTGGGAACTTGTGGGTGATAATTACGGCTTCACCGAGGGAATAACGGCGAACGCTAGCGGCGAAGTGTTTTTTCAGGACGTGCCCAATGCGAAAACCTATAAGATCGGGCTGAATGATAAGGTGGAATTGTACATCGCTGATTCAAAAAAGGCCAGCGGAACGTCTTTTTCAACGGCAGGTAATATGATCACGATAACAGGAGGATGGCATGAGCCACCTACCAAACAAGTGCATCAGTATAAGACATCACGCGCTTATGCGGTGGTGGCCGACGAAACACCGGGCAATGACCTTACTGTTGCCTTCAATGGAAATATATATGTTACTTCCCCGGACGGAGTGGAGCGTCCCAGTAAAGTGTACCTGATCAAACCTGATGGCGCGCGAAGTGTGGTCGATGAAGGGCTGAAGTTTGCCAATGGCCTCTGTCTTTCTCCCGATCAAACGCAACTTTATGTAACGGAATCCGCTACGCATTGGCTATGGGCTTACCAGATCCAGGCTGATGGTTCATTATCGCACAAACAAAAGTATGGATGGCTCCATGTGCGCGATGCAGATGAAAATGCATGGGGCGATGGATTGAAATGCGACAGAGATGGCAGAATATATGTCGCCACGCTCAGTGGCATTCAGGTAATGGATCAGCCGGGCAGAGTGAATGCAATTATTCCTGTTCCCAAAACGAAAGGCCAGGTTTCAAATCTTTGTTTCGGAGGACCTGATTTTGATATTCTTTATGTTTCTTGTCATGACAAGGTTTTCCGAAGAAGAGTTAAAGTGAAAGGAGCCAATAATTTTGCCAAGCCAATAAAACCAAACACGCCACGGCTTTAAGGGCACCCGAACCGGTCTGCGGCGTAGGCGGAGCCTGCCGACAGACCGGTGAGTTCAAGCGCCAACAAGTGAGCTATGCAGCATTCAGTTCCGTCATCATCATGTCAATCTTATCGAACAATTCTCCCACGCCCAGTGCAGCCCAGATTATAAAAACGCCGAGAAGAATCTTCAAAAATGCCGGAATTGAAAGACCGGTCTTTTTCGTGAAGATGGCATGCATAGGAGGAAAATAAACCAGTGAAAGAAGCACAACAAAGACTCCGAAGCCGGGATCGTTGCCCCAGAAGGTATTCACTGCGCCGATCGCAAAAAAAGCGATGCCGAAAAGGCAGCTGATGAAATTGAAAATGTTTGATTTCTGATCTGTCATTCTTTCCGCTTTCATATTCATGTCATCGATTGGTTTGTTTCCACTGATCAAATCTGTTTTTAATATTGGATCCCTTCGAAAGTCCCACTGACAACCATATGTTATAAGGAACTGTCCCGTAGTATCATGCACTCAGGTTGTTGCATGTTCAGGTTTTCGAGCTACGTTGATTAATAAGAGAACCTGTGTTGCTGTTTTTATTATGAAAGCAAATCAACAAAAAGAACTTTGACATACAAAGTACTTTTTAACAATTATTATTATTGTCTAGGTGTCGGGAGAGAGGAAGTTAGCAGGGAACGGGTAAAGCGTGTCAATGTCCGGCACGGCACAACATCGCCGGACAGATGGTCGCGCTCATCGGTATGAAATCCTCATCCGTTCGCCTTTCCGCCACTTATCGAAAGGAAGGTGCCCTGTTAAGCATACTGGATATATGCTCACAGCCGAATGGCGCAGAAGGAATAAGAATTTGTTCCATCTCACAACCAAAAGTGAGATGTTGCAATATCAACGGAATTGTAGGGCGGGTCCAAATCAAGACCCGTGACTTAAGATAAGTTGAGTATAATGGCTGGCGCTAATCG
>Ga0307416_100000810_pt1 | contig 16449 bp, 14 predicted proteins | sample DK1Cmetagenome_2_FD_203821 | JGI IMG/M metagenome (GOLD analysis project Ga0307416, IMG submission 203821) | Maize rhizosphere microbial communities from greenhouse at UC Davis, California, United States - DK15-C-3 | ecosystem: Host-associated > Plants > Roots > Rhizosphere > Soil | place...
AGGGCGGCGGCCAGGCGAGGCGATCACGCTGCCCTCAGCCGATCGCGTCCTGATAGAGACCCTCGTACTCGCTCAAGACCTGGTCGAGCGAAAAGCGAGCGCGCGCGTCGGCGGCTGCCGCCTCACTTATGGCCGTCCAGCGGTCCGGGTCGCGCAAAATGCCAATCGCCGCGGCGGCCATGCCGTCCACGTCCCCGATTGGGCGGAGGAAGCCGGTCTCACCGTCCCGCACCACCTCGAGTAGGCCCCCCGCAGCCGAGGCCACCACCGGAACGCCCGAGGCAAGCGCTTCCAGCGCGCTCAGGCCGAAGGACTCGCTCTGGCTGGGCAGGAGGAAGACGTCGGCGCCGGCCAGCAGGGGCGCGACGGCTTCGATCTTCCCCAGGAAGGCGACGTCGGCGTCGACGCCGAGGTGGCGGGCCTCGTCTTCGGCGGCCACGCGGTCCGGGCCGTCCCCGACCATCACGAGCAAGCTCGGGACCGCCTCGCGTACGCGCGCGAAGATCTTCACCACGTCGCGCACGCGCTTCACGGCGCGAAAGTTGGAGACGTGCATGAGCACCTTTCGCCCGCCGTTCATGAACTGCGAGAAGACGGGCTGGTACCGCGAGCGGTCGTAGACGGTGGGGTCCACGAAGTTGTAGATCACCTGCACGTCGCACCCGGTGCAGCCGAAGGTGCGAATCGTCTCCTCGCGCAGGTGATGTGACACCGCCGTGATGCGGTCGCTCTTCTCGATGGAGAACTTCGTGATGGCGTTGTACGACGGGTCCTGGCCGACGATCGTGATGTCGGTGCCGTGCAGCGTGGTCACCACGCACACGTCGCGGCCGCTCTCGCGCAGCATCTCACGCGCAACCCACGCGCTGGTCGCGTGTGGGATGGCGTAGTGGACGTGGAGGAGGTCGAGGTGCGCGAACTGCACGACCTCGTGCATCCGGACCGCGAGGGCGAGGTCGTACGGCGGGTACTCGAACAGGGGATACCGGCCGACGTTCACCTCGTGGAAATACACGCGCGGCAGGAAGGCCGGCAGCCGGAACGGCTGCTGGTAGGTGATGAAGTGGACTTCGTGGCCGCGCGCCGCGAGCGCGATGCCGAGCTCCGTGGCGACGGCGCCGGATCCGCCGTAGGTCGGATAGCAGGTGATTCCGATCTTCATCGTCGATTCGGGCCCTCCGCCTCCCACCACCGGGTGATGACCTCATCGCACTGCGGGTCGTCGGGGTCGATCCGCGTGACGTCGTCGCCAGCGAGCTGGTGCCGAAACCAGGTCCGCTGCCGCTTCGCGTACTGGCGGGTCTCGACGACGACGAGCGCCTCGGCCTCCCGCCGGCCGAGCTGCCCCAGGGCGAGCCGCCGCACCACGTCGTACCCCGACGCCTTCCATGCGGGTGCGTCGGGAGGCACGCTCCGCATCAAGCCCTCCACCTCCCCTACCCAGCCGCCATCGAGCATCGCTCCGGCGCGCCGCGCGATCCGCTCGTGCAGCGTGGCCCCCGGGTCCACGACAAGATAGCGGGCGGCCCGTCGCGGCGGGCGCGCGTGGCGCACGTGGAGGTCGCTCAGCCGCTCGCCGAGGAGGAGTGCCGTCTCCACCGCCCGGAGGAGCTGCGCCCGTCCGAGCCTGGCGCGCGCCGGGTCCAGCCGCTCGCACCACCGGCGCAGCTCCGCCACCGGCATCGCGCCGAGAACCGGCTCGAGCGCGCGGCGTCGCGCTTCGTCGAACGGGGGCGACTCGAACAGCGGCTCGAACAGCGCCCGCAGGTAGAAGCCCGTGCCGCCGACCACCAGCGGCGCGACGCCGAGCGCGGCGGCGGCGCCGATCCACCCGTCGGCGCGGCCCGCCCACTGTGCGGCGGAGAAGCGCTCGGTCGGCGCGACGACGTCGATGCCCCGGTGCGGGACGCGATACTGATCGTCGGGGGACGGCTTGGCCGTGCCGATGTCGAAGCCGCGGTAGATCTGGCGGGAATCCGCGCTGACGATCAGCGCACCGAAGCGCTCGGCGAGGCGCATCGCGATCGCCGATTTCCCGGCCGCGGTCGGACCGCAGATGACGCGGATGGCCGCGGGCCGGGCGGGCGCATCGGTGACTCTACTGCCGGCCAAAGCGGCGCTCGAGCTCGACCCAGGAGAGCTGCACGATCGTCGATCGACCATGGACGTCGTGCGCGGGGAGGGTCGTGGCGCCGAGGGCGACGTACAGCGCGCGCATCTCGCCCGGGGACAGCGCGTCGCCGGCCTTGATCGCGGCCTTGCAGGCGACCGTCGCGGCGAGCCGCTCGTGGCGCGCGGCGGTCCCGGCAAGGCGCGCACCCGTGAGCGCCGCGAGGGTGTCGCGGAGGCAGCGCTCGGGGTCGAAGCGCGGGTGCGGCATGGGGACGCTGTGCACCAGGAGCGTGTGGCCGCCGAATCCTTCGACCTCGAATCCGAGCCGTTCCAGCGCCCCTCGGTGCTCGTCGAAGGCCTCGCCCTCGGCGGGTCCAAGGTGCAGCGTGAGCGGAAAGAGGAGGCGCTGGGACGGGGTGTCGCCGCCCTCGAGCTGCCGCAGGAACTGCTCGTAGAGCACGCGCTCGTGGGCCGAGTGCTGGTCGATGAGCACCACGCCCTCGTCGCGCTCGAACATCAGGTAGGTCCGGCGGAGCTGCAGCAGCGGCGGTACGTCGACGTCCGCCGACCCGCCGGGCGCCCCGGCCGCCCCAACGTTAGGCGCCGCGCTCACCGCCGTCGCGTGCGCGAAGAGGACGCCGTCGCTCCCGGGCGCGGGCCGGAGCACCTCGACGTCGACGACTGGCGCGGCGCCCGCCCCCGCGGGCCCGCCGGCGGGGGCGGGGGCGGGCCAGTAGCGGACGCCGTACGTCGAGGCACCGAGCGCCGCGGCGCTGTCGACGGTGCCGAGCGCGCGGCGTACCGCGGCCTCCACCGCGCGCTCGGTGGTCCACCGGTCCCGAAACCGCACCTCGGCCTTCGCCGGGTGGACGTTGACGTCGACGGTATCGCCAGGCAGCGTCACGTCGAGAAAGAGCGACGGGCGGTGGCCGGCGGGAATCGTGGACCGGTAGGCCGCCTCCGCGGCCCGACCGAGGCCCGCGTCGCGGACGGGGCGCCCGTTCACCGTGAGGAACACGCGCCGCGTGGTGGTGCCGACGTCGGCGGGGCGCTCGATGAGCCCCGCGACCCGGGTGGCGCCGCTCACGTCGTCCACGTCGACCAGCGCCTCGGCGTAGCGCCCACCCCACAGCGCGGCGACGCGACCGCGCAGCGACGCCGCCGGCGGGAGCGACAGCGCGGCCCGGCCGTCGTGGGTCACGGACAGGCGTACGTCACGGCGGGCGAGCGCCGTGGTGGTGAGCGCCTCGCTGATGCCACGCCACTCGGAGCGGGCGCTGCGCAGGAATTTCAGCCGCGCCGGCACGTTGTAGAAGAGCCGCGCGACCGCGACGGTGGTCCCGCGCCGCCGCGTCGCGTCGCGCACCTCCGTGACGCTGCCGCCCGCGGCGCGCACGAGCGTGCCCGCGCCGTCCGCCGGTGCACTCTCCAACTCGAGGTGTGACACGGAGCAGATGGCCGGCAGCGCCTCCCCGCGGAACCCGAACGTCGACACGCCCACCAGATCGCTCGACCGTCGAATCTTCGACGTGGCGTGGCGCTCGAGCGCGAGCAGCGCGTCCTCCCGTTCCATGCCGCAGCCGTCGTCGCTCACGCGAACGAGCGCGCGCCCGCCGTCCTCGACGGCCACCTCGATGGTGCTCGCGCCGGCGTCGAGCGCGTTCTCGACGAGCTCCTTCACCACCGACGCCGGGCGCTCGACCACCTCGCCAGCGGCGATCTGGTCGGCGACGGCGGCCGGGAGCACGGCAATACGCGGCACGGGTGCGGCGGGAGCGCGGGTTCGGAGTCGGCGAGCGGGTGCGGGCGCCGCGTGTAACGTAGCAGTCAACAGGGGTACCCCGCACCTAGAGTAGAGCGGGCCACCGACGCCGCGAGCCCGCGGCCGGCTACAGGAGCCGCTCGCCCAGCGGGATGAGCCGGTCGGTCTCGATCCAGCCCTCGCGGCCCCCGGCCAGGCGCACGTGCGTCCAGACGCCCCGGCGCGCCACCGTGTGGGCCACGTCGCCGGGCAGCACCAGGGGCCCGGGATCGGCGGCGAGCGCGGGGAGCACCCGCAGCGGACCGCGCTCCGCCACCACGGCTCGGTCGTCGGCCCGGCGCACGTAGGCGGCGTACCACGCTCCGGCGCCGAGGACGAGCGCCGCCCCGAATGCGGCGACGGCGTACTTCGCGGACGCGGGGCCCCGCGTCCGCAATCGTCGCGCGACGAGCGCCCAGGCGAGCAGCCAGGCGACGAGCGCGCCCACGGCCGTCGGGGTGACCGGGATCGGGGGCACGCCGGCGATCAGTCCGGTGGCGGTGGTCGGCAGCAACTGCAACCGATCGCGGACGTCCCCGGCGAGGGGCTCGAGGCGGAGGGCCCGCTGCCAGCCGACGGCCGCCGCGGCGGTGTCGCCGGCCGCCCAACCGGCGGTGCCGAAATTCGCCCAGGCGTCGGCGGCGGTGGGGTGGGCGCGTGCCACGTCGGCGAAGCGCTCCATCGCCTCGCCGAACCGGCGCTCGCCGTAGGCGCGGACGCCGTGTGCGAAGGTCGCGGCAGCTGCGTCGCGGGCCTCGAGCACCGCGGCGCCGGCGGTGGAGAGCAGCGCAAGCCCGCTCGCGCCGAAGATCAGCACGGGAACGAGTCGCGCGCCCAAGACGGCGCGCCCTCGCGCCTCCGAATCGACCCGGGCGTAAATAGCGAGCGCACGCTGGGCGGTTCCGGAGGGGATCGCGCCGTCAGGCGCGTAGGCGGCCGCGTCGAGCGTGTCGAGCAAGGTCTCGGCTTCCGCCGCCGCGTCGGCAGTGACGCCGGCGCGCCGGAGGGCCCGTGCGAGCGCCCCGCGGCGCGTCAACACGCTCGGCGAGAGGGCGAGCCGGTCGGATAGCGCGGCAACGTAGGCGCGGCGAACGTGGCGCGCGTGGGCATCGCCCGCGGCCCGCGCCGCGTCGCGCAGCGCGTCGGCGTGGGACCGCTTGCGGTGGCGCCGGGGGCGGCGGCGCACGCCAAGGGCGGCCGCCGGGAGCGGAGCGACGACGGCCAGGAGCCAGAAGGCCGAGTGCGACGACACTGGGTCGCCGAGCGGTCCTCTGAACTCCGGCCGCAGGGCGAGGAGTACGACGGTGTCGGCGGGGAGCGTGTCGGTCGCGGCGAGTGCGCCCGGCGCGACCTGGATCGTGTCGGGTCGCGTCACGGCGATCTCGTACCGCTCGGTGTAAGGGTTGAAGAAGGGATAGCGGATCGACGCCAATTGGTGCGTACCCGGCGAGCGCGGCGTCAGGATCCAGTCGAACTCCTTGGTGCCGCGCACGAGCGCCGACGGCGGATCGAGCCGCACGCGCTCCTCCCCCTTGACCAGCGTCGCCCAGGGCACGGCGAGCGGGGGCCGTGGGAAGAGCTTGACGTTCCCCACGCCCGACACGCGGACGGTAAGCACGAGCGGGTCGCCGACGCGGGCCGGGCCGGCACCCAGGGCGGTGCCGACCTCCAACTCTCCGACCGCGCCGGCGTAGCCGGCGGGGCGGCCCGCCGACGGCGGCTCGACGGCCACGACGCTGAGCGTGTCAGTGCGAAGCGTGTAGGTCTCCTCCCGGCTGAAGAAGCTCGCCGTGAGGGGAAGCGAATACACGAGCCGCGCCGGGGGGATGAGGGCCCGGCCCGGTCCGAGGGGAAAGAGTGCGCGCTGGAAGACGTGCGCCTCGTAGCGCTTGCCCCCGGCCCGGCGCGGCGGAACGCGCGGCGGCGTCGGAACCTCGTAGGCGAGCATGGCCCGGGGCTCGGGCGGGACGAACTCGGGGTTGCGGCGCAGCCGCCCGCGCACCTCCTCGTCGAGGAACACCCCGACCTGCAGCGTCGCCTGCTGGCCGACGTAGACGGTCTCCGGGGTGACCAGGGCCCGGAAGTTCACCCCCGCCCGCGCGTCGAGCGTCGCGCGCTGTACGATCGTCGGCACCAAGGGGTCGTTGGCCGGGTTCCGCACCACGACGCTCCACGCGCGCGAGCGCGCCGTGGCTCCGCCGAGGCTCGCCCGAAAGGGCGGCAGGCGGTATCGGCCGGGCGCGACGCCGGTGAGCGTGTAGCGATAGACCGACCGCGACTGCATGCGCGCGCCGCGAATCTCGACCCGCTCCTCGCCGCCGACGTACGCACCGGCGAGCGGATAGAAGCTCGGCGCGACGACGCGCGGCGGCACCGTGCCCGGCGCGGAGGCCTCGACGGTAACCGTCCCCGGCTCACCCACCGAGAGGGTGTCGGGCGCGCTGACCGTGACCGCGAGCTGCGCGACGACGAGCAGGGCGCCGATCACCAGTCCTTCCCTCCCGGAGGCGGCGTGGCGCGGTTCTGCTTCTGTTTCTTCCCCTGCACGTCCCGCTCGTCGCGCGCCGCGCTGTTCAGGAGCTCCTCCGCCCGCTGCTGACCGAGCGACCCACTCGGCTGCTGCGCCGGCGCCTGCGGAGCGGACGGCTGGGGCGCCTGCGGGGCGTTGTCGTTGTCTCCCCCACCGCCGCCGCCGCCCCCGCTCTTCTTCTCCCGCAGGGCGAGCTCGTAGTTCCACTTCGCGTCGGCGTCCGTCGCGCGCAGCAGGAGCGCCTTCTTGTACGCGGCGAGCGCCGCGTCGAGCGCCGGGCGCCCGGCCTCGCCACGCTCGGCGAGGCCGCGGCGCAGGTGCGCGAGGCCGAGGTTGAAGAGGGCGCGAAAACGCAGGTCCGGATCGGGCGTCGCCGCCGCGCGCTCCAGCGCCTCCGCCGCGGACGCGATCGAATCCGCGGCCAGCAGCGCCGTGCCAAGGTTGTACAGCGTCGCCGGCGAGCGGTCGCCCTTCGCCACCGCGGCCCGGTAGAGCGCCGCGGCCCGCACGTACTGCTTGCCGCGGTAGAGGCGGGCCGCGTCCTCGAGGTCGTTCGCCCGTGCGGGCCGCGGCGTCAACGTCACCAGCGCGGCGATCAGGATCGAGGCGGCGGCGGGTGCCGCGGACGCGGCGGCAGCGCGCCGGCCCCGACGCCCGCGGCGTTCGCCGAGGAAGGTGTCGAGGAGCAGCAGGAGCAGCGCGGGCAGGAGGAAGAGCTGGTAGCGCGGCGTGAGGTCGCGCCCACTGTCCACCGAGCGGCGTGTGGCGCGGAGCTGCGAGAGCGCGCGCCTGACCTTCCCTGCCTTGTCGGTCTCCGCGGCGTCGATGAAGGTGCCGCGCGCGGCCGTCGCGGCGGCGCGGAGTAGATCGGGGTGATAACGGGTCACGACCACGTCGCCGTTCTCGTCGCGCTTGAGCGAGAGGCCAGCCTCCGTGCGTACGGGAATGCTGGCGCCCTGGGGAGTGCCGAAGCCTACGGTCACGACGCTGATCCCGTTCTCCGCCGCGCGGCTAGCCTCCGCGACGACGTCCTCCTCCGGCTCGAAGGCTTCGCCGTCGCTCATCACGACGATGGCGCGATCGCCGGGCGCCTTCGACATAAGCAGCAAGTCCGTGCCCTGGCGGATGGCGCGCGCCAGCGAGCTCCCGGCCTGGCCCACGACCGACGGATCGAGGTTGTCGAGGAAGAGGTCGAGGGCGCCGTCGTCTACGGTCATTGGCGTGAGGATGTAGCTGCGGCCGGCGAAGGCGAGCAGCGCCACGCGGTCGCCGCTCGAGCTGGCGCGCAGGCGGCGCACCTCCTGCTTCATCCGGTCGAGGCGGCTCGGGCGCTCGTCCGTCGCCATCATCGACAGCGACGCGTCGAGCGCGAGCACGAGGTCGATCCCCTGGCCGCGGACGATCGTCCGTTCCAGCCCCCACCGCGGGCCGGCGAGCGCGACTCCCGCCAACGCGGCCGCGAGCGCCACGAGCGCGGTGCGGGTGCGCGAGGGCGCGAGCGAGGCCGCGGGCACGAGGCGACTCACCATGCTTGGCGTCCCGAGCCGCGCCAGCCGCGCCGCGCGACGGCGGTGCCACACGCCGAGGAGCGCGATGGCGAGCACCGGAAGCAGCACCGCAAGGGCGAGCGCCCACGGGCGCGTGAAGTAGCGGAGATACTCGGTCACGGGATCGGGCCCCTCCAGGCGAGTAGCGCCAACTCCACCAGCAGCGCCGTGAGGCCGAGCGACAACGGCCAGGCGAACAGCTCCGAGTAGCGCACGTACGAGCGCGTGCGCACGGGTGTGCGCTCGAGCCGATCGATCTGCTCGGTGATGCGCTCGAGCGCGGCGGCATCGCGGGCCCGGAAATAGCGGCCGCCGGTCACGCGCGCCACCTCCGTGAGCAGGGCATCGTCGATCTCGACGGGGCGGTTCTCGTAGCGCAACCCGAACAGCCCGCGGCCCACGGGGACTGGCGCCATTCCCTCGGTGCCGACGCCGATCGTGTAGATCTTGATGCCGAACGCGGCCGCGGCTTGGGCTGCCGTGCGCGGGTCGATCGAGCCGCGGTTGTTCACGCCGTCGGTGAGCAGGACCATGACCCGCGACCGCCCGGGCGCGGTGCGGAGCCGGTTCGCCGCCGTGGCGATGGCCGTACCGATGGCCGTGCCGTCCTCGAGCTGCCCCGGCTGCAAGTTGTCCACGGCCGCCTGGACGACTGAGTAGTCGGTCGTGAGTGGCACCTGTGTGAGCGCCTCGCCCGAGAACGCCACCACGCCGATGCGGTCGGAGGATCGCGCGCTGATGAACTGCTTCACCTTCTCGCGGGCCACCTCCAGCCGGTTCTGGGGCTGGAAATCTTCGGCGAGCATGGAGCTCGAGATGTCGAAGGCGACCATGATGTTGATCCCCTCGCTCGTCACGTTCTCCGCGCGGGCGCCGGCGCGGGGACGCGCCAGCGCCACGGCGAGCGCGGCCAGCGCGAGATTGCGCAGCGTGAACAGGGTGCGGGCGATCCCCTGCCCGGTGCGCGGCCCCGTCGCGAGGGCGCCGACGCGCGAGAAGACGATCGCCGAGGGCCGCCGGTGCCGGCGAATCCACCACCACGCCGGGAGTGCCAGGAGCAGGAGGAGCGCCCAGGGGGCGGCGAACTGCAAAGAGCCAAGTCGGATCACGCGGCCACCTCGGCGGGCTGCTCGACCGCCGCCTCCGGCGGACGTGTGGCGGCGTGGACGTCGCGAACGATCGCCTGCGCCTCCCGGCCCAGCTCGCGGGCGCGATCGATGCCGACCGGGCGACGTGCGAACTTCACCAGGTCAGCCTCGGCGAGCACGGCGGCGAGGCGCTCCGCGGGGACGGCCGGGTGTCCGCGCAGCGCGGCCACCAGCTCCGTACTCGTGAGCGACGGGAGCGCGCCGTCCACCTGCCGGTCGAGGTAGTCGCGCAGGACCTCGACCATCAGTGCCACGAACCGCCCGCGCTCCCCGGCCTCGAGCAGGCCGAGCGCTTCGACGCGCGCGAACTCCCGCTCGGCGAGCTCGTACGGGTCCACGGGCGGCTGCGCGAGCACGAGGCGCCGCCGTCGGCGATGGAGCCACCAGGCGAGCAAGGCCAGGAGTGCAAGCACGAGCAACGCGAGCCAGAGCCAGCGCAGCCACCAGGGCCGCGCCTGGTTCACGAGGTCGCGGGCAGGCTTGGGCACCCGCGCCGCGCTGTCCGCCGGCAGGACGCTCCGGACGTTGACGCGGGCGGCGCCGAGGGTCACCGGCCGGTCGGCCCCGCCGACCTGCACGACGACGTCGGCGAGCCCGAGCGGGAGGGCTCCCACGTCCCACGCGACGAGGCGGTAGAGCGCCGTCTGGTCGACGGCGGCCGTGCTGTCCGCGGTGCGCACGACGCGCGGATCCAGCGCCTCGACGGGGCCGCCCGAGTCTGGGGCGGCCGGGAACCGGATCGCCGCCCCGAGGGGTGCACGCACGCGAACGCGGACCACGAACGGGTCGCCGACAGTGACCGTGTCCGGCGAGATCGTCACGCCGACCTGCACGCCGGCGGGGGGCTGCGCGGCTGGCGGCGGCTGCACGCCCGCGGGCGGCTGCTGGCGCTGCGCGGGTTGGGCCGCCTGCGGCGCTCGTGGTGGCTGGAATCGCGCCACGTGCGCCCGGTGCGGGTCGGCGGCGTGCAGTGCGAGCGCGGTGAGGAGTGCGATCATCGCCACGGGGACGGCCCGCACTCAGCGCCGCGCGCGCGTCTCGCGCGCGCGGAAGAACTTGAGCAGCGGCTCGATGTAGCCGGTGTCGGTGCGAACCGGCACCTCGTCGATGGCCAGGCGGCGGAGCAACTGCCGTCGTGCGTCGTGTTCCGCGCCCACCGCGCGCTCGTACTGCGCCCGGACTTCGGGGTCGCTCGTGTCGACGTTCACGGTGAGCCCGGTCTCCGGGTCGGTCAGCCGCGCCAGCCCCACGTCGGGCAGAACGCGCTCGCTCGGGTCCTCCACGGTCACCGCCACGACGTCGTGCTGCTGCGAGAGCAGCTTCAGCGGACGCTCGACGTCCTGCCCGATGAAGTCGGAGATCATGAACACGATGGCGTGGTGCGACAGCATCTTCCCGAGGTAGTCGACCGCGCCTGGCACGTCGGTGCCGCGCCCCTCGGGCTCGTGAACCAGCAAGTCGCGTATGACGCGCAAGGCGTGCCGGCGCCCCTTGCGCGGCGGCACGACGTGCTCGACGCGGTCGGTGAAGAGGAGGATGCCGACGCGGTCGTTGTTGCGGACGGCGCTCATCGCCAGTACGGCGCCGAGCTCCGTGGCCAGCTCGCTCTTGAAGCGGCGCACGGTGCCGAAGCGCTCGGACCCGCTCAGGTCGACGGCGAGCATGACTGTCAGCTCGCGCTCCTCGATGTAGCGCTTGACGAACGGGCGCCGCATGCGCGCGGTGACGTTCCAGTCGATCGAGCGCACCTCGTCGCCCGGCTGGTACTCGCGCACCTCCGCGAACTCCATGCCCTGCCCCTTGAACACGGAGCGGTACTCGCCGGTGAACAGCGAATTCACGAGCCCGCGCGTGCGGAGCTCGATGAGCTTGACCTGACGCAGGACCTCGGGCGGGACGCCCACGACGCGGCGCTGTCGTGGCGCGTCGTCGTGCTCCGGTCGGCGCGTCGCGGAGTCGTCGCCCACCCGGACCGGGGTGAGGTGACCGGCGCGCGGCGTGTCGAGCGGCGAACGGTGACGCGGCGGCGGAGTCGCACTCCGGGGGCGCCGCGGCGCGCCGTCGGCGGCTGCCGGCTGGTCCGCACCGGCCGGCGCACCGGCCGCGGCGGTCGCCGGCGTCCGCTTCCTTCCCGGCCACCACGCCATCAGGGGCTCTCGATGCTCGCCAGGACGCGCTGGACGATCACGTCGCTCGTCACCTCCTCGGCTTCAGCCTCGTACGTGATCAGCACGCGGTGCCGCAGCACGTCGGGGGCGATGGACTTCACGTCGTCCGGCGTGACGAACGTGCGGCCGCGCAGGAAGGCGTGCGCACGCGACGCCTGGGCGAGCGCGATGGTCGCCCGCGGGCTAGCACCGAACTCGATGAGCGGCGCGAGGTCCTTGAGCCCGGCCTCGGCCGGCGCGCGCGTGGCGTGCACGAGCTCGACGATGTAGTCGACGATGCGCTCGTCCATGTACAGATCGGCGATCCGGCGGCGCGCCTCGAGGATCGCGTCCGGCGACGCCACCCGCTGCACGGGGATGGGCGCGCCGCTGGCCATCCGCCGCATGATCTCCTTCTCCTCGTCGCGCGACGGGTAGCCGACGCGCAGCTTGAGCATGAAGCGGTCGACCTGCGCCTCCGGTAGGGTGTACGTCCCCTCCTGCTCGATCGGGTTCTGCGTCGCCAGGACGAGGAAGGGCTCGTCGAGCCGGTAGGTCGTGCCGCCGATCGTGACCTGCTTCTCCTGCATCGCCTCGAGCAGCGCGGCCTGCACCTTGGCCGGCGCCCGATTGATCTCGTCAGCCAGGACGATGTTGGCGAAGATGGGCCCCTGCTTTACGGTGAATTCGCCCGTGCGCTGGTCGTACACCTGTGTGCCGACGACGTCGGCCGGGAGCAGGTCGGGGGTGAACTGGATACGCTGGAACGTGGTGTTGATCGTCTCCGCCAGCGTGCGCACGGTGAGCGTCTTCGCCAGGCCGGGCACCCCCTCGAGGAGGACGTGTCCGCCGGTCAGGAGCCCGATGAGGAGCCGCTCAACCATGTACTCCTGGCCCACCACGCGGCGGCCGACCTGCCGCAGGACGCTTTGGACGAGGGCGGCGTCGGACGCCGGAAGGACCTGTGTAGCCACGCGTGTGCTCCGTTGAGATGTTCGCCGCCGGACGTTCCGGGCTGGCGGGCTCTGCGCCTCTCCCCGCCCGCCGGCGCCCGGCCCGCCGGCATCCTACCCGTCGCGCCGTCTGACGCCCGAGTCGTCCGTGCGGCAACTCTGCTGCCGCTGACGCGTACCCCTGATGCGTACCCCCTGACCCCGCCGACGAGTTCCGCTCGGGCGAACCGGTCGGCGCCCGGGCGGTCCCGCCTCGGGCACCACGCTACCGCTTCGCGAGCGCGTCGATCGCCCGCTGCTCGTTGGCCGTGAGCGGCCGCGTCTCTCCTGACGGCAGCCGCCCGAGCTTCACGGGTCCGAACTGCGTCCGCACGAGGCGGTCCACGTCGAGGCCGAGCGCGTCGCACAGACGTCGCACCTCGTGCGTCCGCCCCTCGGCGATGGTCACCTCGAACTCCCAGCGCCCGTGCCCCAGCGGCCGGGCGTCGGCGAAAGTTGCGCGCACCGGCCCGTCCTCGAGCTCGACCCCACGCCGCGCCTGGTTCACCGCGGCGGCGACCGGCCCTCGGACGACCGCCACGTAGGTCCGCTCCACCTCGCGGCTCGGATGCGTGAGCGCATGCGCCGCGGCGCCGTCAGTGGTGAGAAGGAGAACGCCCTCTGTCATGTAGTCGAGCCGCCCGACGTACGTGAGCCCGGGGAGGGGCGGCACGAGGTCGAAGACGGTCGGGCGGCCCCCCGGGTCGCTCCGCGTCGTGAGCACGCCGGCCGGCTTGTGCAGTACGATCCACTCCGACCGAACCGGGGCGCCGATCGGCGTGCCGTCGACGGTGATCTCGTCGCGGCCCGGGTGCACGGTCTGGCCCGTGCGGGCGACCTCCCCGTTCACGGTGACGCGCCCGGCGACCACCATCGCCTCCGCGGCGCGACGCGACGCGATGCCCGCCCGGGCGAGCGCACGCTGAATGCGCATCGGCTGGGAGGGCGCCGCGCGGGCGGCAGCACGCCGGCCTTCCGTCGGCGTGCGCGTCTGACCTCCGCCGCCCTGCGCGGCGCGCGGCGCAGCGGACCGACGGGCGCCGGAATGATCCCGCACTCGGCCGACGCCTCCCGCATCGTGATCGCGGGGGGGGCCTCCGGGGCCGGGCCGCCGATCGCCGGATCCGGCGTCGCCTCGCTGCGCATCGCCCCGCCGGCGGCCAGTACCGGGGGCTGCCCCGCGTCGCTGCCGCCCGCCGCCTCCGTCTCCTCGGCGTTCGGGACTCATTTCGGATTCACGGGCGCCCGCAGCGCGACGGCGAGCTCGTCCCCGCGCGGTAGCTCCTCGAGGTGGCGGAGTGCGAACTGTTCGAGAAACAGCGACGTCGTGCCGTAGAGCAACGGCCGCCCGAGCCCCTCGCTGCGCCCGATGACGTCGATGAGCCCCCGCTCGTGCAGCGACTTCAGGATGGAGCCGGCCGCCACGCCTCGAATCTCCTCGATCTCGGCGCGGGCAATGGGCTGGCGGTAGGCGATGATCGCCAGCGTCTCGAGCGCCGCGGCCGACAAGCGCTGCGGACGCGCCGCGAGCTGCGCGCGCTCGATCGCCTCGGTGTACTCGGCGCGCGTGAGGATCTGCCACCCGCCGCCGATCTCGACGAGCTCCACGCCGTGCCCCTGGACGTCGTACGTCTCTCGAATCTCGTCGAGCGCACTGGCGACGGCGGCCGGCGTGGCCTCGGGGTCGAGCGCGCCGAGCTCCTCGGACGCGATCGGCCGCGCGCTCGCGAACAGCGCCGCCTCAAGCAGCTTCGCCAGCGGTGTCACGCCAGATCTCCACGTTCATGAACGGTGCGGCCTGCGCGATTCGCAGCTCGCCGAGCTTCGCCAGCTCCAGCAGTGCGAGGAGCGCCGAGAGCACCTGCCACGGCTCGGCGTCGTACGACACGACGTCGCTCCAGCGCGCGCGCGCCCGGCGGGCGAGCAGCTCTCGGACGGAGGCGATGGCGCCGGGCACGTCGAGCGCACGCGGGATCACCGTGTGGAACGTCGGCTCCCGGGCCACGCGCAGCACCCGGTCCACGGCCGACAGCAGCTCGCCGAGCGAGAGCGCGAGGGGCGCCGCCGGCGGGGCGGGCTGCTGCGGCAGGTACGCGCGCGCGAAGCGGTTCCGCCGGTCCTCGTTCAACGCCTCGAGGCGGTCCGCTACCTCGCGCATTTGCTGGTACTCGAGCAGGCGGCGGACCAGCTCGGCGCGGGGGTCGTCCCACGGCTCGTCGGTCTCGCGACGCGGCAGAAGCATTTGCGCCTTGATGCGCAGGAGCCGCGCGGCCATCTCGAGGTAGTCGGCCGCCTCGTCGAGCCCGAGGTGGTGGATGTGCGCCAGAAACTGCCGCGCGATGTGCGCGATCGGGATGTCGTAGACATCCACCTGCTCGTCGCGGATGAGCGTGAGGAGGAGGTCGAGCGGCCCGGAGTAGTGGGTCAGCTCGACGACGAACGGCGCGCTCGACACTGCGACGTCGGGCGCCGGCGGGGGGCGGTACGGGGCGGCCGCGCCGGCGCCATAGGTCTCGGCCCGGGCGCGGTCGCCTCCGTCGAAGGCCGGGATCGCCGACGCCGTCATGGCACCGGCGGCGCCTGGACGATGTACGGAGTCACCACGCGCATCGCGATGCCGGCGAACAGGGAGACCGGCGCCATCCACACCGCCAGCAGCGGCCGGCCGAACGTCAGCAGCAGCAACAGGATCACGATCCCGTAGGCGCCCAGGCGCTGGTACTGCAGGGCCCAGGCCGGGGGCATGAGGTACTTCGCGACGTGCGATCCGTCGAGCGGCGGGATGGGGAGCAGGTTGAACGCGACGAGCACGAGGTTGAACTGAACGCTCCACCACATCATGTGCTGCAGCGTCGCGAACGCCCCGGCGGCACCCGGCGGGACTGCACGGCCGGCGAGCCCGATGCCTATGATGAGAAGTACCGACGCCACGGCGAGCACGAGATTCGTCGCCACGCCGGCGAGCGAGACGATGATGTCGCCCCGCTTGTAGTTCCGGTAGTTGCGCGGCGTCACGGGCACGGGCTTGGCGCCGCCGAAGAGAAAGTTGCCGTAGAAGAACGTCATGAGCGGCAGCAGCACGGTCATGAACGGGTCGATGTGCTTGACCGGGTTCCACGTCAGCCGCCCGAGCTGGTACGCCGTGGGATCGCCCTGCTTGAGCGCGGCGTAGCCATGCGCGTACTCATGCGCCACCATCGCCAGCAACAGCACCGGGGCGATGAGGAGGAATTCTGTCAGCTTGTCCAACGGTCTCGCGATCGGGAGGGAGCGCCGTAGCGGGGAGCGAAAGCTAGCCAGCGCGTGGATCGGTGTCAAAGTGAAGCGGCGCCTTGACATCGACGCGCGGCGGCCCTTAGCTTGCGCGTTCGCCACAACGGCGAAATCCTGCATTTTTCTGGAGACTTACGTGCCGAACATCGCCTCCGCAAAGAAGAACATGCGGAAGAGCCGCGCCGCTCAGGCGCGCAACCGCGCGCAGCGTTCCGCGCTGCGCACCGCCCTCAAGAAGGCCAAGGTCGAGGGCGCGTCGGCCGAAGAGCGTGCCCGAGCGATCACCCTCCTCGATCGCAGCGCTCGCAAGGGGCTGATTCACAAGAACGCCGCCGCGCGGCAGAAGAGCAAGCTGGCAAAGGCCGCGAACGCGCGCGCCGCGAGCTGACTCGGGACGGCAGCCGCGTCTCGAACGAAAGAGCCGGGACTGGATTCACCAGTCCCGGCTCTTTCGTTTCCGCCGCCGCCTGCCGCGACGGTGCGGTCGCGGCCCTGCATCACATCGCCGCCAGCTCGCCGCCGCAGCGCTCGCAGTACCACTCGGTCGGATAGTTCATCGTGCCGCACTCCTGGCACCTGAGCGTCTTCACCTGCTCGGCCGGCACGTCTTTCAGGAACGCCGGCACGCTGTCGAGCGTGGGGCGTCGCGGCGTGTCGACACGCGACGGCGCGGCCACCGGCGGACCGTGCTGCATTCCGGCCGGGTTTCCGCTATTGCCCGCGTGCCCCGCACGTGCCTCAGGTTCACCGACGGTCGCCTCGGCGCCGGCGCCGCCGGCCGGCGCGCCGCGGGGGCCGACGACGGACTTCAGGAATGCGAGCTCGTCGAAGCTGCTCGGGTCCTCGGACGGCTCGGGCGCCGGTCGCTCCGCGGCCCGAACCAGCGGCTCGGCGTCGTG
>Ga0307416_100000811_pt1 | contig 16427 bp, 10 predicted proteins | sample DK1Cmetagenome_2_FD_203821 | JGI IMG/M metagenome (GOLD analysis project Ga0307416, IMG submission 203821) | Maize rhizosphere microbial communities from greenhouse at UC Davis, California, United States - DK15-C-3 | ecosystem: Host-associated > Plants > Roots > Rhizosphere > Soil | place...
CAATTTGCGACAGTGCCAGAGCGCCGCCTGCAGAAGCGGTCTTCAGAAAACTCCTTCGGCCGTAATTAGAGTTCATGATAGTTTATAATGATGAATGTTCGATTGTTTACTGCGAATTCCGTCCGCCAAGAAGTTTCTCCACGATCCAGTTGTTGAACTCTTCGCGCTGCTCGGGATAGGTCCAGTGACCGGTCTCGAGCGCAAGATATAATTCTTTCGGTGCTGTAATTACATTATATGCGGCGTACATCGAAGTCGGAGGACATGTTTCATCATTGAATCCCCATGAATAGTATCCGGGTACTTTAAGGCGTCGGGCGAAGTTTACCACATCATAATAACCGACCGTCTGGATTTTTTCTTCCAGGTCGTTGAAGGGAAGATTGTTTTTGTCGAAGATGTGTGGCCATCCGCCCGCACGTCCCTTGAGGTATCCGGTAATGTCACTCAAGGCCGGATAGTAGGCTGCCAGATATTTAACCCGCGGATCGAGTGCGGCAGTTATAATCGAAAGAGCCCCTCCCTGACTGCCTCCTGATACACCGAGGTTTTGACCATCGAACTCTGGCAGGCTGACAATGAAATCATTCGCACGAACGCAACCGAGATAAACTCTTTTGTAATAGTAGCGATCGCGATTGTCAAGATTGAAGTACTGGTATCCCGACAAGGCGCCTGCGCCCAGATCACCATATACTTCCGGATCGAGCGTTACGGGTATGCCGTGTATTCCAATCTCAAAGGTGATGATGCCCTGCTCGGCGGTGGCCACATCTCCCGCATATGGTCTGATGCCAGCGCCAGGAACCTTGAGCAGCGCCGGATACTTTCCTTGTTTTTTCGGGATACAGAGGATACCATAAAGGCGCGACCGGTTTCTGAAGTTCTGAATGCTAACCTCGTATACATTGACCTTCTCCGTACAGCGCTCGGGGATGAGGGACATTTTTGCATCGATAGGGATTTGGGCGGCCTCAGCCTTTGCATCGTCCCAGAATTTCTGGAAATCGGAAGGATTCTCAACCGTAGGGCTAATCTTCAACGGGTCGAATCCTGCTGTGGCGAGCCCTTTATATTCTTTTCCGTCCACGAACGCTGTAGCAATACAACGCAGGAAGCCAGGTGACCTCAGAGTACCAGCATCGACTGTAAGGGTGCCTGCTTTAAGCGCGGTTGAGTCAACTTTGTTCGGATCCATTTTTTCTGGTCCTATCTCATAGCGCACGGTTGCATTCTTGACGGGGTTTCCGTTCTGTAAGACCATAATGGTAAACTTCACTTTCTCGCCAGGCTTGTATGTCCAGTCCTCGTGATCCGGGGCCACGATAACCTTGATGAATTTTTCTGTGGGCTGCGCCTGTAGTGACACCGAAAGGATCACCGCATAGACGAACCATGTCACTGTAAATAATCTCTTCATCTGATAAATTTTTTGTGCGAGAAAATGTAGCAAACAATTCCCGTAAAATCAAAACCTTGTTGCCACGAAGACACAAAGGAAATGTTGTGTACCACAAAGGCACGAAGACACCAAGGAAATTTGGTAGCCACAAAGGCACGAAGACACAAAGGGGATGTTGGGTGGCCGCGAAGACACGAAATGTTGGTTGCCACGAAGGCACAAAGACACAAGGTAGTTATCTGTGGTACCAGCATGTGGCGTGCAATGTCTCCTTCTGCTGGTGATACTGCAGACCATTCGTGTTGAATGGTCTCGGAAAAAAATCTTTGTGTCTTGGTGCCCATAAAAAAAGACCAGGGGCACTAGAACCCTTATGAATTTTTGTGTGGCTGCACGCATCGTGACACGGACTGACCAGCATCAGGATGCAATGTCTCCTTCTGCTGGTCATAATGCGGACCGTTCGTGCTGAACGGTATCTAAACAAAAACTTTGTGCCTTCGTGCCTTTGTGGCCATTAAAAAAAGATAGTGGCTTTGAAGCAATAATTTATTGTAAATTCCGCGGTTAACCGAGTAAAATATGGAAAGCACAATCCGATCGACTAATCGCCGTGATGCATTAAAAATTCTCGGAGCAGGCTCCGCGGGACTTATGGGAATATTTGGTGCGACAAGCGCGCCCGCCGCTGAGCGCGAAGTCCCTTCTTACGCGAAAGGTTTGCCTCCTTTGAAAATCAAGAACATCAAAGCCATTGTCACTGCGCCTCAGGGATCAAACCTCGTGGTTGTAAAAGTGGAAACCACGGAACCCGGCTTGTATGGCCTCGGCTGTGCGACATTTACACAGAGGGCGTTTGCTGTTGTCACTGCGGTCGACAAATATCTGAACGAGTTGTGCGTTGGAAAGGATGTTGACAACATCGAGGATATGTGGAACTCCGTGTACGTCAGTTCGTATTGGCGAAACGGTCCGGTCTTGAACAATGCCCTGAGCGGCCTCGATCAGGCTCTGTGGGACATCAAAGGCAAGCGCGCAAATATGCCAGTGTATCAACTGCTGGGAGGGAAGTCGCGTTTTGCAGTTCCCTGCTATACCCATGCCAGTGGAAAGACGCCTGAAGCCGTTGCAGATCACGTGCAGGAGATCATGGGCCAGGGTTTCAAATATATCCGCATTCAACAGGGTGGCTATGGCGCCGTCGGAGCGGAGGGAAGTGCACCTGCGCAGCCGGACTTCAAGGCCCAGAGCTTTGGCGGCGAGGCCGACAACTACATGAATGAAGGGATGTACCTCAAATCCGTACCCAAGATGTTCGAGATGGTGCGCAAGCGCTGTGGTGAGGAGATAGAATTATTACACGATATCCACGAGCGCGTTCAGCCCATGGACGCCATCAACATGATCCGCAAGCTCGAGGACTACAATCCATTCTTTATCGAAGATCCTTTCTCTCCTGAAAACATGGAGTGGTTCAAACAACTTCGCATGAACACCTCCGTGCCTATCGCCATGGGTGAGCTCTTCAACAACATCAATGAGTTCAAGATGCCTATGGTGAACCAGTGGTTCGACTATATACGTGTCCACGTGTCTCAGATCGGTGGCATCACTCCGGCAATGAAGATCGCAAGGTTAGGGGAGTGGTTCAACATCAAGACTGCGTGGCACGGACCTGGCGATGTTTCGCCCGTGGGACATGCCGCAAACGCTCACATGGATCTTACCGTGTGGAACTTCGGTATTCAGGAGGCGGTGAATTTTTCAGACAAGACACTCGCGATCTTCTCAGGGTGTCCGACGATGAAGGAGGGTTATATGTCCGTTAACGAAGTGCCGGGCCTCGGAGTCGACATCAATGAAAAAGAGGCAGCAAAGTACCCTATTACCACAAAGTCGAACTGGCAAGTGAGAAAACGCGACGGCACGCTGATCAGGCCGTGAGTTGGGTGCCGGTTGTCGGGTGCCAGTTGCCTGGTCCGGGGGCCGACGCATCTCGGGAGTGCGAGCACCCCGTAAAGTAAAATCTGGCCACTGGCCACGTCCACGCCCGACGAAGCTTGCGACGGGCGCGTGGGAAAACCGAACTCGCGCTTCTGGCTGTTGCCGTCAGAGATTTTAGTCAATCTTTAAAACCTGCGTTTTTGTGTGGCCGCACAAAGAGTTTAATTCAAATGCTTGCCAATCCCCTAATGCCCAATGCCTAATGCCCAATGCCCAATGCCTAATACCCAATGCCTAATGCCCAATGCCTAACACCCATCCCTAACGTGAGCGGCTCCATTTCATCTGCACGATCAGTGGCAGGCAATACGCCAGCGCTGCTGTACACATCACCAGCGTAAATCCCATTTCAACAGCGATTATCGTCGCCAACGCGGTGGCGATAACAGACGCGCAACCGTTGATTCCCCACGCCCACGGGATCTGCGGCGGGCTTGTTTGTGATACGTAAAACAAACCGTTGGGAAATGGCAATCCCATACAGAATGCAAGAGGTATCACCACTAGTGAAATCATCAGCATCTTCAAGGGGAAACTAAGATGAACAGTCTGCTGCAAAACAGGGGTTAATATCAGCGAATAAACAAGTAGAACAACCACGATGACAGATAGCATGATGGTCATGCTTTTTACTCGCTCTCTAAAATATCGCGAGGTGTAACTACCAACACTGGATGAGATCAGCAGCAAAGTAATGACAGCAGACGTAGCATATACAGGATTTCCCAAATACAGAATGAAGCGCTGTATGAACACCATCTCGACAAACATGTAGCCGATGCCGATGCCACCGAAATAAAGGATGGTCGTCCATTTGTTTTCGCCTTTCCAGCCCAACCGGAAAAGCGGAAGCAGGATCAACGCAAAAGAAACAAGCGTTATCTGAATGAGCGTAACGATCACCAACAAGTACCCGATCTCAAGAAACGGCACCCGGTCGCCAAAAAATTTTGCCACCCGTTGAAAACTTTTCAAGCGAAGAAACTGGGAGAAGTAAGGGGTGTTGTCCGTGGCAGGTCTGATATTGAAGTCGTAGTCTTCATATAACTCGGTTCGGGCAGGAGACAGCAATTGATCAACAAATGTGAACAGGCGCTCATCTTCCAACTGATTGTAACGACTGCGCTCCTCCGGTTTCAGACCGGGCAGAAGCAACGGATCAAAGAGCATTTGGTCCGAAAAGGTTCGTGTGTTGTTGATGTCGGTTTCAGTCAGCGCTGATTTCGAGAGAACAAACGTTATCGTTCCCCAGCTGCGGACAGCAGCGATGTGGTTGCGCGGATCTCTTATGTCAAGTTCTTCTATCACCTCTATCATCGTCGCGAGTATCTTTAACGGATTTCGCGCTGGATAATCAAGCCACGACGTTACACTGATAACCCCCCCTTCATCCAATCTATGCCACATATCACGAAACGATTCTTTTGTAAGCATAAACTGTTCGTGCAGCGCATGCAATCCGGCAACTCCGCCAAAAGCTCCCACTACTGGAAGCACGATAAGGTCATAGTGAGATGTGTCCCGCAACAGAAATGTCCGCGGTTCCAAAGTATGCAGTTCAATCTTCGGATCGTAGAAGAGCGAATCGTTTTCGTCAGCCAATTCTTTTTTTAATGCTGAGACCACAACGCTATTGGCTTCAGCTGCAACAATTTTTTCTGCTCCTCTTGCGAGCGCGTGAGCGACATCCATGCCAGTGCCTGCTTTCAGAACCAAAACTTTTCTTCTCCTGGCAATGGCATAAGGCAATGCAAAGGTTGAAAAATCAAGAACCATCATGCTGTCTGCGCGAGGTCCGGTGATCACGCCAAACCAGTTACCATTCGTAAATAGCGCCATGTTCACATGGGCGGCCTGTTGTGCAGTTAAGCTCAGGCCGGGCGCATAGCGGAGGACCGGTGAAGTAACCGCTTGCGTGAAACCATATGGGCTGGTTCTCTCGAGCTTTATTTCAGCATCGGGCAGGAGCAGGCTCTTGCTAAGGTCCTTGTACTGGGATAAGATCAGTCGCGGTGGATTAACGATTGTCCACATCGATATGCCTATCGCCATGATTGCGACAAACACATGCAGAATTGTTTTTTTGTTGGGAAGTATCAGTACGCCTGCAAGTACAGGCAGGATTGAGATGACTGAAGGCAACCGCGCAGGAATTACTAGCCATATGATGGCGACTGCCATGACTCCGCCGGCGCCGGAACCCAACAAATCAGCAAAATAAATTTTTCCTATATCGTGAACATGCTGTACGAAGATGATCCCGATCGCCAAAGCCCCGAGAAAAAAAGGAACGAAAAACAGCAGGTAGGTCGCGAGCAGCTTGCCGATTTGTGAAAAACCGGTGAACAGAAGATATGAATCAAAGCGTACAAAAGGCCACTGCGACATTCCGGTAACCAAGGCCATTGCGATTCCGGTTGCCATCATGAGCAACGGAATAAAGTGGTTGCTATGCCTGACCAGTTTTTGTCTTGCCAGGGCAAGGGTGGTTCCCGCTGCGCCGAAACCCAGCATCGCCATCGAAATGACCATGTACGCGAAATGGTGCCATTGGATAATGGAAAGGATCTGGATGAGGGCGAGCTGAAAAGCTATGATCGCAGCGGAAAGAAAGCCGATGGAAAACAGAAGCTTGTGTGGCGTCGGGTGCGTCGTCATGTTCTTACAAAAAGATGTTGCCTTATGTTATCCTTGCAGGTGGCCAATAAGGAGCCGCTCCGCGCCGGCCCATGGCTTGCCAATAACCAAAGCAGAGATCATTTTCCTCTTGTAAAAGGAACGAAGACAACCGGAAACAGACTTTTACTTGTGGTTTTGTCACCTCTCTTTTCCACGAGCATAAGCATTTGAGTCATGAAGGGAGAACCCACCGGAATTATGATTTTTCCTTTGTCCTTTAATTGTTCAATGAGAGGCGGCGGAATAAATTCCGCGGCTGCAGTCACTACGATAGCATCGTAAGGAGCGTGTTCCTTCCACCCATGGTATCCATCGCCTATTTTGACATGCACATTCTCATAAGCCAATTTTTCAAGTCGATCCCTGGCAGCATTGCCTAACTCAGGCACGATCTCAACTGTATAAACCTCCGCTACAATTTCAGCAAGTACCGCCGCCTGATAGCCCGACCCGGTGCCTATTTCAAGCACTTTAAATTCGGGACGAGGCCTGATCACTTGCGTCATGTATCCAACAATATAAGGCTGAGAAATTGTTTGCCCATACCCGATAGGCAGCGGGTGATCGTCATAGGCATTCTGTGACTGATCTCGTGGAACGAACTCGTGTCTTCTGACTTGCCTCATCGCTCTCAACACCGCTGCGTTACTGATACCTCTGTCTCGTATCTGCTGATTTACCATGCGGTCTCGCTTCTCTTTGTGTTCATCTTGCTGAAGAAGACAAAGAATTAAAAACATCAGAATGGAAAACGCCGCTCCCATTACTCGTGTATTTGTTGTTAAACTAAGTTACATAATTAAAACGCTATCCTTTAGCGGTTCAAATTCAACTCGCAGAATGGGCGTTATTGACGCATTGACAAATCCTACCACTTCACGTCACGGCCAGGCGATCATCGCGCGCAAGCAGCTAAAAGCCTATAGTAAAAACCTGATATTTCTTTCTAATTGGTAGAACAAATCACTGTCAGTGGCCGTATATTACCTCTACAATCTGGAAACAAATGAAAGAAACGAGGTTGGGAGAATTTGAAGAAGTGATATTGCTGCTGGTCGGCATCCTCGGAAAGGAAGCCTATGCTTTTAAGATCGCCGAAGAGTTTGAATCACAGACGGACAGGGGCGTGTCGATCGGGGCTGTTCACTCCACGCTTACCCGATTGGAAGATAAAGGTTTTCTAAAATCAGAGATGGGTAACTCCACACCCGAAAGGGGAGGCCGGAGGAAGCGCATCTATACGATCACGGCCTATGGGAGAAGGGCTTTGGAAACTTCGCGTGATTTCAGGATATCCCTTTGGAAGCAATACCCCGCGTTCGCCGACAAGTTCAGTTTCGATTGCTAACATCTGGATCGTTTATGAAACGACCACCAAAATACGCCGAAAAATTATTGTCGTCGTTCCTCCGTTCCGACCTGGCCGAGGAGGTGCAGGGCGATCTGGAAGAAAAGTTTTACTCCACCTTAAAGAAGAGATCGGCGTTTCGCGCAAAGGTCAACTACTGGTACCAGGTCTTTCACTATATGCGTCCATTCGCGATCAGAAAAAACAAAAAGATTTATTCTAATCAGTACGATATGTTTCAGAATTACTTCAAGATCGGTATAAGGAACCTTCTGAAGAACAAGTTCTTTTCCTTTATCAATATCACTGGTATGGCCATCAGCATGGCCATCGTTGTCATCATCTACCTTTATATCCAGGACGAATTCAGCTTTGACAAGCATTTGGACGATTTGCACCTGAAGTATCGGGTATTCAACGAGCATTTTAGTGATGACGGAAATATCCGCAAGGGCGCGATGGTACCGCCGATGATCGGACCCGCGATGGCAGCAGAGTATCCACAGGTTGACTTCTACACGCGCTTTTTGAATTTTAACGCAGCCACGCTTTTCGAAGTCGGGGACAAAAGATTTACGGAGCGCGATGGAGGTTCAGCTGATGGCACCATCTTTCGTATGTTTAATTTGACACTGCTGGAAGGAGATCCAAACACTGCTCTCTCGGAACCTAATAGTGTAGCCATCAATACCGCGCTCAAAAAGAAATATTTTGGCGATGGGCCTGCGCTCGGCAAGTCAATCGAAATATTTGATCAACATTTTAAAGTAGTCGCAGTCTTCGAGGACTTTCCGGAGCACTCACATTTCCAGCGCAATTACTTTCTCTCGATGCAGACTATTGTCTCCGAGGAGCGGTTGAAGAGTTGGCAGTGGAACCAGTTTCACACATACATCAAACTCAAGCCTGCTTCAGATGCTGAAGCTCTCGATGCCAGCCTCAAGGATTTCGCTAAACGCAACGCATGGCCCATCACAAAACCAAACGGTGGTTACTACATTCCTCACTTGATGCCTGTTGAAAAAATACATCTTCACGCTTATGATCAGTTGTGGGATATCGCCGTGCGCGGCAATGCACAGACCATATATATTCTGATCGGCACGGCAATCTTCATCCTTTTGATTTCAGTTTTGAATTTTATTAATCTCTCCACGGCGCGGGCGATCAACCGCGCAAAAGAAGTGGGAGTCCGGAAAGTCGTCGGTGCGCTTCGACGACAGTTAATTTATCAGTTCACTAGTGAATCGGTGGTCATCGCGTTGATCGCACTCGTCATTGCGGGGTTTGTTACTGCAATCGCGTTGCCTTACGTCAATGTCATAAGCGAAAAGAATATTTCCCATGCACTGTTCTTTAACCCGGGGACGCTCGCCATTGTACTGGTCTTCGGAATTTTTCTCGGCATATGTGCCGGTCTTTACCCAGCAGTCTACATTTCCGCAAACAAGCCTTCGCAAATTTTGTCACGAAGGGACTCCTCCGGAAGGCCCGGCAAATCATTGCTGAGACAGGGCATGGTAGTGTTCCAGTTTATGTTGTCCTTTTTCCTCATCATCGCGTCTTTCGTCGTGTCTGAGCAACACGCCTATATGCGCGATACCGACATGGGGTTTGAAAAAGAAAATATTATCGTGCTTCCCATAAGGGGAGAAATGAACAAAAATCTTGAGACAACGAAGCACGCGTTCATGAGTCACCCGAACATTGAGTCTGCAAGCTTTGGCTACGGACTACCGGGCGAGGCTTTCGCAGGCGATGGCATAATGGATAAGGCAACACGCAGGAGGTGGCATATAAACATGTTGACGGTAGACCATGACTACATAAAAACGTTGGGTCTGAACATCATTGCTGGCCGTGACTTTTCCGAAGACATTCCCTCGGATCAGCACCACGCCTTTATTCTCAGTGAATCTGCGGCAAAGATGCTGGGATATACAGACCCGCGTCAGGCGCTCGGTCACGAGATATTATGGAACCGCTGGGACGCACCTGACTCACTCAAAGAGGGAAAGGTGATCGGCATCGTGAAAGATATTCAGTTGAATAGCATGCGTGAAAACATTGCGCCGGTGGCCCTCCAGATCTTTCCTTTTGCGTATGCGACTCTTTCGCTTCGGGTAAAAGACGGTAATCTCGCCTCGACCCTAAAACATCTCGAAGCACAATGGAAATCCTTCAATACGGAATGGCCCTTTGAGTATCGGTTTTTGGATGAGAACTTCGACAAAATGTATAAGGCCGAAGAGAAGCTTTCCGTGCTGTTCCAGATATTCACAGGCTTCACGATTTTCGTTGCATGCCTTGGACTGTTTGGGCTGGTGGTTTACAGTACGACGCAGCGGTACCGTGAAGTAAGCATCCGTAAGGTTCTTGGAGCTACCGAGCGCAACCTGGTTCTGTTGCTGGCGAAGAACTATCTTCTGCTGATTTCAATTGCCTTTGTTATTGCGATTCCGCTTAGCTACTATGCTGCGACACAGTGGCTGCTGGCTTTTGCTTTCCGGATCGACCTCACTCCTTTGCTTTTCATAAAGGCTGCTTTTCTCATATCGATCATAGCACTGCTGACCGTGGGCATTCAATCTTTTAAAGCGACACGCTCGAACCCGGTCGAAGCATTAAAAGAACAATAGGTCGTCTTTACCTGGTCGTCAAGGACTAAACTGAGGCTCGCGGCTGGTCAGTGCCTGATATATTATTCAAATGCTTGAACATTCCCCCAGCAAAACCTGCTAACATCAGCCAAACAAGAACTCCACGTCGTCCCTCGTAAGATTTTTTACAAATCCCGATTCTTCCTGTATCAGATCATCGGCGAGCATCTGTTTCTTTTCCTGCAATTTCAGAATCTTCTCCTCGACCGTATCCTTGCATATCATCTTGTAAGCGAAGACCTTTCTTTTTTGGCCGATGCGGTGGGCCCTGTCGATGGCTTGTTGCTCCGCCGCAGGGTTCCACCACGGGTCGACAAGGTAGACGTAATCCGCTACGGTGAGATTGAGTCCCACACCTCCGGCTTTAAGGGATATGAGGAAAGCTTTTATACTCCCATCCTCCTGAAACTTTGTTACCTGTTCCTTTCTGTTGGGCAATGATGTCTTGCCGTCAAGATAACAGTAAGTGATTCCGGATTTTTCGAATTCATCCCGGATAAGGTGAAGCATTTGCGTGAACTGCGAAAACACCAGGAGCTTGTGATTACCCGCATTCTCCTGCACCTCGCGTATGAGCTCTTCGATCTTGACAGAGCCGTACAAAGCGTCTTCGCTTTTCTCGACGAGGGCCGGATGATCGCAGATCTGCCTGAGTCGAAGCAATGCTTCCAATACATCCATTCCGGATTTGGCTATGCCTTCTTCATCGATCTTGGTCAACAAGCGCTTCTTGTAGCCATCGCGATAATGGTTGTACAGTTTGCGCTGCTCCGCCTCCATGGTACACCAGAGAACTGAGACCGTTTTGTCCGGCAGGTCTTTGGCGACCTGTTCCTTCGTCCGTCGAAGCGTGAACGGATAAATAAGTTTTTTCAGCTCACGGGTTTTTTCGGCGCTCCCCAACTTGTCAATTGGCACAGCAAATTCCCGGTTGAAATATTCGCGATTCCCAAGCAGACCAGGGTTCAGGAAATTAAATTGTGCGAACAGGTCGGACGTGTTGTTTTGTAAGGGTGTACCGCTGATGATGACGCGGTTGACAGCCCGCAGCTCCCTGATCGCTCGCGTCACCCTCGCATCAGGATTCTTGATCGCCTGGCTTTCATCAAGGATCACGTATTGCCAGAGAAAGTCTGAGAGTTCTTCGAGGTCATTCCTCACAACGCCATATGTAGTCAATACAACATCGAACTCAGTAAAATGTGTCTGGTTCAGTTCCCGTTGCGAGCCATAGTGGATATGGAACTTCAGCGTGGGACAAAACTTTTGCAACTCATTCTCCCAGTTAAAGATCAGCGATGTCGGACATACAACCAGTTGTGTACTTCCCGGATATTTTTCCTTTACATACTGAAGGAAGGAAATAGTCTGAAGTGTTTTTCCGAGACCCATGTCATCGGCAAGGCAACCTCCCCATCCCAGTTCATCGAGACTCTGAAGCCAGTGAAAGCCTGAAAGCTGGTAGGGGCGGAGAGATGCCTTGATCTCTGATGACAAGGCTGCTTTTTTTATGCTATCGTATTCAAGGATCTTTTTCTTCCTTTCTTCGATTTCTTTTCGGAAGCCTTTGCCCTCGATTTTGTCGAGGATGTCCTCCAGCAATGTATAGTGCATCTTGTTCAGCCGCAGTGTGCCGTTCTCCTCTGTCGCGGTTCTCAGAAGCAGGCTATACTGGCTTATCCATGCTTCGGGAATATGGCCAAGCGTTCCGTCTTCGAGCATGATGGTGTCCTGGTGACTGAGGATGGCGTGCCGGATCTCTTTCAATGAGACTTCTTGATCTCCCCAATGAATTGCTACCTTCAATTCAAAACATTCTGTCGCTGGGCCTGCGACCATCCTGATCGCGGGGTCATGTGTGCTGTAACGGAATTTCCTCAGCGTCTCGAAGCCGTGTATACTCAGACCTCTTTCTTGTACTTTCCGAAGCATGCTGATGAACCATCCACGTTTCATCACCTCATCGAACGGAAGATAGTAATATTGATTGTTGCGTTGTGTCGAGAAGGACGCGTGCAGTGTGCGCAGGTACTCATACAATTTTTTCTCTTCTTCCTTGTTTCGACGCAGCACGTGGATGGTACTTTTATCTTCCTCCACATGCCACCGTTCATCATTGTATTCGATTTCGATATTCTCATAGGAAAACTCGGGCCTGATCATCAGGTTGCTTTCATTGAGCTCACTGAGACGTACCCGTGGATGCGCTTGGGGGTCGGAGAGAAGGATGTTCAGCTTTGAGCTGATTTTGACATCATATTGTTCCATCCAGGGCAGAATGTATTTCCGGATGATCTCTTTTTTCACTGTGAGTGGAAAACTCAGCGGCCCGTTCTTAAACAGGTCAAGTATTGCTAACTCTGAAGCATTGGAGGGTAAATACAGCGTCTGGTTATTTTCGAGCAAACAACCGCCGCGCAGGTTCACATCACACTCATTACCATCCAGCAAGAGGATGAGACGAATCGTTATCAGATCCCCTTTCTGGTCTACAACGAATTTGAATTGCGGGGAATTTAAGCTCAGTTTCACCGGGATTTGACTTGTGTTGCTGAAGCGCCCCGCCTTAAGAGAGAAAACATGAGGCCAAGAAGCCAAGGCAGGCCAGAGCTTTTGCAGGATCTCAATGTAGTGCTTTCGCAGGTTCGTGAGTTCGCGTGCCGATACGTGAGCCCATGAGCCTGAATGGTTTCTGATGAAGCGGTTGCCTGTCAGCGTCATCCACCGGAGAAGATGGTTATCGGAGAATTCAAGCAGGTTATCATAGAAAGTGTCGTCCAGCATATGAAGGAAGGCAAGTCCCTTTTCAACCTGTAGGGAAATGCGTTTGTACTCCGTCGTAGTATTGACTTGATAAATGAGCACAGGCTCCAGATCGAAGCGTGTAGATTTGGCGGAGACGAAATTGAAAAGGAAACCTATGTGATAGTTAAGCTGATATGAGGCAGGCAACACCGGTCGCTCCGGCTTTGTATAAACTTTCTTCTCTTCTTCAAACAGCATCGGGGGAATTCATTTAGGATTGTGCAGGAACTGCCGGGCGGTGAACAAGATGATGACGAAGGCGCGCCGCATAAGCGGTTTCATATAGAACAAACACTCCAGGTCTTCCTCTCATTGATGAGACAAATATACGCACGACGCTCGTCGCGCATAAACGTCACGGTGCATTTTTGAAGCTGTCTTTTTCAAATGGTTGAAGCTTAACCGATTGTAAAATTGAAGCCTTTTATTTAATTTGATGGTCACTGTTATTGATTTCATTCTAAACCTGTTATGAAAAACATCCGCGCTTCCTTTCTCCTTCTTTTCGTTCTATTAGCTTTTGGTTGCCAGCAACCGTCGGCTACCCGGACCGTTGTACATTCAGCGCCAATGGCTTCCAATTTTAAGATCATTGGTTATCTTCCGGGCCGCAGTGTCGACACCGCTGCAATCGCTTTTCAGCGTCTCACCCATATCAATTTTGCTTTCGCTGTGCCTGCAAAGAACGGCGGCGGCCTCGATGCGCTTCGCAATGCGGATAAACTTGCCGCCCTCGTCCAGAAAGCCCATCGCAACAACGTGAAGGTCTTCATATCCATCGGGGGGTGGAGCATTGGCGATGGTGGGGGAGACGACAGTCGTTTTCATAGACTCGCTGCCGATCCTCAGGAAAGAAACTACTTTGTAGCAAAGACAATGGAATTGGTCAGGCGTTTCAACCTGGACGGTGTAGACGTGGATTGGGAATATCCTGATATCGAAAACCGTTCTGCTGAGGACAACGTTATGCTTATGCGCCAGCTCGGCGATTCTCTCCATGCCATCAACAAGGAATTAACGGCGGCTGTTGTACATTATGGCAATCAGGGCGAGGGCACAAAAGATGAGATCTTCGAGATTGTCGATTGGCTGAATCTGATGGCTTATGATGACGACAAAGGTCAGCCCATACCGCATTCTCCTTACAGTCTTGCGGAAAAGTCGATCAACTACTGGGTGAAACAAAGGGGCCTTCCTGCGCACAAGGCGGTGCTCGGCGTGCCTTTCTATGGAAAGCCTCGCAAGGAAAAACTCAGTCATTACAAAGACATTCTTGCCGCAGGAGGCGATGCTATGAAAGACGAGTTCGACTCGGTTTATTACAATGGTGTTAGTACAATGAAAAAGAAAACGGAGCTTGCCGTGAAAGAGGGACTGGCCGGAGTAATGATCTGGGAGATATCGCAGGATACGCAAGATGATCGCTCACTGTTGAAAGCTATCAATGAAGTTGTAGGGCGGAAATAGCAACAGGGATTGGGCATTGGGTGCCGGGTGCCACTTATTTGGATATAGGTTGTTGACTATCCGGCGTTCTTTTTTCTCCGGACGCAACCCAAAGCCTGATTGCTGATCCATGGGAAGTTTAGCTAACAGCGGAAAGCCGTCCTTAGCCCTGTGAACTCTCCGACTGAACCACCCATACAAAAAACCGCAGGTTTTAAAGATTTGACCAAACTCGTTCCAGCCAGCAGCCAGTAGCCAGCAGCCAGCTATCACCCAATCTATTCGCTACTCCTCCATGAACCTTTCCAGATTCACGACATCTCCGAACAAGAGTAGCTTATCACCTCGTTGAAGTACAGTATCAGGCGTGAGCACGCCCTGCACAACACGTGTGGTGCGAACAGTGCCCAGAACATTCCGGCTTTGCATCTCCCTCACGATTGTGACCGGTTGAATGTGGTATTTGCCGAGAAAGTCAATGTCCATGATCTTCTTTTCAGCATATCGTTTGGGCAACTCCACCTCGATCAATTTAAATTTGTCGCTGATCTTGAAAGAGTCCGTCACACCCTTGAGATCCAGCTTGTAGGCCATACGTTCCGCGGAATCCCCCTCCGGGTAGACAAACTCTTTGATGTTCATAGCTTCCAGCACCGTTTGTTGCAAAGGAGAGGTAACCCTGCATATGATCCTTTTCACACCGCTTTGTAGCAGAAGAGCTGTAGCCATAATGTTTACCCCCTCGTCTTCCCCGATAGTGTTAATTACTGCATCCACGTCTTTCAGCGGAAGCCCTTTGATTGCATCCGGACTTGTTGCGTCCATGGCAATGGCATGGGTGATCTGATGATTGAGTTTCTCGACAAGTTCCAGTTTGCGGTCGATCCCGATCACTTCGTGGCCGAGCACCACCAACTTACTGGATAGTGCCGCGCCATAATTTCCCAGACCAAAAACAATGAATTTCATAATTGATTTTTCTTAAAACATGATCTCTTCCGATGGATACCTGTAAGGTTTCTCACGGCGTTTAGTGACGACCGCGAACAACAGGGTTAGCGCTCCCACTCTTCCGATGAGCATAACGGCCAGGATGACGATCTTTCCAAGATCAGAAAGATTTGGCGTAACTCCGAGGCTTAATCCCACCGTGCTGAATGCCGAGAATGCTTCGAACGCAAGCCGGAGCAAGCCAATCTCGGCATCGTTAATGGATAGTAACAACACAGAAAGTCCAAGTACGAGCAATGCCAATAAAATGATTGCAAACGCTCTTTTGACAGATGTTGTAGTGATCTGTGTTTTGAATGCTTCAATTCTTTCGTGTCCCAGCACAATGGTTCTCATATTTAAATATGCAACTGCCGCCACCGTAGTTTTAATTCCGCCACCTGTAGAGCCGGGCGAGGCACCAATGAACATAAGAAGGAGGTACATCATGATTGTCGGCAATGAAAAATCGATCATGTCAACAGTATTATATCCCGCGGTTCTCGGGGTGACACTACCAAAAAAGCTTGTGGTAATCTTGCCAAAAACAGAGGGATGCTGCAGCAGCGTGTAATTGAACTCGAAAATGAAGTAAGTAACAAACCCGGCAAGTAGTAAAATGAAATAAGTAGTGAGCGAAAGCTTGGCCGTCGCCTGCAAGATATTGGTATAGCTTTCCCTCTCAGGGTTACCCATAAGGCGCTTTATATTGTTAGTGATCTTGATGCGGAAGTATACGAAGATATTGAACAGGATTGGGAACCCCATTCCGCCGAGAATGATGAGCGTTGCGATCACCCAGTGCAGGCTATAATTAAATCGCAAATTTGAGTCATACAGTCCGAGGCTTCGGGTGGAAAAACCGGCATTACAGAACGACGAAACGGAATGGAAAACTGCAAAAAATATTTTTTGCGATTCGCTCTTGAACATGTCTTGTGAAAGCGTGCCATAGATCATAAATGTGCCGATAGCCTCAAACGTTAGTGTGACTATCACGATACGCGAAATGAACGATATCACATTGCTGATGCGGTTGCTGCTGATCATATCACCCAACGCCAGCTGATTTTGGATGGATACTGACCCAAGA
>Ga0307416_100000815_pt1 | contig 16363 bp, 15 predicted proteins | sample DK1Cmetagenome_2_FD_203821 | JGI IMG/M metagenome (GOLD analysis project Ga0307416, IMG submission 203821) | Maize rhizosphere microbial communities from greenhouse at UC Davis, California, United States - DK15-C-3 | ecosystem: Host-associated > Plants > Roots > Rhizosphere > Soil | place...
TGCTGTCGGGGCCGATCGACACCGAGAAGGCCAACGACGTCATGGCCCGCCTGCTGTACCTGGAGGGCGAGGACCCCGACGAGCCCATCGAGCTGCGCATCAACTCGCCCGGCGGGGAGGTCCTGAGCGGCCTGGCCATCATCGACACCATCGACCAGCTGGCCTGCCCGGTCGCCACCACCTGCGCCGGCATGGCCGCCTCGATGGCCTCGGTGCTGCTGGCCTTGGGGACCAAGGGGCGCCGGCGGGCCACCGCCAACGCCCGCGTGCTGATCCACCAGCCATGGGCGGGCCAGTTCCAGGGCCAGGCCACCGACCTGGAGCGGGCCGCCGAGGAGATCCTGCGCCAGCGGGCCCGCATCGACCAGCTGCTGGCCGACGCCACCGGCCAGCCGGTCGACCGCATCCACCGCGACACCGAGCGCGACACCTGGTTCTCGGCCGCCGAGGCCCTCGAGTACGGCCTGGTCGACGAGGTGCTGGGGCGGTGAGGCTGCGCGAGGCCGTGGGCGGGGCGCTGCGCCGGCGGCGCCTGGCGCAGGGCCGCACCCTGCGCGAGGTCGCCGAGGCCGCCGGGGTGTCGCTGACGTATCTGTCCGAGGTCGAGCGGGGCCGCAAGGAGGCCTCCTCGGAGGTCCTGGAGGCCGTCTGCGCCGCCCTCCGCCTCGGCCTGGCCGAGCTGTTCTTCGAGGTCGCCGAGACCCTGGCCGCCGCCGAGGCCCTGCCCGTCCCGGCCATCGGGTTCCTGCCCGCGCCCCGCCCCCAGGCCGCCGCCCCGCCCAGCGCGCCCATGGCCCCGGTCCTGGACCTGCGCGCCTTCGCCGGCCGCCGCACCGCCTGACGGCCGCCGATCGACACCCCCGGCCTCCACGCGGCCGGCCTCCACACGCCCGGCCTCCACACGCCCGGCACCCTCACGCGCCGTTGGGCGGGCCCCCGAACGGGAGGGTAGCCGCCAGCGGGAAGCGATGCGACCGGCTGTCCACAGCCCCAGGCCCGCGGGCGGAACGCGGCGGGATCGGCCCTCCGCATCCCCGACCGGGTTTGCGGTCGGCCCGCCTGCGGAATGCTGCCTGGGCTCCAGCAGCCCCACGACGCCTGTGGAGGACGCCAGCGTGCGCTACGTCGAGGCCTGTGGCCTGCGGGTGTCGGTCATCGGTCTGGGGGCGTGGCAGTTCGGCTCGCCCGAGTGGGGCTGGGGCTCCCAGTTCGGCCCGGCCGAGGCCCTGGCCGTGGTCGAGCGGGCCCGGGCCCTGGGGATCACCCTGATCGACACCGCCGAGGCGTACGGGCGCGGCGAGTCCGAGCGGCTGCTCGGCCGGGCCCTGGCCGACCCGGCGGCCCGGCAGTCGGTGATGCTGGCCTCCAAGGTCACCCCGACCTGGCCGACCCGGGAGCGGGTGGCCGCGGCCGCCCGGGGCAGCCTGGCCCGGCTGCACACCGACCACCTCGACCTCTACCAGGTCCACTGGCCCAACCCGCTGGTGCCCCAGCGCTCGACCATGGCCGGCATGCGCACCCTCCAGGCCGGCGGCCTGGTCCGCCAGGTGGGGGTGAGCAACTACGGCCTGCGCCGCTGGCGGGCCGCCGAGGCCGCCCTGGGCGGCCCGGTCGTCTCCAACCAGGTCCGCTACAGCCTGCTGACCCGCCGGCCGGAGCGGGAGCTGCTGCCCCACGCGGCCGCCGCCGGGCGCCTGATCGTCGCCTACAGCCCGCTCGCCCAGGGGGTGCTGGCGGCCAAGTACACCGCCGACACCGCCCCCGGCGGGGTTCGCAGCGGCAATCTCCTGTTCTCGGCCGAGAACCTGCGCCGGGCCGAGCCGGTCCTGGCCGCCCTGCGCGAGCTCGCCGGCGCCCACCGGGCCACCCCGGCCCAGGTCGCCCTGGCCTGGGTGATCGCCCACCCCGGGGTGGTCGCCATCCCCGGGGCCAAGTCGGTCGCCCAGGTCGAGGCCAACGCCGCCGCCGCCGACCTCGCCCTGGCCCCCGACGAGCTCGCCCACCTGACCGCCGCCGCCGACCGCTTCCACCGCGAGCTGTTCGCCTCGGCCGGCGCCCTCGCCGGCCGCCGCCTCCGCCCCACCGCCGGCTGAGACCTGGCGCCCCGGGTTCCGCCCAACCGCTGCGGGGCGCCCCCACCCTCCTCATCCGGGCAGGCCCAGGACCACCTGGGTGCCCTGGTAGGGCCGGGAGCTGATCTCCAGGTGGCCCAGTCGCGGCCCCACGGTGAGCGACGAATGAGTGGTTAGCAGCGTTCAGCTGATCTCCCCGCCTCGGCGCCCGCTGACGGTCACCAGGAAGGCCGAGTCCAGCTCCAGCGGGCCGCCGTCGAGGTCGCCGGAGACCTCCAGCAACTCCAGGCCGGCCCGGTCAAGCATGGCCGCCAGCTCGGTCAGGGTGTAGAGCCGGATGGCGTGCTCCAGGCTGGTCCGGCGGCCGTCCGGATGCAGCAGGGTGTAGCTGGTCCGGTCGCGGCTGTCCCGCAGATCCAGGGTGCGCTCCTGGAGCACGACCAGGCCGCCGTCGGTGCGGACGACCTCGCTGTCGCGCCAGCCGCGGATCAGGGCCTCGCGGTTGGCCAGCTCCTGCAGGAAGCGGCCGTCGGGGGCCAGGACCCGGGCCACCTCGGCCAGGACCAGCTCGTCCTGGGCGTCGTCCTCCAGGTAGCCGAAGGCGTTGAACAGGTTGAGGACGGCGTCGAAGCTGGCGTCGGCGAACGGCAGCCGGCGCATGTCGGCCTCGACCAGGCCGACCCGCTGGCCCCGGCCGCCGGCCAGCCCGGCCGCCCGCTCCAGCAGCCGCCGGCTCAGGTCCAGCCCGGTGACCCGGGAGCCGAGCTGGGCCAGGGGGACGGCGTGGCGGCCCTGGCCGCAGCACAGGTCGAGCAGCCGCGCCCCCAGGGGCAGGCCGAGACGCTCCACCACCGCGTTGACCTCGGCCGCGGTCCGCTCGTCGGGCAGCACCGGGAGGAAGATCCGCAGGTAGTCGGCGTCGAAGAAGCCGTCGTACCAGGGTCGCTCGCCCAACCGTCGTCCCCTTGTCGTCGCCCCGCCGCAGCCCGCGGCCCAGCCCGCGGCGGCGACCAGGGCACCTCCCCGGCGGCGGTGAAGTCAAGCCTTGATCTCCCGCCCGGCGGGGCCGACCATGGAGCCAGCAGCACCCCTCCCTCCCTGGCAACGCCCCCGCGACACCTCCCGTTCCCGGAGCGCCTGAGTCGCCGGCGCCCCCGTCGCCACCCAGCCGATCCGTCCCCACCCGTGCCCCGGCCTGCCCCGGGCTGGCCGGGCCCGGACCGAACACGCCCATGCCTCGAAAGGGGGCTCCCGTGAGCATGACCATCCGCCGCCCCCGGACCCACCGGGGGACCCTGACCTCCCGGACCCCGCTGGGCCGGCCCCGCGGGCGCCGCGCCGGCCCGGGCACGGCCACGGTGCTGGCCGCCTACCTGGCCGCCGCCTTCCTGCTGCTGGCGGTGGTGTTCGCCCTGCGCCCGCACCAGGGCCCGGCCCCGGCCGCCCCGACCTGGGACTACCAGCGCGAGACGGTCGCCCTGGAGGGCGGCGGCGCCCTCAACGCCTATGCCCGCTGGGCCGCCCGGGCCACCGCCGGCCTGGCCCGCGGCTCGATCGAGCGCCAGCGCGACGTCCACCGCCTCAGCCCCCTCGACTTCCTGGCCGGCGAGGCCGCCGCCGCCGACCTGGCCGCCTGGCGCCAGCGCCACCGCCTCCCCCTGGAGGGCGCCACCCTGGCCGTGGCCACCGCCCTGGCCGCCTGGGGCACCCTGCGCCGCCGCCCCGGCCGTCTGTGGCTGGTCGCCCTCCTCACCCTCCTCGGCCTGACGGTCCTGGTCACCAAGCCCCAGACCGCCACCTCCCTGGCTGCCCGGGCCGGCACCGAGGTCCCCAACCTGCTCCTGCGGGCCGCCGTCACCGCCGACCCCAGCGGGTCGGTCGCCGCCACCCCGGGGGCCGAGGGGGCGCAGCGGACGGTGGCCGGGCGCTACTGGACCGCGTTCGTGGGGGAGCCGCTGTCGCGGCTCCAGACCGGGACCACGGTGCTGGCCGGGGCGCCGCCGGCCGGCAAGCCGGGGGTGCTGCGGTCGCTGCGGGCGCGGGTCGCGGCGGTGGGGGACTGGGCCGTGGGCCGGCGCGGCCCGGAGCGGGCGGTGATCGCCACCCTCGCCCTGGCCTACGTGCTCCCCTTCGCCCTGGCCCTGGTCGCCCTGGCCATGCTGGCCAGCTGCGCCCAGGCGCTGGTGTGGCTGCTGGTCCTGGCCGGGCCGCTGGTCGCCCCCCTGGCCGTGGACCCGGCCCGCCGCCGCGCCGTCCTGCGCTGGTGGCTGGTGCCCCTGGCCGCCGCCCTGGCCCTGCTGGGCGCCTCGGCCCTGGTCGCCCTGGCCGTCATCCGGGTGGCCGAGCTCACCCACGCCGCCGACGCCTACCTGGGCATGCTCCTGGCCGGCTCCACCGTCCCCCTGCTCGCCGCCGCCCTGGCCGTCCGCCGACTGCTCGGCCGCCGGCCGCCCCGGCCCCGCGCCCTGCCCGCCCGCCAGACCCCCGGCCAGCCCGCCGGCCGGTCCCGCCGGCCCGAGGCCGTCGCCGTTCGGGGAGGTGCCGCCTGATGGCCACCAAGAACCACTCGAAGGGTACGAACCAGACTGGGGAGTCGATGCCCGACCGCGGCGCCGCCCTGGCCCACGGGCTGGCGGCGCTGGCCCGGGGGGCCGGCCTGGCCGGGCGACTCGGCCGCTGGGCCCTGCGGGCCGCCGGCGGGGAGACCGGCCGGCGCCTGGCCAGGGCGGCGGTCCTCGCCGTGGCCCTGGCCGTCCTGATCGGCGTCCTCTACGACCAGGGCGACGTCCCGACCGCGGCCGCCCGGCCCGGGGTCGGCGCCACCGCAGGGCCCGGCAGCCACGGTGGGTCGGACGCCCCGGGCCGCGCGGTGGCCCGGCGGGGCGGCCCCGAGGGCCAGGGTGGGCTGCGCGGCCGGACCCGCCCGGGGGCGGTGGGGGAGCGGCCCGCGGACGTGGCCGCGGCCTGGTACGCGGCCCGCCACGGCGCCGCCCGGAGCAAGGTCAAGCCCCTCCAGCAGGACCGGCTGTCGGCCCGGGAGGTCCGGGTCCTGGTCCTGGCCGACCTCGGCCACGGCCGGCTGCGGACCGCCCTAGTCCGGGTGCGGCGCGGCCCGGACGGCTGGAGGGTCCGGTGAGCCCCCGGGCCCGCGCCGGCGGCGGGGGAGCGGTGGTCGCGCTGCTGCTGCTCGGCCTGCTGGCCGGCAGCGCCTCGCCCGGATTCCCGGCGAAGATCCAGGGAGCGGTGGGTCGGGCGATCGCCGGCGCCCTGGGCGGCCGCCCGGCCCCGGCCCCGGCCCCGGCGGCCGCGCCGGCCCGCGGCCCCTCGATCGGGGCCAGCGACGCCGCCCTGGCCGACATCCCGCCCGCCTACCTGGCCCGGTACGTGACCGCGGCCCGGACCTGCCCGGCGCTGACCTGGCAGGTGCTGGCGGCCATCGGCAAGATCGAGACCGACCACGGCCGCTCCCCGGCCCCCGGGGTGCGCAGCGGCATCAACCGCGCCGGCTGCTGCGCCGGGCCCATGCAGTTCAACCTCACCAACGGCCCGCCCAGCACCTGGGACACCTGGGGGACCGGGATCCGCCTCGACGTCTACGACCCGGTCCACGCCGTCCCGGCGGCCGCCCGCAAGCTGTGCGGCGACGGCCTGGCCCGGCCCGAGGCGGTGGGCCGCGACCCCTGCCCCCAGGTCCTGGGCGGCGCCGCCCTCCACGCCGCCGTCAGGCGCTACAACAACGCCTGCTGGTACGTGCACGAGGTCGTCACCCTGGCCGGCCGCTACACCCGGGCGGCGCCGCCGCAGGCCCCGGCCCGCGACCCGTTCGTCCGGGCCCTGGTCGCCAACCCGCGGCTCACCACCACCGCCAGCCACGGCTGCGACCCGGCCGCGGACCTGGCCTCGGGCCGGCTCGACCTGCGGGTCCAGTCGCTGCTGGCCGTGCTGGCCGAGCGGCACGCCATCCGCCTCAGCTGCCTGCGCTCGGGCCACTCGACGTTCGTCAAGGGCACCACCCGGGTCTCCAACCACACCGTCTGGCGGGCGGTCGACATCGACCGGGTCGACGGCCGCCCGGTGTCGCGGTCCAGCCGGGCCGCCCGCGCCCTCGCCCTGTGGCTGGACGGGCTGGAGGGGCCGCTGCGCCCGGTCGAGGTCGGCTCGCCGTGGGCCGTGGGCCACCGCCCCTACTTCACCGACGAGGGCCACCAGGGCCACGTGCACATCGGCTACGGTCAGCTGCCCGGCTGACCGTGGCCGGCCCGCTCAGGCCCGGGCGGGCGCGCCGTCGAGCAGGGGAGCCAGCGCCGGGTTGTCGATCCCGGCGGCCAGCAGCCGGGCCGAGGCCAGCGCCGCCGGGTCGCCGAGGCGGCCGCGGTGCAGCTGGGCCCGGACGACCAGCTCGCGCATGTCGAGGCGGGCGGCCAGCGAGGCCAGGACGTCGACCAGCCGGCGGGCCTCCGCCTGGTCGTCGCGGTCGAGGGCGAAGCCGACCATGGCGTCCAGCACATACGCGCGGACCCACTGGTAGCGGTCGACGACCCGGCTGCAGCGGGTGTGGGCCTCGCCCAGCCAGGCCGAGGCCGTCGCCGGGTCGCCGCGGCTGGCGTTGAGCAGGCCCAGGCCGCGGGCGGCCATGCCCTCCCAGCAGGGGTCGCCCAGCTGGGCGGCCAGCGACCAGGCGTGCTCGAACTGGTCGCCGGCGGCCTCCAGGCGCCCGGCCCGCAGGTCGAGCTCGCCCTTGAGCGACTCGGGCCAGGGCAGGAATGCCATCCAGCGCTGCTCGTGGACCAGCTCCAGCGAGCCGGCGAGGGCGGCCGCGGCCTGGCTGCGCTCGTCGCGCAGCAGGTGGGCCCGGGCCAGGATCGACAGCGACCAGGCCTGCTGGCGCTGGTCGGCGCAGCGGCGGGCCCGCTCCACCGACCCCTCCAGGTGCTGGAGGGCGGTGGGGTAGTCACCCATGTCGGAGGCGTTCATGCCCCGCACCCCGCCGATGGCGGCCAGCTCCTCGTCGGTCTCGGCCAGGGCCTCGGCCTTGGCCAGCCAGGCGTCGGCGGTGCGGCGCCGGCCGGCCTGCACCTCCACGTACCCCAGCTCGCGGTGGGCGGTGACGGCCGTGGCCCGGTCGCCGGCCTGGGTGGCCAGCCGGATGGCCTCGTGCAGGGCCACCGCCCCCTCCTCGTCGCGGCCGCGGACGGCGTGGACCAGGGCGCCCCCGAGGGCGCCCAGGGCCTGGCCCTGCAACGCCGGGTCGCCGCAGGCGGCGGCGTCGGCGACGGCCCGGCGCAGGCTGTCCAGGCCGGCCTGGACGGCCCCGGCGGCGATCGCGGCCCGGCCGGCCTCCAGCTGGCTGGCCACCGCCGCCCGCCCGCTCACCGGCGGTCCCGTGGGCGACCCGACCGGCGTGGCCGCCGCGTCCCGCAGGGCCGCCGACGGCTCCACGCCCAGCTCCCGCCGCAGGGTGTCCTCACCCACCGCCACCTGCTTCAGGGCCGCCTCCCGGTCCCCGGCGGCGGCCAGGCTCCGCACCAGCAGCTCGTGGTTCCCCTCCTCGAGCGGGTTCCGGGCCACCGCCCGCGACGCGTACGCCACCGCCTCCTCGGCCCGCCCGGCCGCCAGCAGCCGCATCGCCACCTGCCGCAGCCGAGCCTCGACCACCCCGGCCATCCGGTGCCGCTCCACCACCAGCCACGACTCGAACGCCGGACTGGCCGCCACGCTGAGCCCCTCCAGCAGCTCACCCCCCAGCGTCAGCAGCAGCGGCAAGGTATCCGGTTCGCCCGATGCTTCGGTCAGGGCCCGGACATCGACCTCCAGCCCGGCCCCCAGCCCGGTGGCGACCGGATCACCCCCGAACAGCGCCGGCGCCCCCAACGCCCGCCGCAGCTCGGCCAGCGTCCACCGCAACGCGCCCAGCGGGTCGTCCGCATCGCCGAACAACAGCTCCGCCAGCTGCCGCCGCCCAGGCGGCCGCTCCGCCAGCAGCAGATACGCCAACACCGCCCACGCCTTCCGCCCACGCGGCGCCGCGACCGACCGCCCGTCGCGCTCCAGCGCCGGCGGCCCCAGCAGGCGGATGCTCAGCGTCACGAAATCCTCCCCGTCCACATCCTCGTCCAGCCCGCCACCGCCGGCAAGACAAGCCGCGCCGGGTGACGCGTTCCCGCCAGCATCCGAGCCGCGCGTGAGCGACCGTGTGCTGGCTCGCGCGCTTGTCGGGAGACGTGGCACGATCTCGTGGTGACCAGCAGATCCGCCTCGGCGCAGCACCTGCGCGACCTCGCGCTGTTGCGCCGCGTCCGCGACCGGATCGACCGGGAGTACGCGCAGCCGCTGGACGTCGAGGCGCTCGCCCGCGGCGTGAACATGTCGGCCGGGCACCTCAGCCGCCAGTTCCGGCTCGCCTACGGCGAGTCGCCGTACACCTATCTGATGACGCGGCGCATCGAGCGCGCGATGGCCCTGCTGCGTCGGGGCGACCTCAGCGTCACCGACGTCTGTTTCGCGGTCGGCTGCTCGTCGCTGGGCACCTTCAGCACTCGCTTCACCGAGCTCGTCGGCGTGCCGCCCAGCACCTACCGGCGCCACGCGGCGCGGGCGACAGCGGGGATGCCGTCGTGTGTGGCCAAACAGGTGACCAGACCGGTCAGGAATCGAGAAGCGCCGTCCCCGAGCCGCAGCTAGCGTGACCGGCATGGACCTCACCCACCATGCACGCGAGGTGTGACTGCCATGGACCTCACCATTCACGCGAGCTTCCTCCCGCATGACGACCCGGAGGCCTCCCTGGCCTTCTGGCGCGACAGCCTCGGCTTCGAGGTCCGCAACGACGTCGGCTACGGCAAGATGCGCTGGATCACGGTCGGCCCCCCAGACCAGCCCGGCACGTCCGTCCTCCTGGGGCCGCCGGCCGCCGACCCCGGCATCACCGACGACGAGCGCCGCATGATCGTCGAGATGATGGCCAAGGGCACCTACGGCTGGATCCTCCTGGCCACCAAGGACCTCGACGGCACCTTCGACCGGCTGCAGGCCAGCGACGCTGCCGAGGTCGTCCAGGAGCCGACCGACCAGCCGTACGGGGTTCGCGACTGCGCTGTCCGCGATTCCGCGGGCAACCTGATCCGCATCCAGGAGCTGCGCTGAGCCGGTCCGGCGATCGCAGGCCTGCCTGACAGCTGCGACGAGATCGATCTCAGGCGCGTCGTCACGAGAGGCCCCTGGTGCTCCGACGCCTCGTCCCCTCCGCCTACCGGCCGGTGCTCGCCAACCGGGTGTTCCGGCGACTGATCCTCGGCTTCGCGGTCTCGTACCTCGGGGACGGGATGAGCTTCGTCGCGGTGGCGTGGCTCGCCATCGAGCTCGCGCCGCAGGCGACCGCGGGGCTGTGGGTCGGCGGGGCGGTGGCCGCGTACACGATGCCGGGCGTGGTCGGCGCGCTGGTGCTCGGTCGCCGCCTGCGCCGGGTCCCGGCCAGGCGGCTGCTGCTCGCCGACAACGTGGCGCGCGGCGTGTCGCTCGGCGCCGTACCGCTCGCCTGGCTCGCCGGGCTGCTCACGCCGCCGCTGTACGTCGTGCTGCTCGCGGTCTCGTCGCTGCTGCACGCGTGGGGCAGCGCGGGCAAGTACACCCTGGTGGCCGAGCTGCTGCCCGACGAGCAGCGGCTCGCCGCCAACACCCTCGTCAGCTCGCTCAACTTCGCCGCCACGATCGCCGGGCCCGCGATCGCCGGTGTGCTGGTGACGCGCGTCAGCTCCGCGCTCGTGCTCGGCCTGGACGCTCTCACCTACGTGTTCCTCGCCGTGCTCGTCGCGCGCACCCGACTGCCGGGGTCGGGGCGCGTCTCCCTCGCCGACCGGGCGGCCGCCCGCGGCGGGCTGGCGCTGCTGCGGTCCCATCCCGAGCTGCTCGGGCTGCTGGCGCTCACCTGGCTCTTCAACCTGCTGTACGGCCCGGTCGAGGTCGCCCTGCCGCTCCACGTGACCGACGACCTGCGCGCGCCGGGCACACTGCTGGGCCTCTACTGGATGCTGTTCGGCATCGGCGCGGTGCTCGGCGGGCTCGCGGTCGGCGCGCTGCGGCAGCTGCCGCTCTGGCCTGTGACAGTCGGCATCGTGGTCGGCTGGGGGCTCTCGCTGCTGCCGTTCGGGTTCGACGTGCCGACGGCCGTCACCGTTGCGTGCTTCACGCTCGGCGGCGTGATCTACGGACCGTTCGTCGCGCTCTCGATGACGCTGATGCAGGCGAAGTCGCCACCGCAGCACCTGGCCGCGATGCTCGCAGCCCGCAGCGCGGTGCTGCTCACCGCATCGCCGCTCGGCACGGCGCTGGGCGGACCGCTCACCACGGCGCTGGGCCCGCGAGCGACGCTCGGCGGCTCAGGACTCGCCACCGTGGCGCTCGGCGCCGTGGCGTGCGTCCTGCTGCTGGCCCGACGCGGGAGCCATGAGCGCGCCGTCGCGCGTGGCGGAACCGGCGACCTAACCGGTCAGGAATCGAGAAGCCTCGCTCGCGAGCCGCACCTAGCATGATCGTGCCGATGTGACCCACGACGCTGAGAGGTGACCATGACCGGCTCGTCCACCCAGGGAGTCAAGACCGTGCTGCATCCCGTCTCCGACCTGGCGAAGGCCAAGGCGGTGTACGCCGCCCTGCTCGGCGTCCCACCGCAGACCGAGGGGTCCTACTACGTCGGCTTCGAGGCCGCCGGCCAGCACATCGGGCTGGTGCCGGGCGGTGGCCCGCAGGCCATGACCTCGCCGGTGGCCTACTGGCACGTGCCCGACATCCAGGCCAAGCTGGCCGAGGTGACCGCCGCCGGCGCCACCGTGAGGGAGCCGGCGCGCGATGTCGGTGGCGGCCGCCTGGTGGCCACCGTCACCGACCCCGACGGCAACGTCCTCGGGCTGCTCCAGGACCGATGAGGTAGGACACCGGAGAGCCTGCACAGGAGGGAACGATGAGCGCGAAGAAGGACACGCAGAAGTCCGCCAACAGCAGCGCGACCGACAAGAAGTTCGAGGGACTCTCCGACGAAGAACGGGCCGCGATGAAGGAGCGCACCCGAGAGCTGAAGGCGGAAGCGCGCCGCGGCCGCTCGGGCAAGGCCGACGGGGAAAGCGACGTGCTCGCCAAGATCGCCGAGATGCCGGAGCCGGATCGCGCCATCGCCGAGCGGCTCCATGCCATCATCAAAGCCAGCGCCCCAGCCCTCTCGCCGAGAACCTGGTACGGGATGCCCGCCTATGCCAAGGACGGCAAAGTCGTCTGCTTCTTCACACCCGCGGCCAAGTTCAAGGAGAGGTACGCGACGTTCGGCTTCAACGCCACCGCGAACCTCGATGAAGGCAACATGTGGCCGACCGCCTTCGCGCTGACGGAGTTGACCGCCGCCGAGGAGGCCAGGATCGGCGCGCTCGTGAAGAAGGCGGTGAGCTGAGGGCGGAGCATCGGCTCTGGACCTCTCTGGACCTCTGCTGGCGATCCCCCATAGTATGCGTTATGTTAACCTGACTGGCGCCGGGCCCTGTCCCCCGGCGCTGCGGGCCGGTGTGGAGCGTTGTCCCGTCTCAATGAACCTGGCCCGCGTCTCATTGAAGTTGGCCCCATCCGCTCGTCTGTCTCACTGAAGTTGGCCCGCAGGGGCATTTCAACCCTTGCGTTGTCTCACTGAAGTTGGCCCAAGACGTGCGTTGTCTCACTGAAGTTGGCCCACTCGTTGCTCGGCCTACTCGGTCCCCCACCTTGGTCAGCATCGGGCAAAACTGTATGTCCGATGTGGGCCATTTTGCTGATTTGATGTAGAGCTTCGATCATTGGATGCTTCGTGTTTGGGCTGGCAGCTCAGAGGCTCTGAAACGGCCCCACATCAGCGGATTTCGTGGTGAGGAACGATGAGTGGTTCTTCCCCGGGACGTGCCCTCGCTGCCACCGCGCCCTCGTTCGAGGTGGTGTTCATCGACGAGACCGGCACCCAGCGCCGCGAACCTCTCTCGGCGTGCTGGGACGTGCCGTTCGAGCGGGCAAAGCCGTCGAGGTCGTTTCCGTCCTTCAAGGGCCAAAAGAACTTCCCAGGGCTGTGGTGGTCCGCGACGATGGGCGAGCATGTCGGCTATGAGTCGTGGGTGGAGCGCGACGTGGCGATGCTGCTGGACTTCGACCCCGAGATCGTTGGGTTCTCCGCCCAGCCGTTCTGGCTGTTATGGTCTGGCGAACGGGGTGAGCGCAAGCACGCGCCGGACTTCTTCGCTCGGCGGACGGACGGGACTGGCGTGGTGATCGACGTGCGCCCAGACGACCGGGTCGACCCGGAGGCCGCCGAGGTGTTCGAGGTGGCCGCCAGCGCGTGCAGCGAAGCCGGCTGGGAGTTTCGACGCACCGGCGCGCCACCTGCCGTCTTGACGGCCAACGTGCGCTGGCTTGCGGGCTACCGGAACCCTCGTTGCCACCGGCCCGAGATCGCTGACGCGCTCATCGAGCGGTTCGCCGCGCCGATGCCGCTGTTCACTGGGGCTGCGGCGGTGGGTGACCGGCTTGTGGTCCTGCCGGTCCTGTACCACCTACTGTGGCGCCAGGTGTTGGTGGTGGACTTGGCCGCCGCTCCTTTGTCGCCAGGCAGCCTGATCCATTTGGCGGCGGCGGCACGATGACCGGCGGCAAGCCACCGCCGCGGTGTTGCGGGTCGGTGACCGGATCCGCTTCGACGGGGTGGTCCAGACCGTCGTGGGGCTATCGGGGACCTTGGTGCGACTGGCCGATGAGCACGGGCAGACGAGCGTGACCCGCCTGCCGCACCTGCTCACCGACGCCAGTTTCGAGCGGCTCGGGCAGTGTGACGCTGGTCCTGTGCTGCCTGCTGGGCTGCTCAACGGGCTCGCCGGGCAGACGGTCGAGGATGCCAAATGGTGGGAGCACCAGATCGTGGAGGTAATGACCGGCCGTCCTCCTGACACCTTATCCGACGCTCGGCCACGGCCAGGGTTCGATCCTGAAACGCACACCCTGCGGCAGCGCGAGCAGGCAAAGGCAGAGGAGCTGGGGGTCGGTGCCCGGACCATCAGGCGCAAGCGCCTGCGCTACCAGGCGCAGGGTCTTGCTGGGCTGGTTGACTGGCGAGCGGACCGGCAACGTTCCGTTCAGGGCAGGACCGACCCGCGGGTACTGGAGGCGCTGCACCAAGCGATCGAGGAGGCCACGGAGAAGTCGACCCGGACCGCGGGCTACTTCTACTGGCGGGTGGCGCAGATCCTCACCGCCCAGCATGGGGCCAAAGTGGTGCCGATGCCGTCCCGGGCGACGTTCTACCGGCTGTTCGACCGGTTGAGCCAGGGGCGGCACACCACCGGGTCGGCCCGCACCAGACGGTCGTTGGCGAACCGGCCCGACGGCCCGTTCGGCGAGCTCACCGCCGCCCGGCCGGGTGAGCTGGTGCAGATCGATTCCACCCCGCTGGACGTGCTGGTGCTGCTGGACAAGGGCGTGCCCGGGCGGGTCGAGCTGACGGGAACGGTGGACTTGGCCACCCGCTCGATCCCGGCGGCGGTGCTGCGGCCGACGACCAAGTCGGTGGATGCCTCGCTGCTGCTAGCCCGTACGGTCACGCCCGAGCCGATGCGGCCGGGCTGGGCCGAGGCGCTGCAGATGTCGCACTCGGTGCTTCCTCATCGGCGGCTGCTTGCGCTGGACCAGCGATTGGAGCACGCCGCGGCGCGGCCGGTGATCGCGCCGGAGACGATCGTATGCGACCACGGAAAGGCCTTCATCTCCCACAACTTCCGCAGTGCTTGCCAACGGCTTGGTATCAACTTCCAGCCCACCCACCCGCAAACGCCCACCGAGAAGCCCCACATCGAGCGGACCCTGGAATCGGTCGCCACGCTGTTCTCTCAGTTCGTCTCCGGCTATCTGGGCCGCTCGGCGGAGTTCCGTGGCCACAAGGTCGAGGACGAGCCGCTGTGGTCGCTGCTGGAACTCCAGGAGCTGCTGGACGAGTGGATCGTGGCCGTCTGGCAGAACCGGCCGCACGATGGGCTCCGGGACCCGGTGACACCCGGGCGGGCCTTCACCCCCAACGAGAAGTATGCGGCCCTGGTGGAATCGGCTGGCCATGTGCCCATCGCGCTGTCCGCCGAGGACTACATCGAGCTGCTGCCGGCGCGGTGGCGGGCCATCAACGCCTACGGTGTCAAGCTCAACCATCGGACCTACGACGGCGTCGAACTCGCCCCCTTCCGCCGGCAGCGGTCGGGGGTGACGGCCAAGAAGGACCGCTGGGAGGTCCACCACGACCCCTACGACGTCAGCCGGATCTGGGTTCGCAACCACTGGGACGGCGGCTGGATCACCGTCTACTGGAAGCACCTGCACCGCGTCCCAGTCCCCTTCGGGGAGCTGGCCTGGAACCACGCCCGCCAGGACCTGGCCGACCGCGGCGAGCCGCTGACCGAGACAGCGATCGCCGACGCGGTCGCCGCGCTGCTGGACAAGGCCAGCCACGGCCCCGCCTCCGCGCACGCGGCCGATCCTCCGCGCGGGACTTCCACGAAGAATCGCACCAAGCGCCAGCGGGTCGCGGCTCGCACCCACGCCACAATGGCAGCCGGGTCAGCGCCTGAGCGTGCGTCGCCCCCGGGAGCAACGCCCGATCCCGCGGGCGGCGACGAGGCAGACGACGCCGTGATCGCCGAGGTCGTCCCGCTGCCGGTGTTCAACGCCCGCGAGGAGGCCGCGAAGTGGTGGTGACCCCTACGCGAACCCACCTGGCAGGCCAGCTGGAAGACCGGCGGCAGCCGACGACCACGCTGGAAGGCTGGCGGCGCTTCGTCGACGCCGACGAGGCAGCCTTCGAGCTGCTCCCAGACGCCGGCACGGACGGGCTCCACCCGGCCGACCGGATCGGCTACGACGAGGCCAGGATCGCCTACCACGCCGAGCTGATCGTGGTCACCACCTCTACCATCCGTCAGATCCTCCACCAGGGCCGGCTGCTATGCCTGCTCAACCAGCGTGAGATTGGCGCTCGCCGCGGCCTGATCGTCGCCGGGCCTGCGGCCACCGGCAAGACTACCGCGGTCAAGCAGCTCGGTCGCACCCACGAGCTGCGCATCCGGCAGCACTATCCCGACGCCGGCCGCATCCCGGTCGTCTACGTCACCGCCCCACCCAAAGGATCACCCCGCAAGCTGGCGATGGAGTTCGCCCGCTTCCTCGGCCTGCCACCAGTCCGGTCCCGCCACAACGTCACCGACATCACCGAGGCCGTTTGCCAGGTCCTCATCGACGCCCGCACCGACCTGGTCATCGTCGACGAGATCCACAACCTCAACCTTGCGACCAGCGCCGGGGAGGACTTGTCCGATCATCTGAAGTACTTCACCGAGCATCTGCCGGCCACGTTCGTCTACGCCGGCATCGACGTGGAACGGGCCGGGCTGTTCACCGGCACCCGCGGCAGGCAGATCGCCGGCCGCGCCGGTCTGGTCCGCACCGGGCCCTTCCCTTACCAGCAGGAGTGGAAGGGTCTGGTCGCCACAATGGAGCAGACCCTGCGGCTGCACCACCACCAGCCAGGCACCCTTGTCGGACTGGACCGCTACCTGCACCAGCGCACCGGCGGCATGATCGGCAGCCTGTCACACCTGATCCGCGCTGGTTCCATCAGCGCGATCCTGGACGGCAGCGAGCAGCTCACCCGGGAGCTGCTCGATGCGATCAAGGTCGACCACGCCGCGGAATCTGCCACTCGCCGGGCCAGCAGCCGCCACTGATGCCCCTGGTTCCCCAGGCGGCCTGGCACATCCGGCCGCTTCCCCGCACGTTGCGGCCCGTCCACCACGAGACGATCGATTCCTACGTTGCCCGGCTGGCCGCTGCCAACGCCGTCCCAACGGCGACGCTGCTGGCCTATGTTGATGCCACCCCCAGCCGGCGCAACCAGGCGCTGCTGCAACGGCTGGCCACCGTCAGCCGGCAACCACCGGCGTCGCTGTCTCACGCTCTTGTGGAGTTCCAGTATCTGGGCACCGGCACGCCACCCTGGCGGAACACATTTCCGCGGGTGTGGAACGATCATGGGATGGCATTCCCAGCCTGCCAACCCTGTATGGCCGCCCGTGGGATCACCACCAAGGTGGAGGTCTTCGTCCCGTTCTACCGGCGCATTTGCGTCCAGCACAGTCGATGGCTCGACCAGAGGCAACTCGACCTGCGCAACACCCCTGAGATCGTCCGGGCGCAACAGCGGCACCGCTGGATCACCCGCCGCCACGGACGCCAGCACGCCGGGGACGGCTTTG
>Ga0307416_100000816_pt1 | contig 16327 bp, 17 predicted proteins | sample DK1Cmetagenome_2_FD_203821 | JGI IMG/M metagenome (GOLD analysis project Ga0307416, IMG submission 203821) | Maize rhizosphere microbial communities from greenhouse at UC Davis, California, United States - DK15-C-3 | ecosystem: Host-associated > Plants > Roots > Rhizosphere > Soil | place...
GGCGGCCGGCCCTCCACCCGTAACTGCCCAGCGGCGGGCCGGTCTGGTTGAATGATCAAGAGTTCGGCAGCAGGAGGCCACGTGAGCGAGCGGGAGCAGAGCCAGGCGGCCCAGGCCGGCGGCTCCCGCAGGCGCGCAACCGTCCCGACCTACTCCTGGGCCCGGACGCCGCCGGCCCGCCTGGTCCGTAGCGGCATCCAGTACGGGGCGCTGGTCCCCCTGCTCAAGTTCATCGCGCCGTTCACCGTCATCGGCAAGCGCAACCTGGCCAAGCTCAAGGGCCCGGCGGTGTTCGTGGCCAACCACCAGAGCCACTTCGACGCCCCCGTCTGCCTGGCCGCCCTGGGCGGCCGCATCCGCCGGCGCCTGGTGGTGGCCGCCGCCGCCGACTACTTCTACAGCTCGGCGGTGAAGGGCGCCGCGGCCTCGCTGGCCCTGGGCACGGTGCCGTTCGTGCGCTCCGGCGGCTCCAGCCGCGAGTCCCTCCAGTTCCTCAAGGACCTGGCCGGCAAGGGCTGGTCGGTGCTGATCTTCCCCTCCGGCACCCGCGGCACCGGCGCCTCCGGCTTCAAGAAGGGCTTCGCCTACATCGCCGTCGACGCCCAGGTGCCGGTGGTCCCCATGTACCTGCACGGACTCGAGCAGGTGATGCCCAAGGGCTCGTTCGTGCCCCTGCCCGGCGGGGTGGTGATCGGCATCGGTGAGCCCATCCCCCCCGGCGACGACTACGGCGCCCTGGTCCGCAAGGCCGAGGCCGGGGTGGCCCAGGCGCGGACGATGGTCAAGGGCTGGGAAGGGGCGTAGGCCGGCCGTGCCCCGCAACCCCTTCGCCGACCCGCTGTTCCTGCCCGTGCTCTGGCGGGTGATGCTGCTGATCGTGGTCGGCTTCGCCGCCGTGGTGCTGTCCCAGCGCCGCTCCCTCGAGGTGTGGCGGCGCTCGACCCTGTTCCTGCGCGCCCGCACCTGGTTCGTGATCGGCCCGCTGTTCGTGCTGGCCGTCTTCATCGGCGGGTTCGTGGCCTTCCTGCTGGCCACCTTCGTGGTCGTCCAGGGCTGCTCGGAGTTCGTCCGCATCGCCGGCATCGACCGCCGCTACGCCTATCTGCTGATCCTCTGGGGCGAGGCCGGCCTGCTGGTGGCCGCCCTGGCCAGGGACTTCTTCCTCTTCCTGCCGTTCGGCTTCTTCATCCTGCTCACCCTGGTGCCGATCCTCTCCGGCCAGGTCACCGACGCCCACCGCCAGGTCGCCGACACCCTGGTCGGGTACGTGTTCGTGGCCCTGCCCATGGCCTACATCGTGCTGGTGAAGTCGGCCGAGCCCTTGGGGCTCCGGTTCCTGCTGATCGTGACCGTCTCGGTGGCCCTGTCCGACATCGCCGCCTACGCCACCGGCTCGGCCCTGCGCGGCCGCAAGCTGGTGCCCCGGGTCGACCCGACCAAGACCTGGGGCGGGGTCCTCGGCAACCTGGTCGGGGCGGCGGTCGGGATCCTCTGGATGTGGGTGGCGGTGCCGTCCGAGTGGTCGGTCGCCGCCGTGGTCGTGCTGGCCGTGGTCATCGCCTTCGGCAGCGTCTGGGCCGACCTCACCGGCAGCTTCATCCAGCGGGCCTTCCGGACCGAGGTCCGCAGCACCGTGATCCTCGGCTACGGCGGGGTGCTGAGCCGGGTCGACTCGCTGCTGATGGCCTTCCCGCTCTCCTACTACGCCCTCATCCTGGTGGACAAGGTCACCGGCTGATGCCGGGGCTCCTCACCCTCGGCCACGGGACGGCCGCGGTCGAGGAGCTGCTGGCTCTGCTGGAGCAGGCCGGGGCGCGGCGCCTGGTCGACGTGCGCACCGCCCCCGGCAGCCGCCGCCACCCCCACGTCCGCCGTGAGGCCATGGCCGGCTGGCTGGCCGACGCCGGCTTCGCCTACCGCTGGGAGCCGGAGCTGGGCGGGTTCCGGCGCCCCGACCCCGCCTCGGTCAACACCGCCCTGCGCCATCCCGCCTTCCGCGGCTACGCCGACCACATGCGCGAGCCCCGGTTCTGGGCGGCCCTGGACCGCCTGCTGGCCGAGGCCGCGGCCGAGCCGACCGTGGCCATGTGCTCGGAGACGCTGTGGTGGCGCTGCCACCGCCGGCTGCTGGCCGATGCGGCCGTGCTGGTCCGCGGGGCCGAGGTCCTCCACCTCGACCACCGGGGCCGGCTGGAGCCGCACCGCCCGACCGACGGCGTCCGCCGCGACGGCGACCTGCTGGCCTACGACCTGGGCGCTACTCCGCCGCTGCCGGAGGGGTGACCCTGCGCCGGTGCATGGCCAGGAACAGGCCGTAGGGCTCGCCGTCGGGGTCGGGCGGCCGGTCGGCGAACTCGTCGAGGATCTCCTGGAGCCGGCCCTGGAGCTCCTGGAGCGAGGCCTTGTCCAGGGTCAGGGCGAGCCGGCTGAAGCCGGTGGTGGCGTCCGGGCCGGCCTCGGCCAGCTCGGCCAGGAACACCTCCAGCATCGCCTGGCTGGCCGTGTGCTCGGTGGCCGGGTCCACGTCCAGGCTGAGCGACCAGGACCGGCCGGTGGCGCGGTACGGCTTCTCGAGCGCGCCCTTCTCGCCCTGGCGGACCTCCTCGGGGACCAGGAAGCCGGTGCGGACTAGCGTGCGCACGTGGTGCAGGACCGTGCCCGGGTCGCGGCCCAGCCGGGCCGCCAGCTGCTTGTTGGTCAGGGCCTCGTCCAGGCAGAGGCGCAGGATCCGCATGCGCAGCGGATGGGAGAGGGCCTTGGCCTCCTCCGGGGTGGCGGGCCGGCGCTCGTGGCCGCCCGGGCGCGGTTCCATGGAGGACATTCTATCGATTGACTATTCCAAATCAATGGGTTAGGGTCCATCCATGACGCTCGGACGGAACTTCTCCAGGACCCTGGCCGCCTCGGGGTTCGCCAACCTGGCCGACGGCGTCTTCCAGGTCGCCCTGCCCCTCCTGGCCGTGCAGCTCACCCGGTCGCCGGCGCTGATCGCCGGGGTCACGGTGGCCGCCCGGCTCCCCTGGCTGGCCGCCCCGGTGGCCGGGGCCCTGGCCGACCGCCTGGACCGCCGCCAGACGATGATCCGGGTCAACCTGGTCCGGACCGTGCTGCTCGGCGGCCTGGCCCTGGCGGTCGCGGCCGACCAGGCCGGCCTGGCCATGCTCTATGCCGTGGCCCTGCTGCTGGCATCGCCGAGACCCTGTTCGACACCTCGGCCCAGTCGCTGCTGCCGGCGATCGTGGCCCGCGACGACCTCACCCGGGCCAACAGCCGACTGTTCGCGGTCGAGCTGGTGGCCAACACCTTCGTCGGCCCGCCCCTGGGCGGCCTGCTGGCCGCCGCCGGCCTGGCCATCGCGGTCGGCATGCCCGCGGCCGCCTACCTGCTCGGCGCCGGCTGCCTGGCCCTGATCGCGGGCAGCTTCCGGGCCGCCGGGGCCGGGCCCGTCGGGTCGACCCGGCTCCGGGACGAGGTCGTCGAGGGCCTCCGGTTCGTCTTCCGCCACCCGGTGCTGCGCCCCCTGGCCGTGATGCTCGGGGTCCAGAACATGGCCTTCGCGGCCATGTACTCGGTGCTCGTCCTGTACGCGGTCGCTCCCGGGCCGATGGGGCTGTCCGAGGGCGGCTTCGGGGTCCTGCTGGCCGCCCTCGGGGTCGGGTCGCTGATCGGGACCTGGCTGGCCGTCCCGGCCGAGCGCCGCCTCGGCCGCGTCCGCACCCTGGTGGTCGCCGTCGTCCTCTCCGGGACCAGCCTGCTCGTGCCCGCCCTCACCGCCAACGCCGTGCTGGTCGGAGCCTCGGAGGTGGTGAGCGGCGTGGCCATCGCGCTCTGGAACGTGGTCACCGTCTCCCTGCGCCAGCGGATCACCCCCGACCGGCTGCTCGGCCGCATGAACGCCAGCTACCGGCTGGTCGGCTGGGGGACCATGCCGCTCGGGGCCGCCCTCGGCGGCTTCCTGGCCGAGGCCCTGGGCCTGCAGGCCACCTTCGCGATCGCGGCCGCGGTCACCCTCGTCCTGCTGCCCGCGTTCCGCTTCGTCACCGAAGAGGCCGTCGACCGGGCCGAGGCGGCCGCGTCGCCCACCGGGTAGGGTGGCCCGACCATGGACACCACCGAGCTGCAGATCGACACCGGCGGCCGGCACGTGCTCGACCTCACCGAGCGGGCGGCCGCCTTCGCCCGCCAGGCCGGCGGGGACGGCCTGCTGTGCGTGTTCGTGCCCCACGCCACCGCCGGGCTGGCCGTGATGGAGACCGGGTCGGGGTCGGAGGAGGACCTGGAGGAGGTGCTCGGCCGCCTCCTGCCCCGCGACGACCGCTGGACCCACCGCCACGGCAGCCGCGGCCACGGCGCCGACCACCTGCTGCCGGTGTTCGCGGGCCCCTCCCTGACCGTCCCCGTCCAGGACGGCCGCCTCCTGCTCGGCACCTGGCAGCGCATCTGCCTGGTCGACGTGAACGACGACAACCCCCGGCGGCGGGTGAGGCTCAGCTTCCTCGCCGGTTGAGACGGCCGCCGCCCGCCTCCTGGCCCTGCTGTAGCCCCATTAGAATCCCCGCATGCCCGCCGTGCTGGTCACTCGCGGGGTGCCAGAGCGGGTCCGCCGGCACCTGGCCGGGCGCTGCCGGCTGGAGGTCTGGGAGGGCGAGGGGGTCATGCCCCGGGGCGAGCTGCTGGAGCGGGTCGCGGGCAAGGACGGGCTCCTGTCCATGCTGACCGACCGGGTCGACGCCGACCTGCTGGAGCGGGCCGGCCCGCGGCTGCGGGTGGTGGCCAACTTCGCCGTCGGCCACGACAACCTCGACCTGGAGGCGTGCACGGCCAGGGGGGTGCTGGCCACCAACACCCCCGACGTGGTCACCGAGGCCACCGCCGACCTGGCCTGGGCGCTGCTGCTGGCCGCGGCCCGGCGGGTCGCCGAGGGGGACCGGTTCCTGCGGGCCGGGAAGCCGTGGATCTGGGGGCCGGAGTTCTTCCTCGGGTTCGAGGTCCACGGCAAGACCCTGGGGGTGATCGGCCTGGGCCGCATCGGCCAGGCGGTGGCCAGGCGGGCCGCCGGGTTCGGCATGCCGGTCCTCTACACCGCCCGCCGGCGGCTGGACCGCGACCGCGAGGCCGCCCTGGGCGTGGCCTGGCGCGAGCTGGACCAGCTCCTGGCCGAGGCCGACTTCGTGAGCATCCACACCGGGCTGTCGCCGGCCACCCGGCACCTGATCGGGCCCGAGCGGCTGGCCCGCATGAAGCCGACGGCCGTGCTGGTCAACACCGCCCGGGGCCCGATCGTCGACGAGGCCGCCCTGGCCGAGGCCCTCCGGGCCGGCCAGCTGGGGGCGGCCGGCCTGGACGTGTTCGAGCGCGAGCCCGAGGTCCACCCGGCCCTGCTGGAGCTGGACAACGTGACCATCGTGCCCCATCTGGGCACGGCCACCCTGGAGACCCGGGTGGCCATGGGCATGACGGCGGCCGAGAACCTGCTGGCCGCCCTGGAGGGCCGCCGGCCTCCCAACCTGCTCAACCCCGAGGCCCTCGGCTAGGCGCCCAGGTGGCGCTGCTCGCCCACCTGGTAGGCCTCGGCCAGCCAGGCGGCCACCTCCTCGTCCACCTCCTCCAGCCGCTCCAGCCGGAACTGGTGCAGGTGGTTGCGGGGCGAGAACGTCTCCACCCGCCGGAAGCGGGGGTGCTCCAGCCGTCGGGCCAGCACCACGTGCCCGTCGACCCAGCGCCGGCGCAGCGCAAAGGCGGCGAAGCTCATCCGGACCTGGAAGGCGACGCGGGTCTTCTCGGGCAGGACGGTCACCGGGCCGTTGCGCTCGGCCAGCTCCACCAGCCGCCGGAAGATGGCCACCACCTCCGGGTCCTTGCCGGCCAGGTGCCGGTCCAGGTCGAGGGGCCCGCAGGCGTGCGACTGGTTGCGGTTGGCGAACGACCGCCCGCAGCGCGGACAGGTCCACATCGGCGCCCCGGGCCCGCTCAACCGGGCGGCGCCGGCCGGAAGCCCGAGCAGATCACCCGCATCCGGCTGCTGCGGCCGTCGGTGGCGCTCATGGCCAGATGCTAGACGCCGGAGTGGGTAGCATCCAGGGTGCGACGAGGAGGAGATCCATGACCCAGCTGTGGCAGGGTGAGACCGAGAAGGCGATCCAGCACTTCCCCATCTCGGGGGAGCGGGTGCCGGTCGAGGTGGTCCGGATGCTGGCCCGGATCAAGGCCGAGGCGGCCCGAGTCAACGCCGAGCTCGGGCTGCTGGACGCCGACCGGGCCGAGCGGGTCGCGGCCGCCGCCGAGGCCGTGGCCGCCGGGGAGCACGACGACCAGTTCCCCATCGACGTGTTCCAGACCGGGTCGGGCACCAACACCAACACCAACGTGAACGAGGTCGTGGCGACCCTGGCCGGCGAGGGCATCCACCCCAACGACCACGTCAACATGGGCCAGTCCTCCAACGACACCTTCCCCAGCGCCGTCCACCTGGCCGCCCTGGACGCCGCCAGCAACGTCCTGCTGCCGGCCCTGGACGCCCTGGCCGGGTCGCTCGAGGCCAAGGCGGCCGAGCTGCGGGACGCGGTCAAGTCCGGGCGGACCCATCTGATGGACGCCGTCCCGGTCACCCTCGGCCAGGAGTTCGCCGGCTACGCCGCCCAGGTCCGGGAGGGGGCCCAGCGGGTCGCCGACGCCCTGGCCCGGGTGCGCAAGCTGCCCCTGGGCGGCACGGCCGTCGGGACCGGCCTCAACGCCCACCCCGAGTTCGCGGCCCGGGTCCGGCAGCGGGTGGCCGCCGCCACCGGCCTGGAGCTGTCGCCGCCCGCCCACCCGTTCGAGGCCCAGGGGGCCCGCGACGCCCTGGTCGAGCTGTCCGGGGCCCTCAAGACGGTGGCCGTCAGCTGCACCAAGATCGCCAACGACATCCGCTGGATGGGGTCGGGCCCGCGGGCCGGGCTGGCCGAGCTGTACCTGCCCGAGCTCCTGAAGGGCTCCTCGATCATGCCCGGCAAGGTCAACCCGGTCATGGCCGAGGTCCTCACCCAGGTGTCGGCCCAGGTCATCGGCAACGACGCCGCCATCACCATCGGCGGCCTCTCGGGCGCCTTCGAGCTGAACGTCTACGTCCCCCTGATGGCCCGCAACCTGCTCCAGTCGATCGGCTTCCTGGCCGCCGCCTGCCGGGAGTTCGCGGCCCGGTGCGTCGACGGCATCACCGCCAACACCGAGCGCGCCCGGTCCCTCGCCGAGAACACCCTGGTCCTGGTCACCGCCCTCAACCCGGTGGTCGGCTACGACGAGGCGGCCGCCATCTCCAAGGAGGCGGCCGCCACCGGCCGCACCCTGCGCGAGGTCGCCCTCGACCACGGCGTCGCCCCCGACGTCCTCGACAAGGTCCTCGACCTGCGCGCCGTCGCCCGCGGCAACGGGTTCGCCGACGACGGCCCAGCCGGCGAGGACGGCGGTTCCTAGCCGGCAGCGGACGCAGGGTCGCCCCGGTCACCTGCCCCCGGCCCGGTGGGTCAGGCGTCGGGGAGGCGGACCCCGAAGCCCTTGACGGCGAGCTTGAGGACGACCTGGCCGGGGGCCATGAGGTCGGCGACGCGGGTGGCGGCGAGGCGCTCGAGCTCGGCCAGGCGGGCGGCGTAGGCGGTCGGGCCGGCGCGGCGGGCGGTGTCGAGGAGGCGGGTGTTGGCCCAGACTTGGCCCGGGACTCGCGGAGGAAGCGCTTGGTGGCGAGGCGGTTGAGGGGCTGGAGGAGGCGGTCGCTGACGCTGCGGGGGCCGCTCAGGGCCTCCAGCTCGGTGTCCTCGGCGCCGACCCGGGCGACCAGGACCCGGTCGATGTGCTCGTGGTCGGCGTGGCGGCGGGCCAGCAGCTCGGGGTCGTCGAACTCGGCCTCGGAGATGACCGCCAGCAGCGACTGGGCCAGGTCGTAGTTGATGTGGGCGTTCATGCCCAGCAGCACATGGCGCAGGGGCGGCAGGCCGTCGCGGTCGCCGGCGCCGAAGGCGACGGCCCACGGCTCGGGCGGGCGGCGGCCGGCCTGGGCGTCCTCGACGGCGTCCAGGTAGAGGTCGGCGAAGGCGACGTCCCAGCGCTCGACCCACCCCGGGTCCCGGAACCCGCCCCGCTCCAGCTCCTCGGCCACCGCCCGGGTGGTCCGCAGGTAGGTGGCCAGGAAGAACCTGCCCGGGTCGCCGCTGGCCTCCAGCGGCTCCAGCAGCCCCTCCATGCGGTCCAGCAGGGCGCCGATGCCGGCCGAGCTTCCCATGGCCCCAGCCTGCCCAGCCACGGCGGGCGGCCGTCCAGCGGCCGGCCCCCCTGGCCGAGATGCGCGGTATTGGGGGGCCGGGAGAAGATGGCCGGCATGGAGATCCTGGTCACCGGCGCCGGCGGGTTCGTCGGCGGCGCCCTGGTGCCCGAGCGGGTGGGCCGCGGCCACCGGGTCCGGGCGGCCACCCGCCGGCCCGACCGCTACCGCGGCCCGGCCGGCGCCGTCGGGCGCCGCTTCGACCTGGACGACCCGGCGGCCCTGGGGCCGGCCCTCGACGGGGTCGAGCTGGCCTACTACCTGGTCCACTCCATGGCCGAGGTGGGCTCCTTCGCCCCCCGCGACCTGCGACACGCCCGCGACTTCGGGCGGGCGGCCCGGGCCGCCGGGGTCGACCGGGTCGTCTACCTGTCCGGCCTGGGCGACGAGCGCCAGGGGCTCAGCGAGCACCTGGCCAGCCGCCGGGCGGTCGAGGACGCGCTGGCCTCGACCGGACCCGACCTGACCGTGCTGCGGGCGGCGATGGTGCTGGGCAAGGGCGGAGCCAGCTTCGAGATGCTGGTCCAGCTGGTGCGGCGGCTGCCGGTGATGGTCTGCCCCGCTGGGTGGACACGGCCAGCCAGCCGATCGCCCTGGCCGACGCCGTCGGCTACCTGGCCGACGCCGCCGGGGTCGACGCGACCCGCGGCCAGCGGCTGGAGATCGGCGGGCCCGAGGTCCTGACCTACCGGGAGATGATGGTGCGGTTCGCCCGGCTGGAGGGCCGGCGGCGGCTGATCGTCAGCGTGCCCCTGTTCACGCCGGGGCTGTCGTCGCGCTGGATCGGGCTGGTCACCGACGTCCCCGCGGCCGTGGCCCGGCCCCTGGCCGAGGGCCTGCGCAACCGGGTGGTGGCCAGCGACGGCGCCGCCCGCCGCCTCCTCCCCCGCGACCTGGCCACGTTCGAGGAGGCGTGCGAGGCGGCCCTGGGGTCCGGGGAGCCTAGCCCTCGGTCCATCTAGACCGCGCAGCCGCCGACCGAGACGGGGCGGCGGTTGCCGTCGTTGCGGGAGAGGGCCCGGCGGACCTCGGCGTTGGTCAGGGCGTAGCCCTCGGTCTTCTCCACGGTGGAGGCGGCGAACACCACCCCCAGGGGCCGGCCGCGCAGGTCCACCACCGGGCCGCCGCTGACGCCCTTGCGCACCTTGGAGTGGAGCACGTAGATGTCGCGGCGGCTGCCCTGCGGCCGGGCGTAGATGTCGGGCGCCTCCGGCCGGGTCCGGAGCACGACGCTGGCCCCGATGATCTGCTGGCGCCCGCCGCCCGGGTAGCCGATCACGACCGCCTCCTGGCCCCGCCGGGCCGACGCCCCGGCCAGCCGCAGCGGCTGCACCGACAGGTCGGGGACCGACAGCAGGGCCAGGTCGTGGCTCGGGTCGAAGTAGACGACGCCGGCCGAGGCCCGCACCCCCTCGTTGGTCACCACCTCGTGGCGACGCGACCCCGCGACCACGTGGGCGTTGGTGACGACCAGGTCGCCGGCGATCGGGAAGCCGCTGCCGAACAGGACGCCGCCGCAGCCGCGGCTCTGGATCTGCAGGGTGGAGTTGGCGGCCCGGAGGATGGCCTGGTTCTTGGCCGCCTCCGGCGGGGGACCGGAGACCACCGGCGGGCGCAGGGTGGCGAAGGCCTCGGGGAACCCCGAGCGGTCGAGCAGCCCCCGCAGCTGGGCGAGCGCGGCCGGGGGCCGCGGGGCGTAGTTGTCGATCGTCCGCAGGACGCTGGAGGAGTGCACCGCCCGGGAGAACGGCGACAGGGGCACGTTGCTCAGGGTCAGGGCGATGAACCACATGGCGATGGCGGCCACGATGGTGGCCACCACCGCCCCGCCGACGGCGTCGGCCCGGCTGGTCCAGCGACCGCCCAGCAGCGAGCGGACACGGATGCCGAGCAGGTTGCCGACGGCGTGGCAGGCGGCCGCGACCAGGAAGAACACCACCACCGCGGTCAGCAGCCGCCGCACCGAGCTGTCGGCCGAGACCAGCAGCCCCGCCTGGGTGGCCGCCCACGCCCCCAGGGCCAGCCCGACCAGCAGCCCCAGGTAGCCGAGCAGGACCATCGCGAACCCGCGCCGCCATCCGCTCAGCCCGGCCAGGGCGAGCAGCACGAGCAGGAGGACGTCGATGGGTTGCAGGTCGAATGGCATCGCAGTTCCGGCCGCGGGAGGAGGTGACCGTCTCATCCTAATCGGTCGGGGAGACCAAGCACGGGGGCTTCACCGCGGGCGGGGGCGTGCCGACGCTGATTCCGGGCAGGTTCGCCGGTCGGGCCTACAGGGACTCGCCCAGGCTCCGGTCGACCTGCTCGGAGAGCTTGCGGGTGGCGATCAGCACCGGGTCCCAGACGGGCGAGAACGGCGGCGCGTACGACAGGTCCATGTTGACCATCTCGTCCACGGCCATGCCGTTCCAGAGGGCGGTGGCGAACACGTCGATGCGCTTGGCCGCGCCCTCCTTGCCGACGATCTGGGCGCCCAGCAGCCGGCCCGAGCGGCGCTCGGCCAGCACCTTGGTGCGGATGGGGGCGGCGCCGGGGAAGTAGCCGGCCCGGGTGGTGGAGTCGACCGCCGCCTGCTCCCACTCCAGGCCCAGGTCGGCCAGCTCGGTCTCGGACAGCCCGGTGCGGGCCACCTCGACCTCGCACACCTTGGACACGGCCGTGCCCAGCACGCCCGGGAAGGTGGCGTAGCCGCCGCCGATGTTGATGCCGCAGACCCGGCCCTGCTTGTTGGCGATGGTGCCCAGGTGGTAGCTGACCGGCTGGCCCGAGACCAGGTGCCGGGCCTCGGCGCAGTCGCCGGCCGCCCAGACACCGTCGTGGCGGGTCCGCATGCGCGGGTTGACGGCGATGGCGCCGCTCGGGCCCAGCTCGATGCCCGACGAGGAGGCCAGGTCGACGGCCGGGCGGGTGCCGAGGCCGAGGATGACCAGGTCGGCGTCCAGGGTCCGCTCGGCGGTCCGCACCGCCTGGACCCGCCCGTCGCCCTCGATCGCCTCCACCTCCTCCTCCAGGTGCAGCTCGACCCCGATGTCCCGGACCGCGTCCGAGACCAGCTCGCCCATGTCCGGGTCGATCCGGCTCATCACCTGGGGGGCGGCCTCGACCAGGGCGGTGGGGACGCCCCGGGCGACCAGCGCCTCGGCCGCCTCCAGGCCGATGTAGCCGCCGCCCACGATCACCGCCCGCCGCGGGCCGGCGTCGACCGCCTTGCGCAGCGCGATGCCGTCCTCCAGCACCGACAGCCCGAGCACCCCGGGCAGGTCGATGCCGTCGATGGGCGGGCGCAGCGGCGCCGAGCCGGTGGCCATCACCAGCACGTCCCATGGCTCCTCGACCACCCGCCCGCCGTCCAGGTCCCGCACCCGGACCCGCCGGGCCTCCAGGTCGATGGCCTCGACCTCGTGGCGGGTGCGGACCTCGATGTCCTGCTCGGCGTGCTCCTCGGGAGTGCGGGAGACCAGGTCGCGCCAGTCCTGGACCACGTCGGCGGCGTAGTAGGGGAGCCCGCAGGCGGAGTACGAGGTGTGCCGGCCCCGCTCGAAGGCGACGATCTCCAGGTCTCCTGAACCGCGGCGCTTGCGCGCCTGCGAGGCGGCGCTCATCCCGGCCGCGTCGCCGCCCACCACCACCATGCGCGTCCCTGCCACGGGCCCTCCTCGTCGTCGGCTGCCGCAGGCTAGTCTGCCCTGTCGAAGCGTCGGCTAGCCGGGAGGTCGGGCCAGGTGACCAGGATGCTGTTCCACTGCACCGCCGGGCGGGACGACCCGGAGCGGGCGATCGTGCCGTTCATCGCGGCCAACGTGGCCGCCGCCTCCGGTCAGGAGGCGGTGGTGCTGCTGACCATCGAGGCCGCCTGGCTGTGCAAGCGTGGCTACGCCGAGACGGTCGAGGCCGAGGGCTTCCCCGAGCTGGCCGAGCTGCTGGCCTCGTTCGTGGAGGCCGGCGGCCGGATCTGGGGCTGCAGCGCCTGCACCACCCCCCGCGGCATCACCGAGGCCGACCTGGTCGACGGGGCCCAGATCGTGGGCGCGGCCACCATCGTCGCCGCCGTGGCCGAGGGCGCGGTCCCGGTCGCCCTCGGCTGAGGGCACCCGCCGGCGCGCGGTCAGTCGAGGTCGCGGACGTCCAGGGAGTCGGGGAGGACGGCGGCGCCGCAGCGGGCGCAGGAGGAGCGCATCACCACCCGGCCACCGCAGCCGGCGTGGGTGGCCAGGGCCGAGGAGGGCTCCCCGCAGTGGCGCGTCCCCCAGGCGGCCAGGCTGGCCAGCACCGGGGCCAGGTCGCGGCCCTTGTCGGTGAGGACGTAGACGCGGCCCTCGGTGGCCCGCTCGACCACCCCCCCGTCCTCCAGCAGCCGCAGCCGCTCGGCCAGCAGGTTGGACGGGATCCCGGGCAGGGCCCGCTCCAGCTCTGCCCAGCGCCGCCCGCCGAGCAGCAGCTCGCGGACCACCAGCAGGGTCCAGCGGTCGCCGACGACCTCCAGCGACCTGGCCACCGGCCCCGGCAGCGGGTAGAGCTTCGCCACGGCCCGACGGTACCACCCCGCCGGATGGGGACCCACCGCTGGAGGACGAGCGGCGCCACGCGCCGCTTGACTTTCTGAAGTGGGCGGTCGAACCTGCCAGGCATGGACATCTCCCCGGCCACCCCGCTGGATGAGCTGCTGGCCGAGGCCCGCCGCATCCGCGACCGCCACCATGGGACCAGGGTCACCTATTCGCCCAAGGTCTTCATCCCCCTGACCATGCTCTGCCGCGACCACTGCGGCTACTGCACCTTCGCCAAGCCGCCGGCCCGGCTCGGGACCGCGGCCTATCTCGGTCCCGAGCAGGTGCTGGAGATCGCCCGGGCGGGGGCGGCCGCCGGCTGCTCGGAGGCGCTGTTCACCCTGGGGGAGCGGCCCGAGGAGCGCTACCTGGTGGCCCGCGACGCCCTGGCCGAGCTGGGCCAGGAGTCCACGGTCGGGTACCTGGCCGAGGCCTGCCGGCTGGTCCTGGCCGAGACCGGGCTGCTGCCCCACGCCAACGCCGGCGCCCTGCGCCCCGGCGAGCTGGCCGCCCTCCGGAGGGTCAGCGCCAGCCAGGGCATGATGCTGGAGTCGCTGTCGGAGCGGCTGGGTGAGCCCGGCGGCCCCCACGCCCGCTGCCCGACCAAGCTGCCGGCGCGCCGGCTGGCCACCCTGGAGGCGGCGGGGGAGCTGGCCATCCCGTTCACCACCGGGATCCTGGTCGGGATCGGCGAGACCCGGGCCGAGCGGCTGGAGGCGCTGGCCGCCATCCAGTCCGCCCACCGCCGCCACGGGCACGTGCAGGAGGTGATCGTCCAGAACTTCCGCCCCAAGCCGGGCACGGCCATGGCCGGCGCGGCCCCGCCGCCCCTGGAGGACTACCTGTGGACGATCGCGGCCGCCCGGGTCCTGCTCGACCCGGGCATCCACCTCCAGGCCCCACCCAACCTCACCGAGGACTTCGGGGTGCTGCTGGAAGCCGGGATCGACGACTGGGGCGGGGTCTCGCCGGTCACCGCCGACCACGTCAACCCCGAGGCGCCCTGGCCGGCCCTTGAGCGGCTCCGCCAGGTGACCGAGGCCGCCGGCATGACCCTGGCCCCGCGGCTCACCATCTACCCCGAGTTCGCCGCCGACCCCGACCGCTGGCTCGACCCCGACCTGCGCTTCCCCGTCCTGGACCGCTCCGACGCCGAGGCCCTGGCCCGCGACGACCGCTGGGCGGCCGGCGACCACGACCAGCCGCCCATCCTGGTCGACCCCCTGCGGTTCCCGACCCCGACGGCCGGCGGCCCGGTGGGGGAGGTCCTGGCCGGGGTGGCGGCCGGGCAGCAGCCGGGCGAGGACGAGCTGGTCGCCCTGTTCGCGGCCCGCGGACCGGAGGTGCGGGCGGTGGCCGAGGTCGCCGACGACCTGCGCCGCCAGGCCGTCGGGGACGTGGTCACCTTCGTCCGCAACCGCAACATCAACTACACCAACGTCTGCACCTTCCGCTGCCGCTTCTGCGCCTTCTCCAAGGGCCCGGCCAGCCTCAACCTGCGCGGCGCGCCCTACCTGCTGGGCCTGGACGAGGTGGCCCGGCGGGTGGTCGAGGCCGACGAGCGCGGGGCCACCGAGGTCACCCTCCAGGGCGGCATCCACCCGAGCTTCGACGGCGACTACTACCTGCACGTGGCCGAGGCCGTTCGCCAGGCCGTGCCGGGCATGCACATCCACGGCTTCACCGCCCTGGAGGTCCACGAGGGCGCCCGCCGGCTCGGCGAGCCGCTCCGCGACTACCTGCTGCGGCTCAAGGCGGCCGGCCTGGCCAGCCTGCCCGGCACCGCCGCCGAGATCCTCGACGACGAGGTCCGGGCGGTCATCTGCCCCGACAAGGTGACCACCGAGGAGTGGCTGGAGGTCCACCGGGTCGCCCATTCGGTGGGGCTGCGCTCCAACATCACCATCATGTTCGGCCACGTCGAGTCGCCGCGGCACTGGGCCCGGCACCTGCTGCGGACCCGCGCCCTGCAGGCCGAGACGGGCGGCTTCACCGAGTTCGTGCCCCTGCCGTTCGTGCACATGGCCGCGCCCATGTATCGCAAGCGCCAGTCCCGGCCGGGCCCGACCTTCCGGGAGGCGGTGCTGATCCACGCCGTCGGCCGCATCGCCTACCGCGGCCTGATCGACAACATCCAGGTCTCCTGGGTGAAGATGGGCGCCGACGGGGTCCGCCAGGCCCTGGTGGCCGGGGTCAACGACCTCGGCGGCACCCTGATGGACGAGAACATCAGCCGCGCCGCCGGGGCCACCCACGGCCAGCTCATGGAGGAGGCCGAGTTCCGGGCCATCGTCGAGCCCCTCGGCCGCCGCCTGGAGCAGCGCACCACCCTGTACGGCCGGACCACGACCACCCCGGCCCCGGTGGGCTGAGCGCCTACCGCCGCCGGGGGTGCTCCAGCACCAGCAGGATGCCGGCGCAGGCGCCGGTCTTGCGGCTGCCGCAGAGCGCCCGGTGGAACTCGCCCACCCGCACCGACCCGTCGAGGGCGACGTGGAAGGCGGCCGGCACCGACGCCGGCGAGAACGGCGGCGTCGGCTTGTCGGGGATCCGGCCGTCCCGGCGCAGCCGCTCCGGCAGCCGGCGGTAGGCCTCGGCGGGCGTCACGTAGGTCACCTCGGCCACCCCGGCGATCGCCGCCAGCCGCTTGCGGACCGCCGCGCGCTCGGCCCTGCCGGCGTCGGCCAGGAAGACGGTGACGTCGGTGGTGGTCGTCCACGGCTTGGGGACGAGCACCGCCTTCAGCGGCGCCTTGTCGTCGGTCACCGTGTCCACGCCGTTGATGCAGAGCAGATGGCCGGAGACCTTCCTGGGAGGTCCCGGGCACAGCGCCCACAGCAGCTGCTTGAGATGCTCGGGGGCGTCGAGCCGGACCCGGAGGCTCTCCGGCAGCAGCGCCGGGTCGGTCCGCTTCAGGATCTCCGGCTTGCCCTTGTACAGCTCCCGCAGCCGTGCCCAGGCCTCGGCCCGCGACTCGAAGTAGACCTGGTCCACCACGTCCAGCCGCTCGATCCGCTCGCGGATGGCCTGGCGCCGGGCCGGGGTGACGTCCAGCTTGAGGTAGACCGAGGCGTCGATCTTGCCGAACCAGTAGCCGCCCACGCTGGCCGCGCCGGCGACGTCGGTGGGCGGGGCGGTGGCCGGGCGCGGGCGGTCGCCGGTCCGGCCGGTCAGGCGGGCCGGCAGGACCAGCCCGGCGGCGGCCACGGCCGCCACCACCAGGACCGCCCCGGCCAGCTGGCCTCGGCGGCGACGCCGGCCCCGGCGGGCCAGCGCCGCCGGCTCGGGCGGGACGGCGTCGCGGGCGGCCTCGGTGGCCAGCCGCTCCAACAGGGTGTCGAGGTCGCGCACCTTCAGGTCACCTCCGACCGCTCGTGGTCCAGGGCGTCGCGCAGGTCGAGCAGGTCGGGGCTGAGCTCCGGGACCAGCGGCGGCGGCCCCAGCCGCAGCAGCGCCCGGGCCCGGCGGCGCAGCGACCGCTCGGCCA
>Ga0307416_100000818_pt1 | contig 16285 bp, 12 predicted proteins | sample DK1Cmetagenome_2_FD_203821 | JGI IMG/M metagenome (GOLD analysis project Ga0307416, IMG submission 203821) | Maize rhizosphere microbial communities from greenhouse at UC Davis, California, United States - DK15-C-3 | ecosystem: Host-associated > Plants > Roots > Rhizosphere > Soil | place...
CAGAGGTCCTGCGGGGGGCCAGCTCCTCCCTCTACGGCAATGCCTCCGGAGGTGTCATCTCCTTCCGGACGGAGCGGGCGGCCCCGGGCGCCTTCGCCCAGCGAGTCCGGGTGCAGGGCGGCACCGGGAAACGCGACAACGACAATTTTTACAAATGGCAGAGCTGGACTTCCGGCCGGAGCGGCAGTATCAGCGGCACCCTCTCAGTCTCTCAGTTCAAGGCGGATGGTTTTCGGCAGCATAGCGCGGCCGAATTCCGCCAGCTCAATGGCGGAGCCGACTACGCGCTGAGCGGGTCTACGCTGGCCACGGTGCGCCTGAGTCTGGCGGACAATCCGGAGGCGGAAAACCCGGGCGCGCTGACGTTCGCCGAGTACAACACCAATGCCGACACCGCCGCGCTCAACAACACCCGCCGAGGGGCCGATAAGGACGCCCAGCAATATCAGTTGGCCCTCGGACTGCGGCACTTCGATGCGGCCGGCAACGAATACGAGGGAACCGTCTTTGGCGTGCTGCGCGATCTTGCGAATCCGCTCGCGGCGCCTCCCTTCGACGGTGCCCCGCTCACGGCGGGCACCTATGTGGCCATCGACCGAGCAGTGGGCGGCGCCCGAGGGAGTCTGAGCCATCGCTTAGGTCAGGGTGAGCGTGCCCCCAGGCTTACCGCGGGCGCCGACCTTCAGCGCATGCGAGACGACCGGCAGAATTTCGTCTCCGATGGCGGCCAGCGCACGGCAACCGCGATTCTGGATCAACAGGAGAAGGTCACGGAACTCGGACCGTTTGCGCAGGTTCAGTGGAACCCCAGCCCGGAGCTGCTGGTGAGTGTTGGCGCCCGGTACGACTGGGTCCGTTTCGACCTTGCGGATCGGTTTCTCACTGACGGTGACGATAGTGGTGACAAGACGATGGCAGCCGCCAGTGGTAACGTGGGGATCAGCTGGACGCGGAATGAACGGATTGTCCCGTATGTCAACGTCTCCACGTCATTCGAGACCCCGACTACCACGGAGCTGGTCAACAAACCGGATGGCTCTGGGGGACTCAACCCCGAGCTCGGGCCGCAACGTGCCGTGAATTATGAGATCGGAGTCAGGGGCCAGGCGGCATCGGTGCTGACCTACTCCGCGGCATTTTTCCTCGGCCGAATCACTGATGCTATTGTGCAGGGCCCGGAGATCGGTGGGCGGGCCTTCTTCCGGAACGCCGGCAAAACCCACAACGATGGTGCCGAGATCGGAGTGTCGGTGACCCCGCTCAGGGGGTTGACGCTGAACGGCGCCTACACCTATGCGCACTATCGGTTCGCCGAATACATCGTAGCGGACACCCTTTCACTGGCCGGGAATCGACTTCCCGGGGTGCCGGAACACTTCTGGCGCTTCGGTCTCCGCACCTCCCTTCCGGGTGACCTCTACGTCGATGCCGATCATACCATCAATACCTCGATGGCTGCCGACGACGCGAATACCGAGACGCTGGTCATTCCGGCCTGGTCGGTAACCAATGCACGGGTGGGCTGGGATGGCCGGATTGGCCAGATGGAGATCGGGCCGTTTCTCGGAATCAACAATCTGCTGAACCGCCGGTACATCGGCTCAGTGACCCTGAACGGAGTGGGGGGACGGGTGGTTGAGCCCGCGCCTCGCCGGGTGGTATATCTCGGAGCCGAGATCGGGTACGCCGCGGCACCGTAAGGACGGAGGGACGGAAGGACGTGGGCGGTATGTGTCTGACCTCGTCCTTCCGTCCTTCCGTCCTTCCGTCCTTCCATCCTACAACAACGACACCGGATCCCGATCTATCACCAGCCTGATCTTGCCCTCTCGCTTGAGACGCCGGGCTGCATAGCGCACCACTCGCCCCAGATCTTCCGATGGTCCCTTCAACAGAACATGCCACCGCCAACGGTCTTTGATCCGCGCCAGCGGGCAGGGAGCGGGTCCAAGCACGCTGAGGCGGAGGCCGTGCTTCGCCACCAGGGCCGAGCACCAGTCGGCCAGCCCCGCGGCTCGTCGCCCCACTTCGCGGTCGTCCGTTCCGGAATAGATCAGGTTCACCAGGGAAACTGCCGGCGGATACGGCGGGAGATCCCGCAACTCGCGCTCCTGCTGCAGAAACCCGTCGGCATCGTGCTGCGCTGCCCGTACCAGGGCATGATGCGCAGGATTCCGGGTTTGTACCAGCACGCGCCCACCCTTGGGCCCCCGCCCTGCGCGACCCGCCACCTGTGCCAGGAGCTGGAAGGTCCGTTCCGCCGAGCGAAAATCCGGCAGGTAGAGACCAGTATCGGCATCGACCACACCGACCAGCGTGACGTTGGGAAAGTCCAGGCCCTTGGCAATCATCTGGGTGCCGATCAGCAGGTCGATGCTTCCTTGCTCCACACCACCCAGGATTCGCTGATGCGACCACTTGGTGCTCGTGGTATCGAGATCCATCCGGGCGATCCGGGCATCCGGGTAGCGCTCGATCAGCATGCGCTCGAGCTGCTGGGTCCCCACTCCGCGCATCTGCTGCACCGGATTGGCACACATCCGGCAGGTAAACGGCAATGGCTCCTCGTGTCCGCAGTAGTGGCAGCGGAGCGCGGCGGGCGACTGGTGCACCGTCAGAGAGATGCTGCAGCGGGGACATTGCCAGACCTCCCCGCAATCGGGGCACTGCAGAAAAGCGGCGTACCCCCTTCGGTTGAGCAGCAGCAGAGCCTGCTCCCGGCGAGCCAGCGTGCCGGTGACCGCCGAGTCGAGCGCCAGGGACCAGGCCACCGGCCCGGTACCCTCGACCCTGGGAGCGGCCCGGAGATCGATGATCTCAACCGGAGGAAGTGCCCGGGAGGCGACGCGCTCCGGCAGCCGAAGCAATGCCAACTTTGACTCGGTCCGCTGGAACGTTTCCAGCGCGGGGGTAGCGCTACCCAGCAGCAACCGGGCGCCCTCGAGGCGGGCGCGGACCGCCGCCACGTCCCTGGTGTGATACCGGGGAGTTTCTCCGTTCTTGTAGCTGGCCTCGTGCTCTTCGTCGATGACGATGAGGCCCAGTCTGGACACCGGCGCGAACACGGCGGATCGGGCGCCGACCGCCACCCGCCGCTCCCCACGGCGAAGGAGTCGCCAGGCGTCCGCTCGCTCCCCGTCGGACAATCCGCTGTGCAGAACGGCGATGTTATCCCCGAAGGCTCCACGAAAGCGGCTGACCGTCTGCGGGGTAAGTCCGATCTCCGGAACCAGTACTATGGCCCCCTCACCCCGGTCGAGCGCCCGCCGGACCGCTTGCAAGTACACCAGAGTCTTGCCGCTGCCAGTGACGCCAAAGAGCAGCGCGCCCTCTCCCGGCCGTATCTCCTCGAGCCGGGCAAGTGCCACGGACTGATCCGTGGTGAGATTGCGCGGCGGGGAGACTGCCGGAGAACCGGCGAAAGGATCGCGCACGAGCTCGGCTTCGCCGGCGCGAGCCAACCCTTGCTGGATCAGACCGCGGACGACGCTGCCACTAAAGCCGAGCTGCTCGGAGAGGTGCCGCAGAGGCGCGCTGCCACCCAGTCCTTCCAGGGCCTCATACAGCTGCCGCTGCTTCGGCCTGCGCTTGAACAGACTGTCCCGCTCGATGAGGGTGGGTCGTTCACCGGTAAGCGCCAGGGTGCGCTCGGTCAGGCGTGCGGCATCCGTGTCCGGTGGCTGAACTCGAAGCGTCACCGCCTCTACCCGGCTGAGCCGGTCCAGCACGTCCCAGAGCGGCCGCTTGAAGGTCCGCGCCGCAGTCTGAACCGGGACCTCACCTCCGCGCTGCCCCAGCCAGGCTACGAGCTCGCCCGCGAGTCCACCAAAGGTGTGAGAGCCATTGCGGAGTGAGACGATCACCTGAGACTCACCCCACATCCCGCCCGGCAACACCGATTTGAGCGTCAGCCCGAGAGGAGCACCGTAGTATCCTGCCATCCACTCTGCAGTGGCGAGGAGCGCGGGAGACAAGGCTGGCTCCAGATCAGGAACCGCAAGAATGTCCCGCGCCCCTTGGGGCGGAGCCTCCGTGGCGAGTGCCACGACGACGCCAATGAGCTCGCGCCGGCGCACCGGTACGACCACCCGCGCTCCCGGAAGGACCCGGTCGCCCAGGGTCTCGGGAATTCGATAGGTGTAGGGAGTGGCGAGCGGGAGAGGGAGAGCGACGACGGCAAAGCGGCCGGTCATCGCCGCCTGACGCCCAGACCCGGGCCGTTCGGCAAGCTGACCTGACCGCCATCGATCCGGGCTCCATCGAACGGATCGTCGGCCAGCAGCGCGGCACCGTCGAGATCGACGATATCTACGAGCGGAGTGAAATGCGCCGCAGCCGTGATGCCGAGTGAGCTCTCGATCATGCAGCCTACCATCACCATGAGTCCATGGGCTCGGGCAATGGCGATCATCCGGAGCGCTTCCCGCAACCCGCCGCACTTGGCGAGCTTGATGTTGATGCCGTCCACCTTCCCCACCAGGGGCGGAATGTCCACGGCGGTGAGACAGCTCTCGTCGGCGATGATCGGGATATCGGCCTGCGCAGTGACGGCGGCAAGTCCGTCAAGATCATGAGGGACTAGCGGCTGTTCCAACACCGTCACCCCAAACTCGTCCAGGACAGGAAGCATCCGGATTGTGCGCTTCACGGTCCAGCCACAATTGGCGTCGACTCGAATCTCCTTATCCGTGGCATCCCGAATGGCCTGCAGGATCTCGACATCACGATCGGTCCCCAGCTTGACCTTCAAGATGGGATATTCCTCCGCCTCCCGCACCTTGGCCTTGATCCGCTCCGGCGTGTCGAGCCCGATGGTGAATGTTGAGCGGGGGGCCCGGCACGGGTCCAATCCCCAGAGCCGGTACACCGGAATCTCCAAGCGCTTTCCGATGAGGTCGTGCAGCGCAGAGGATAAGGCGGCCCGGGCTGCCGCGTTGCCCCGCAGCTTCTGCTCCCACTGCTGCTCGGCAGCTTCCAGATTGAACGGATCCTCCGGAAGCAGGCTCCCGTAGACCTTGAGCGCGGCGAGCACCGATTCCGGGGTCTCGCCGTAGAACTTGCTGGGTGCCGCCTCGCCCCAGCCTTCTCGACCCTCCGCATCGGTGAGCCGGACCCACACCGTCCGTTGATCGCTCTGGCCACCGCGGGCGATGACAAAGGGATGTTTGGTGCGAAGCTCCAGGACTTCGGCATCCATGCGCAAAGGCTGAGGCAAGAAGGATCCTTTGGTGCGGCCAGGAGAGGATGGCGTGGTTCGGTGGATTATATGGCCGGGAGGGGGGCGGCGACAGGTCGCTCATTGAAGTCCGCGCAGATGCGCCACCACGCCTTCAGCAATGCGGGCAGGAACGTACCCGCCTTCGAGAAGCCCCACGATCGAGCTCGCCGGAAGTCGCTCTCGCAGCCGTTGTGTGAGCTCGGCATAGTGCGCCGGCTCGAGGGTAAATCCTCCCAGCGGATCACCCGTCATAGCATCGAACCCGGCTGAGACCAGCACCAGGTCAGGCGTCCAACCATTGGTTGCAGCGACGATAGCCGACCAGAGGTCGTCCACGTACACGTTCGGCGGTTTGCCAGGCCCCCTCGGCACGTTGAAGATGTTCCCCACCCCTCGCTCGCTGGCTGCTCCCGTGCCGGGATACCAGGGATGTTGATGCAGCGACACATAGCGTATCGCGGGGTCGGTCTCGACCAGCGCCTGCGTTCCGTTGCCGTGGTGCACATCCCAATCGACGATGAGCACGCGGTGGCGCCCCGCGCGCTGTGCGTGTCGCGCCGCTACTACCACGTGGTTGACCAGGCAGAATCCCATGCCCCGGGATGCAAGTGCATGATGGCCGGGCGGCCGGATGGCGGCAAAGGCATGAGGGCTGGCACTGCTTGTCTGATCCACCGCGGCCAGCACCGCTCCGGATGCGCCGAGCGCCGCCGCCCAGCTCTCGCGGTTCAGGACGGTATCCAGGAAAAGCGCACCGCCACCCCGGCCGCTCATGGCTTCAAGAGAAGTGAGGTACTGATCGGGATGGACCGCCAGCAACTCCGTGCGGTCTGCGGCCCTGGCTTCGTGGATCTCAACCCACGGCTCCTGACGCAGCCGAGCCAGCAGCACCGCTAGGCGCGCCGGTGTCTCGGGATGGTCAGGTCCTGGATCGTGCTTGAGGCAGGCGGGGTGGGTATAAACCTGGACGGGCAGGCGTCACCTCTCAGTTCTCACTCAGGAAGCGACGGAGCTCTCTCGTTTCCTCCGCCAGCCCGTGCCGCAAGACAGCAATGGTTTCGATTCGCCGCTGGTACCACCGCCAATACCACAGAACCAGTCCCGATGAGATCAGGCACGCGGCTCCAACCAGTAGCAGCACGATCCGGCCACTCCAGACCCCGAGAGCCGCAAGCGCCGTTCCGTCGAACGCCAGCACGGCGGCGGCCACAATCGTCAGCACGCGTGACATGGACGCTCGCATGGTTATCGCACCGGCCGGCGACGACGCCCGAGGACAATGAGCGCGCCGTTCGGTACCAGACCCCAGTCGGCAGCAGAACGGGTCTCGTCAGACAGCTCAGCGCCACGGAACTTCAGCACGTAATTCGAGGGATCGCGCGTGACATGACTGGCAGTCAATGCCTGCCGCTTGATTTCCCCGACCGGGGTATCGGGGGAAAGCTCGAGCAGCACTTCGTTCCACACCTCTTCGACCATCACTCTGAGGGGAAGCGCCGCTGCCGTCATGCGACATGCTCCGAGGGCAACGGGAGGGTCGAAAGAAACCGGTCCACCACCTGATCGAAGAGTAGAGTGGAGACCCGCACTCTAGTCCCCATAGGGTGGGGCCAGACTGCAAAAGCAATCTCCTCGCCTCCCTGCCCCCGGAGGGTGAGATAGCTGGGACCCTCGCGCTCAGGGTAGGCGGCGTTCAGCGGCACCCGCTCGGCAAAGAAGCGCTTGGCCCTTCGCAGGACCTCGGGTCCTTCCATCGTGGTGATTATCTCGTACACCATGGGGCCTCAGCGCCTCGGTGAGAGGGACGGGGATGATGAAAGAACCGTGATCCCAGTGGGCTGGCCCGAGATCGCGACCGTGGCAACCCGAGCACGCGACCGAAGATCGATGACATCGACCGCACCGGGGTCGACACCGATCGACTCGCAGGACACATAGGCCAGGCGGCTGTCGGGAGAGTAGGCGATTCCGTGCACTATTCGTTTGCTGGTGGGAATCCGGGCGGTCTCAGTTAGGGCGGCCGCGTCGATGACGCTCACACTTTGATCCTTCTTGTTGGTGACGAGCACCAGCTTGCCATCGGGAGAGGGCTCTACGTTGTACGCGCCTTTCCCTACCGGGATCTCCTTCAGCCGCCTGAATGTGCCGGCATCCCATACCTGCAACGTATTTCCCGTGTTGCAGGCTACGAAGAGCCGCTGGTCGTCGGGCGACACCGAGATGTAGGTGGGAGCGCACTCGCCGGCTCCTGAATGCGGTGCGGAGCCGACCGGACGGTGATGGGTTGTGCCCGCGGGCGTTGTGGCTGCCATATGCCCCTCACCAGTCGGGACGCGTCGTAACAGGCGGAGAGTCGCAACCTCTACTTCGAGAATTTCGTCGCTGTGCATGCAGGAGATATAGACCCGGGTCCCCGCGTGATTCACCTTGACCCCGTGGGGCATATCGCACGCATCGAGATCGGTGATCTTGGTCATCGTCGGCGTGTGAATCACCGACACGACGTTGGTCCGAGGATGGTCGCCATGAAAATCCGAGTTGGCCACGAATGCGAGCTGGCCGTCCGGCGTCACGCTGATGGTGGTGGGAAACAGCTCGACCTGTGCCTTCCCCACGATCGAATCGGTCCTGGCGTCGAATTTCCACACGCTCCCGAAGGGCGTCCCGTGCGCCACGGTGACATAGTAGCTCTTCCCGTCAGGCGCCGCGGTGATGTTGTGGGGTCCGTCGATGTCGGAGGGCATCACTCCAATCGGAACGACTCGACTGGTGACCAGCCGTTGGCCCGCCGGCGTGAGCCAGGTTGCCATGTCGCCGCTCTCACTGACAACGGCAACTTGATACCGGCTCTGCTGAGCCGGGACAGGATGCACCCACACAGCTCCCAAGCTCAGGAGGACTGGCCCTGCGGAGAGGCTAAGTCTACGTGTCAACTCGACCCCACATGTGATTCAAGTGACAGGAGTTACGCAGCAACCTTCAACTTGTCCCTGAGGTATAAGGCAACCTGGGATAGCCCGATCCGCTCCTGCAGCATGGTATCGCGGTGACGAATGGTGACGCTCTGGTTGGCTTGAGTCTCACCATCGATGGTCACTCCGTACGGGGTGCCCGCCTCGTCCATCCGGCGGTATCGCCGGCCGATGGCGCCGCTGTCATCGTAGAAGCAGCTGAAGTGCTTTCGGAGATCGTGATACAATGTCGTGGCCAACTCCGGCATGCCGTCTTTCTTGACCAGGGGGAACACGCCGGCCTTGATCGGCGCCACTCCGGGATGAAGGCCGAGCACAACCCGGAGTTCTCCTTCCACTTCTTCCTCGCGGTAGGCGTCGACCAGCAACGTCAGCGTAACCCGGTCAGCGCCGGCGGAGGTCTCCACGATATAGGGAAGGTATCGCTGATTCCGGGCCTGGTCGAAGTATTCCAGCTTCTTTCCGGAATACTCCTGGTGCCGGCTGAGGTCGAAGTCTCCCCGATTGTGAATGCCTTCGATCTCCTGCCAGCCAAAGGGAAACTGGTACTGGACGTCAAAGGCGGCTCTGGCGTAGTGGGCAAGCTCGCTTCCGGCATGCTGATGCCACTGGAGTTTGGCAGGGGTCAAGCCCAGCGAGCAATGCCAATCCATGCGCCACTCCCGCCATTTCTCGAACCACTCGCTGTCGGTCCCTGGTTGCACGAAGAACTGCATCTCCATCTGCTCGAACTCCCGGGTCCGGAAGATGAAGTTCCCCGGTGTAATCTCGTTCCGAAATGCCTTGCCGATCTGGGCAATGCCGAACGGAATCCGCTGCCGGGAAGACTGCAGCACGTTCAAGTAGTTCACGTAGATCCCCTGTGCGGTCTCCGGTCGCAGGTACACCACCGCGGCGGAGTCTTCCACCGGCCCCATGAATGTCTTGAACATGAGGTTGAACATGCGAGGCTCGGTGAGCGACCCCCGGGTGCCGCAGGCGGGGCACTGCGCATCAGGTTGGCCAGGGGTGCCTTTGATTCGGGGATCATCAGCCCGGAAGCGATTTTTGCAGTGACGGCAGTCGACCAGCGGGTCGGTAAAGCCGGCCACATGACCGGACGCCTCCCACACCTTGGGGTGCATCAAGATGGCCGCGTCGAGTCCCTCGATGTCCTCCCGGGCATGCACCATGGCATTCCACCAACGATCCTTCACGTTCTTCTTGAGCTCTACACCCAGCGGGCCGTAGTCCCACACCGAGCCGAGGCCGCCGTAGATCTCCGAAGACTGGAACACAAATCCACGGCGCTTACAGAGGGAGACCAGCTTGTCCATCAACGAGGTATCGGCCATCGCGCCAGAGCCAGAGTGAGAGGGAAGTTCGGGGGAAGATAAGCATCCGCAGATGCCAAGGAAGCGCGGCAGATGCTGCGATTTTCCGCGAGTTGGCAGGGAGCTCCGCCGCTGCAGGGCTTTCCGCCCGGATCTCAAACTGCGGTCCTTCAGCTACTTACCTCCACCCTCACGATCGGCTCGGAACTTGCCCCCCTGCCCCTCCCCTGGAATCCTATCTGGCTCCGTGAGGCACCCTCATGCGCCGAAAATCCCGCCCCGCGCGCCGGCCACGAGAGTCAGTGGGCACGGATGGTGGCCAGCAGCCGACGACCGCCGGCAGCCGAACCAGGACCGCGCTTTCGCGGGAGCTCGCCGATTTCCTGATCGAGTTCTCTATTGTCCTCCACAAGCGCTCGATGTACCCAGCCGGTCACCCCCACCTCAATGATTCGGCTGACCGTTTCGTTCGGCGAATGACCCTGCTGCTGGAGACCCGGGAATCGGTGACCCTTGGTGTGGCTCGCCACCGGCTGGTCATCGACAAGGTGACCACGGACGCAAACAATGCCCTGCTGCGAGATCTGGCGCATCGACTACATCGTCATCGGATTGCCTCGGTCCATCTCGCTCGCGGCGCCAGCTTAAGCGAGATCGACAGTCTCCTGACCGCGCTCAGCAGTGATCCTCAGCGTGGTGAAGGTCCGGTCGGGAAGCGCCTCACCCAGATCGGCCCCTGGAGTCACATCCGGCTCCGTCCCCTGGGCTATGACCGGCTGGCGCTGAGCGCACCCGAGGGCGACCGGGCCACCAGCGCTGACGATGAGTTGACACCGCGGGACAGCTGGGTCGAGTTGGCGCAATTGGCCATGGCCAGCGAAGCGGGAGACGACATCCCGGAGGCCGATCCGGTGGCGGTCGCGCAGGCAATCGGCCGGAAGTCAGGCGAGGTGGCGTATGACCGTGTCGTCCTGGGTTATCTCGCGCGAGTGGCCGACGAAATGTCCCGCCGCAAGGGTGGGCTCCATGACCAGCTCGCCAGCCGGATTTCAAAGCTGATCGGGGCGCTCAATCCCGAGACGCTCCGTCGGCTGTTGGAGGCCAGCGCCGACGGAGCGGAGCGCCGGCAATTCGTGCTCAATGCTTCGCAGATCTTGGCCGCCGATGCAGTCATGGAAGTGGTGGAAGCCGCGGCGCAGGCTTCTGACCAGACGATCTCGCACAACCTGCTTCGATTGCTGCACAAGCTGGCCCATCATGCGGAGCAAGGGCGGCCGGACATTCGGGCAGAAGCCGATGGTGCGCTGCGGAAGAACGTGGCGCGGTTGATCGGCGACTGGGGGCTGGAAGATCCCAATCCCTCGGAGTACAACGCCATCCTCGAAGGCATGGTGCAGCGCGCGTCTGCGGAGTTTTCGCTGATCAATCTTCAGGTTGGCTGCGATCCCGAGGTCATGATCAAGATGGCGCTCGAGCTGGAGTGCGTAGGTCCGCCAGTGTTTGCCGCCATCGAGGAGCTGCTGTCTCGTCGCGAGCTGGTTCGCATCGCCAGTTACCTCCAGAGCGGGCCCAAGACCTCAGCGAGCGACACAATCTGGCGCTACCTGGCTACTCCGGAGCGACTCGAACTGGAGCTGGTGGCCACACCCCTGGACCAGGAAGCAGTGGCAATCCTGGTTGAACGGATCGGGAGTGACGCGGCCGGCTCGCTCCTGGACCGTCTCGCCACGGCGCCTGACCGCTCGACCAGAGCGACGGTAATGAAGCAGCTCCTTGCCTTGGGGCCCGCCGTGGGCAGGCTCGCGGTGATGCGGCTGCCCGATGTGCCCTGGTATGTCCAACGCAACATTCTACTCCTGCTGGGCCGATTGGGAACCTGGCCGGAGGGCTTTTCGCCGGTGCCATATGCCTCGAGTCCGGATGCCCGGATTCGCCGGGAGGCGCTCAAGTTGATGCTCGATTCGCCCGAGCATCAGGTGGATGCGCTCACCAAAGCCCTGGCCGATGCGGATGACGGCATCGTAAAGCTCGGCCTCTCGGCAGCGTTGGAGCCATGTCCCCCGAAGCTACTGCCGCAGCTCCGGCAGATCGCAGCCGACCCGAAACGCCCCTCCGATACGCGGGTCCTCGCCATTCGAATCATCGCCCGCAGCGGAACGCCCGCCGCGCTCGCCCTCCTCTGCGACGTGACGATGCACCGGCGGCGCTGGCTGTGGCGGCGTCTCGCTCCCAAATCGCCTGAGCTGCTGGCGGCGCTCTCCGGGCTCGCCACCTACTGGCGGAACGATCCTGCAGCTGGTGATGCGCTGGCCCGCGCTCTCCAGCACTCCGATCCCGACATCCGAGCTGCCGCTACCGGCCGATGACTGATCCGGTCCGGTTCCTGGCCGCCTTTTCCCAGGCCCTCTCCACGGTGGGCTTGTATGGGGACGACCACCCGGCCACCGCGCGGGCGATGAGCCTGGCCTTCGAGCGGCTGCAGGAGCTCCAATCTTCCCGGGCTCACCTGCAGTTCACCTTTCTCGCGGGTGAGGTGCTCTACGGCTCGGAGACGGTCCCAGAGCTGGAAGGCTGGGAGTGGTCGACCCGATTGATCAAAGCCGGGATCGAACGCCTCGAATTCACCGATGCAGTCACCCAGGAGCAGCTCGAGCGCTTCCTGGCCCAGCTTGCGATACGGTTGGGAATCCGGAGTGGCTCGAGCACTGATCTGTGGCAGATGGGGGAGTCGGGCATCAAGTTCGGACTGGTCATGCTAGGGAGCGGCCGAGCCCGTCCAGTTGAAGCTCAGCTGCCGGTGGTGACCCTGAGCTATAGTCTGGTGGAGGAAAAGGAAACAGTCGATTGGCTCCACCAGGAGGTTCAGGGAGGAGCCAGGCTCCCAATCGTGGAAGCCGATGCCGTCGTGCGCTCGCTTTCCATTGCCATGCATGCCGAGCAGGCCATGGTGCTCCCTCTGCTGGAGTTGAAGGAATTCGACCAGTACACCACCACTCACTCGATGAACGTAGCCGTGTTGGCGATGGCTCTCGCGGAGTTCCTGGAGTTAGGGGGAGCCACCGTGCGCGCCCTCGGAGTGGCCGGGTTGCTTCACGATCTGGGAAAGGTGTGTATCCCGAGAGATATCCTGATAAAGCCGGGCAAACTCACCGACGCCGAGCGGGGCGTGGTGCGTGAACACCCGGTGGTGGGCGCCCGGATGTTACTCGCCAGTCCCGATCCGATGGACCTGGCGGCCGTCGTTGCCTACGAACACCATATCATGCTGGACGGCGGGGGGTATCCGACGCTGCACGACACCCGTGGGGCGCAGTACGCCAGCCGTCTGGTCCACATCTGCGATGTCTATGACGCCTTGCGTACGAACCGGCCCTATCGCCAGGCCTGGGAATCCGAGCGAGCGATTGCCTTCATCGAGAGCCGCGCCGGAGTGGAGTTCGATCCCTCCATCGTCCGGTCGTTCATCGCCATGATGCGGAAATGGGACCGTCGGATTGCGATGGTGCCGGCCTGACTCCCTCGCGCACTTGACGCAGGTGCCGCACGATCAGCTCGCCGTGACCCCGGGCATTCTCGATAAACAACCGATTGGCATCATTGCCGCTGGCAATCACGCCGGCCAGGTAGCATCCGGGAATCGGGGTTGCCATCGTAGACTCGTCATGGGACGGCACGCCTGTCAGCGGGTCGACTGGTACGCCCAGCCGCTGCAGCAGGCTGGTATCGGCATGGTAGCCGGTCATGGCCAGCACCGCATCGGCCGGCAGCATCTCACTCCCGCCGGTCAGGTCAGACACCACCTCCACGTGCGTCGGAGTGATCCGGCGCAGCCGTGAGCGCCAGCGTGCTGCGATGCTCCCTTCCTTTACCCGGTTGACGATGTCGGGCAGAACCCAGGCTTTGACGGTCCGATCAAAGACCTCGCCAAAATGCACCAGCGTCACGGTTGCCCCTGCCCGCCAGCACTCGAGGGCGGCGTCCACGCTGCTGTTGCCGGCGCCCACCACGATCACCTGCTGGTGCCAGTATGGATGTCCCTCGACGAAGTAGTGGGTGACGTGCGGGAGCTCCTCCCCGGGGATGCCCAGGAAGTTGGGATTGTCGTAGTAGCCGGTGGCGAAGACAATGGAGCGGGCAACGTAGGCCTTCCGATCGTGGCGGCGCTGCACCTGCACGCGAAACCGACCCTGGGCGGAGTCATCCGGCAGCACTGCGGCATCCACCACATCCTCCCCTGGCCGGACATCGAGCCCGTAGTGCTCCGCCACCCGACGATAGTAGATCAAGCCGTCGCGCCGGTTGGGCTTCTCGAGACTCGCAATGAACGGCACCCCACCGATCTCGATCCGTTCCGGGGTCGAGAAGAATGTCATGCTGAGCGGGTAGCGCTCGATGGTTGAGACGATCGTGCGCCGGTCCAGCAATACGCAGGGTACCCCGGCTTGCTTCGCCGCAACTCCAACGGCCAATCCGCAGGGACCGGCGCCGATGACGAGTAGGTCAGCCTCTTCCATCAGTGCCCCTCAGAGGTGAACACCGGCGATTCATACCTCAATGATCTGATCCCGCCGTGTCCCAACGCTGACATACCGCACCGGGACGCCGGAAAGGGTCTCCAGGCGGTCCAGATATGCCCTGGCAGCGCTGGGCAGATCGCCCAGCTTTCGAGCTCCGCCAGTGCTTTGCTGCCACCCCCGATGCGTCTCGTACACCGGCTCCACCCGTCCAAGCGCATCGACTTCGGCCGGCATTTCCTCGCAGAGATCTCCGCCGAGCCGATACATCGTGCCGACCGGAATCTCGGCAAACGAGTCAAGAACATCGAGCTTGGTCACGGCCAGACCGGTCAGGCCGTTCACCCGAGTGGCATAACGCACTACGGTAGCGTCGAACCAGCCGCAGCGGCGAGGCCGCCCGGTCACAGCCCCAAACTCACCGCCCAGCCGGCGCAGTTGCTCACCATAGGGATCTGCTGCCTCGGTCGGCAGCGGGCCGTTCCCGACCCTGGTTGTGTATGCCTTGACGATGCCAAGCACGCCGTCAATGGCGGTAGGCCCGATCCCCGCCCCGACGGCGGCCCCGCCTGCCGTGGTGTTGGAAGAAGTAACGTAGGGATAGGTCCCATGGTCCACGTCGAGCAGTGCACCCTGAGCCCCTTCCAGCAGCACCCTCTTCTTCTCCTTGACGGCTCGATGCAGGATGAGCCCGGCGTCGGCCGCCAGCGGCAGCAGGCGGGGCGCCAGTCGCTCCAGGAGCTCGATATGGTTCTCGAGGTTTGCCCGCTCGCTACTTTCCATCAGCTGGAGTAAGCGGTTGGCGCGCTCCACCCGTTCGGTCAGCAGCATGCGGGCACACTCGATGCGGCGGAGATCGACCACGCGAATTCCTCGCCGGCCATACTTGTCTTCGTAGGCCGGCCCTATGCCGCGGCCCGTGGTCCCCAGTTTCTGACTCTTTTCACTCGCCGCATCGAGCAGCTTGTGGTAGGGCAGCACGAGGTGCGCGCGATCCGAGATGTACAGCCGCCCCGTGGTGTCGATTCCTCGCTGGTGGAGGCTGTCGAGCTCCGCAAAGAGATTTTCCGGCTCGAGTACGACGCCGTTGCCGATGAGACAGGTCACGCCTGAGTGGAGGATGCCCGATGGTATCTGGCGCAGGATGAACTGCGTGTCCCCGATGACCACCGTGTGTCCGGCGTTGGCACCACCCTGGTAGCGCACCACCAGATCGGCCCGCTCGGCCAGCACATCGACCAGCTTGCCCTTCCCTTCGTCTCCCCACTGTGCTCCGACGACCACGATGCAGGTGGTCTTCGCATCGAACATGTCGGCTCCAAGGCTGAAAACGACAAGAGCCCCTTGCGGGGCTCCTGCATCCTCGGGCAAACCTACTCCGCGCTGGCGGAAAGGTCAATTTGCGCCACGGCCGCCCCCACGCGCTCGGCTAGCTCGAGTGACAGTCCCTCCGGCGTGTCAGCCGCCGTGTGAATGCGGCGCAACGTGGTCCAGGTCAGACGGCCGATGGTGATCGCGGAACCGCCTGTCCGGCTCAGAGGAGCGCTGTCGACGAAGATGCCCAACGGGAGCCGCCGGCGGCGGGTGGGCACGCGAAGATGCACGAGAGACGGCTCAAGCTGCTGCGCCAAACGGGAGCCCCGCTCTTCATGGCTGACCAGGTAGAGGGTGCCCTCCTGGTCCAGAGTGTCGAGGTTCACGAACTGAGTATCCGTCAGCTGCCCGGTTGCCCGCGCAAAGACCCTGGCTCCCACCAGGCCGAACTCCTCCGCTCCAGTAATGAGAATGCCTACTCGGGGGTCGGTTGTTGCCTCTGCCGCCCTCAGGGCTGCAACAATCCCACTTCCATTATCCCTCGCTCCCGGCGAGCCGCCACGAAGACGCCCCCGGCCGGCCAGAATGCCGGCCAGGATTGCCAGGCACAGTCCCAGGATTGTCCATGCGGGCGAGAGCGGTCCCCCAAGCCGGAGAGCCGCAAGCGCCGTGAGCACCGCGATTGCCAGACCGCTGGTCCACACCGCGACGAGACGACCCGCCATGGAATGTCCTTGGGCCTTGGAATCCAGGTGCGCCACAATCCACCGGTTCGGCTGGTGACCTCCGCGGGTGGCCAGCAGATTCGCGTCTTCCCGCGCTGGCTCGCCCAGTGGCACCCAGCCCAGCCCGACGCCGCCCGCGATACCGCCCAGCGCCAAGAGACCGGTGATCCAGGCTGCGAGTGCCGCCCAGGCCGGCAACCCGGTAGAGCTGAGCAAAGGAACGAGAATA
>Ga0307416_100000819_pt1 | contig 16274 bp, 10 predicted proteins | sample DK1Cmetagenome_2_FD_203821 | JGI IMG/M metagenome (GOLD analysis project Ga0307416, IMG submission 203821) | Maize rhizosphere microbial communities from greenhouse at UC Davis, California, United States - DK15-C-3 | ecosystem: Host-associated > Plants > Roots > Rhizosphere > Soil | place...
TTAAGAAATAAAAAAGGGAGGGTTATCCTTTCACGTCGACATCGGTTAATTCTCGTGTCTTGCGGGACTACAAGTTTGTCTCCCTCTTTTGATTATTTTTATTATAAAGGTAAAGATATGAGCGGGGCTGAAAACCTCCAGGAGAACGAACCCTTCATTTCCAAAAACGCACAACATCAGTTTGTAAATTAGCCAATAGCTGTAGCATCAATTTCAATCAGCATTCCGTTTAAAGCCAATCGCTGTACAGGGATGAGTGTATTCACTGGAAATTTCTGATCAGGCCATATTTTGTTCGATTCTTCGATCAGGATTTCGTGTTTCGCTTCATCATAATCAACCACCAATGTTGTCAACTTTGCAATATTGGCCATGGTTAAGCCTTTGCTTTTTAAAGCTAAAGCTATATTTTCGAATACAATACTTACCTGTGTCCTGAAATCATCGCTCAGTATGCCATCGGTTCTGCTACCACCCTGGCCTGCAACAAATACAAGTGAGGAGTTAGCTGAAACTGAAGCAACGTGAGAATATCCATGCGGACGGGGATCGTATATACCTGCGGGGTTGGTAATTTCTAAAGTAGGGTTTTTCATTTGCTGTAAATTAACTGGTGCTAAATTATTCGATAAGAAAGAGTAAACCGTCGGTTGTTTGCAATAAAAAACCTCCTGATTTTTCAAAATCAGGAGGCTATAATAATTATTCAGGCTAAATTAGTTACCTGTAGCTGTCCAGGTATTATTATTCGTATTCGAATCTGGCAATACTTTATTAGGATCTAAAGTAACGGATTCGATCTCTTCTGCTGTTGGATAACGTACCAACCAAGTTGCATTTTTCATCCAAACATCAACAGGAACTTTTACAATATCCGTTTTACCACTTTTGGTTTTAACCTGTATGATAATTGGCATTGGCATTTTCTCCAGATTTACAACTTTAATCGCGTAGCCCACCAATTTATCGTCTTGCTTAACGGCCTCAACACTGGCAATACCCTGATCCATTTTCCAGTTGTTTAACCACCAGCTTCTCCAAAACCAAGCTAAATCTTCGCCAGCACCATTCTCCATTGAACGAAAGAAATCAAATGGGGTTGGATGTTTAAATGCCCAGTTTTTAATATATTGACGGAAAGCATAATCAAAACGGTCTTCACCTAAAATCTGATTTCTTAAGATATCCAAGCCCCATCCTGGTTTATAATATAAATTAATACCTATATTACGTTCTGCCATACCATCAGGCATTAACATCATGTTTTCATAAACCGGGTTTCCGATGGTGCTTCTACCAACTTTATTCATATCGGTTGGCTGAGCAGCATACTCGCCTTTATTAAAACTACTTTTAGAAATACCGTTGATAAAGGTATTGAAGCCTTCATCCATCCAACCATATTTACGCTCATTAGAACCCACAATCATAGGGAACCAGGTATGGCCGAATTCATGGTCAATTACACCCCATGCAGCTTCTTTTTTAGCTTTCCAACCACAAAATACGATCCCAGGATATTCCATACCACCTACATTGGTAGCTACATTAACCGCCATAGGATACGGATATTCAAACCATTTGGTTGAGTAGTGCTCAATGGTAGATTTTACATATTCTACACCACGGCCATATGCATCAACACCGTTGCTTTCTACAGGTTGTGCAGAAACAGCCAGAGATTTTTTACCGCTTGGCAAATTGATCCTTGCTGCATCTAACACAAAAGATTTAGATGAAGCCCAGGCTGCATCGCGTGCATTTAAGATTTTAAATCTCCAGGTTAATTTATCTTTCGCCGGACGGGATTTTGGATCTGTTACCTCCTCTTCTGTACGGATGTGAACCGTAGCATCGCTAAGTTTAGCGGCATTCCACCTTTTTAATTGTTCTGGTGTAAAAACTTCAGCAGGGTTTAACAATTCGCCCGAACCCATTACGATATGGCTTGCCGGTGCGGTAATGGCAAAATTAATATCACCATACTCGCAATAAAATTCACCGCCGCCCCAGTAAGGCAAAGTATTCCATCCTAGCACATCATCATACACACACATCCGTGGAAACCACTGTGCAATAGCAAAAATTTCACCATTCATTGTAGTTAAATGTCCTGTTCTATCCGATCCTTCCTTTGGTACAACGAAAGAATAGTCCATTTTAATCGTTACAATATCGCCATTGGCTGCCATTGGTTGGTCTAAACGGATCTGCATACGCGTATCTTCTACCAAAGAAGTAAATTTTACAGCAGCAGCTTTTTGCGATACACTGATATTCTGGATTTTATAACCACCATCAAATTTTTCACCTTGTGCACCATAACGGCTGCGCGCTGGCGTAATGGCATAGCCACGTGAAGTTTCTTTAAAGGTATTCTGGTCTAATTGCAGCCATAAATAGGGCAATTTATCGGGGCTGTTATTTTTGTAAGTAATGGTAACGGTACCGGTAACTATATTTTTTGCTTCATCGAGATTAGCAGTAATGTTGTAATCAACGCGGTTTTGCCAATATTTTGGGCCGGGTGCGCCAATTGCAGAACGGAACTCATTCCCGTTTTGTGTATAAAATAATGGTCCAAAGGCTTCAGCAGGGTTATAATTGGTAGCTGGCGCCGGTGTTGTAGCTTGTTGGGCCGATACAGAAAAGGCAAAAACGCAACAAACCAAACAAAAAGTTATTAGTTTAGTCAATTTCATGATAATAATAAGGTTGTAATCAGGCGGTAAATATAAAAAATAACCACATATAGATTTATATGTGGTTATAATGTTACCAATGATGGTTATAGTGCTACCGATAGTAATTTACCGAATTAATTCGCTTTTAACTTGGGTAGATCCTGAAGTTTTCTTTCTTGCGGGGTTAATTTTTTCCACGCTACAAAGGCACGGGAAATATAATAAGCATAACGGTATGGCCTTTCTGCCTTTACTGCCTCTACCGAAGGGCGATAAATAATCATGAAGTTTTTAAGTTCCTCACCCTCTAGCTTGGTCATATCCGTAATGGCCTTTGCGGTAAAGTTCTCATCAATTTCCTGAAGATACATTTCCTTTTCCTCCAAATCGGCCTCTTTTCGTTGTTGTCTTCTATATTTACCATAGCCAAGGTTTAGGTTTAGGCCACCAACCTTATCGGTCATACGCTTACGGTTTAAGTTTCCACCTGTACTCAATAGCGTATATTTTTCAGCTAATGGATCTTTCGCATCTGTAACCTGACTATTCATCCGCACTGCTGTAATATCTACATCTTTTAAACTGTTCGATTTAACCGGAAGATATATCGTTCTATTTAACAGGTTGGTTAAGTACAGCGTATCGGTATGATAGCCAACGGCAGAAAACTCTAAAAGATCGCCAATATTGGCACTAATGGTATACTTACCTTCTTTATTTGTACTGGTTGATTTTTTACTGTTCAGATTTCTGATGCTAACACCAGGAAGAGAGAGCGTTTTTTTCGAGTAATCGAAAACCGTACCTGTAGTTACCGTTTGTGCAAAAACGCCAATTGGCAGGGCAAGCAATAGAAAAATAATCAGTTTGTACATACTCAAAAGTAACTTAGTTCGACATTTAAAAGCTGCATTTAACAAACTTTAACATTAGAACAATTGAATTAGGCTAGTGTTTTTAAATAATTGTCATCATCAAATCCAATTAATATGGCTTTGTTGTTTTGCTCAATAATCGGACGTTTTATTGCGCTGGTATTTTCTTTTAAATAAGCTATTGCCAAATCTTGGTTATCAATTTTAGCCTGCTCTTCTTTAGTCAGTTTTTTCCAGGTTAAACCTTTGCGGTTTAATACCGTTTCCCAACCGAAGGTATTACACCATTCATTTAATTTTTCAGTTGTAATGCCTTTTTTCTTGAAATCGTGAAATTCAAAATCAATTTGATGTGCTTTTAACCAATCGAGCGATTTTTTAACTGTATTGCAATTTGGAATTCCGTAAACGGTCATATAAATTATTGAATTTTGAATGAGTGACTGAATGCAAAAGCAAAGTTAATAAACTGTTTAGCTTTATACTTAATATTTTGAAGATGATTGTTTTATTGTGGTGTCAGATATTTCTATCTGACACTAATCGTGATTATTCATTTGGGTATGAACCCAACTATCAGTCAGATGGTAACATCTGACAGCACAACGAAGAAAGTTGACAGCGCTAAAAAACCGATCTTAAAATCAAATAATCCTAAAAACCCTATTCATTCGTCACATTTTTTGGCCAATCCATCACATTTTAAATATTGATGCCGATACTCTTCGTAAAATTGTGGTATAAACTAAAACAAATGGTAATTCTTTCAGGCAACCCATCAACAATAAAAACCAAAAACATCAACCAGCTTGAGTTTTGGATTTCTACAACACTATATATCCTGGCATTGATCAGCATCTGTTCATCCACGATTTACAGCCGGGGCAATTCTTATCGTTTTGAAGAAGGACAGATTGATTATAGTGTAATGTCAAATTATTTTGTCCCCGAATTATTTAAGATCAGCATTTTGTACATCAGTTTTTTATTGTTTAATTTTTGCTTCATGCCACAACTGGCAAATAAAAAAAACGTAACACTCAATCTCATCCTTAGCATTTTAGTTACATCGTTTTCCGTTATTGCATGGATGGTTTTTAACACCTACTCTCAAGCTTACCGCCTGTTAGAATATGATAACATTGGTAACGCTTACGGGATCTTTTTTGGTGAGGCATTTACCTATATTTTCTTTCTTTATTTACTCTTTAATGCCTATGCATATTTTAACGAGCGGGGCCTTGAAATGTTAAATAGAATTCAATTTCTAAAAAGCTTTAATAAAAATATCATCTCAGAACTTTTTACCGTTACCAGAATCTGGCTGATTACGCTGATGATTTTTGCAGCTATATTTTCTGTAAGGATAGACTATGAAATATTGATCATTTGGCTAATTGTACCACCTGTAAATATTTTCTTTGCTTTTTGTGCTATTTATTACATTATTCCAAATCTTAGAAAGAATTTTAAAGGTTTTGGCCGGTATTTTTGGGGAAATGTAGGTTTAACCATTATCATCTCATTACTGTTGTTGATGGTTCTTATCCCTTTTATGCGCAATGGCGAAGTGGTACCAATTACTTTAATTTTGAATGCCATATGCTTAATCTGCATTACCACTCCATCTGCCTGGTATATTTACAAGCATAAATTTGAAAAACTCAGCGAGATCCAGATGCTCAAAACGGAGTTGGGCAAATCGGATGCGAACCTTAATTTCTTAAAATCACAGATCAATCCGCACTTTTTGTTCAATGCTTTAAATACCTTATTCGGGACAGCTTTACAGGAAAATGCAGAAAGGACTGGCGAAGGCATCCAGAAACTGGGCGATATGATGCGTTTTATGCTCCATGAAAATACCCAGGATAAAATTTCGTTAACCCGTGAGGTAGAATACCTGAACAATTATATTGATTTGCAAAAGCTCCGTACCTCTCGCTCTGCAGATATCAGGATTGATACGCATATTGAAGAACAGTTAAATAACCTGCAGATTACGCCGATGCTGTTGATTCCATTTATTGAAAATGCATTCAAACATGGTATTAGCTTGCAACAGCCTTCGTATATTAAAATTACCTTGCAAACCAAAGAAAAAACTTTGTATTTTGATGTAAGCAACAGCATTTATATTAAGGCAGATAACGATCCGGAAAAATTAAAAAGTGGTATCGGACTAGAAAATGTTAAACAACGTTTATCATTACTTTATTACGGAAAACACGAATTGATTATCCGCGAAAGCGCCAATGAGTTTTTTGTTCATTTAACTTTGCAGTTGGATTAGTTCTTAGGTTATAGTAACCCATAATTTATTCCGTCAATACAAATGATGATTTACCTGTGAATGTCACTCTGAGCGTAGTCGAAGGGCGGTTGATCAAAAATATCTGTTGAGATTTATCTTGATTTTATCATATTTAAAATGTCCTTCGACTCCGCTCAGGATGACATTAATGTATAGGATGATCGAGTTGAATGATACATCAAGGTTAACAATCGGTTATTGAATAGGCGTAATACAAATAGTTGTGTCACGCTGAGCGGAGTCGAAGCGTCAATAGATTATTTTTAAGCTAGTTGTTTAACCTTATAATGATTTTGCTATATTTATTAGGCTTAAATTCACTTCGACTACGCTCAGGATGACACCTCTTGCAGGAATTAACTACGTTGGAATACAAGGTTCAGATAGTAATCGATTATTAAATAAGCGTAGTAGAAATCGTTTTGTTACGCTGAGCGGAGTCGAAGCGCGAATAACAGAATTAAGCCGTTAGTTATTTTTACTATGAATTTAGTGTATTTATCCTTCGACTCCGCTCAGGATGACACAACGCGTTAGTATAAAGTAAAGACAGAGGATCGACAAGTCAAAGTAAATATGGAAACCTACACCGTTTATATCCTAAAATGTGCAGATAACTCCTACTACACTGGAGTTACAAACGATATAGACAGAAGACTTTATGAACACGAAAATGCTATAAACCTAACTTGTTATACTGCTAGAAAAAGACCTATAATCTTAGTATTTTGTGAGCACTTTGATGACATTAATGAAGCCATTACTTTTGAAAAACAAATTAAAGGTTGGTCCAGAAAAAAGAAAGAAGCTATTATAAATGACAATTGGGATAAACTTAAAGCATTATCCATTTGTAAAAACATTACAAGCCATACAAATTTTAACAAGTAATGGGCTTCGACTACGCTCAGCCTGACATCAACAAACAAACCAAAAAATGATTGCCATTGCTATAGATGATGAACCGATTGCATTAGAGATTATAAAATCTCACGCCTCAAAAGTTCCATTTGTAACATTGCAACAAACTTTTACAGATGCTTTTGCAGCCATGAGCTATCTTCAGCAGAACAAGGTTGATTTAATTTTTCTGGATATCAAAATGCCCGATATCAGTGGAATTGATTTTTTAAAGAGTTTGAGCAAGCCACCAATGGTTGTTTTTACAACAGCCTACACAGAGCATGCTGTGCAGAGTTTTGAACTCGATGCGGTAGATTATCTACTAAAACCTTTTTCACTTTCTCGTTTCCTAAAGGCTTGCAATAAAGCCCAGGAACTCTTTAACCTGCGCAACCAGAAACAGGAAATAAAAACAGCATATATTTTCGTAAAAGATGGTTACGAGCAAATTAAGGTGGAGCTGGATGAAATCCTTTATGTGGAGGCCTCAGGCAACTATACCCAGATACAACTAAAAGATAAACTTTTAAGCTCGAGGATTACCATAAACGACTTGGCTGAACTATTGCCAAAAGCAGATTTTATCCGCTGTCACCGGGCTTTTATTGTAGCTAAAAATAAAATATCAAAATTTGACCGCAGCCAGATTTGGATTGGAGAAAAAATTATTCCTATAGGTGCAACTTATACCAGTATTAGCCTTACTTAATGCCATTTAAAAGGTTGTATCATAAAGGCAAATTTCACTCCTGATGATGTTATGTTGACACATCTATATTTATGATGCAACTTCTTTAGCTAGACCCTGAAATAAATCCGATAGCTATCGGATCAGCGTGACGGTCAAAGTACTAAGGCTTTACATTCACCCTAATTCCTGCTGAATGAGTAGTAAACTCTGGTGCATACATACTTTGCAAGCTGGTAATTCCATTTGAAAAATTTCCGGCATGCGTAACCCGCAAAGGATATTCAAATACGTAGGTTCCTTTAGGCATATAACTGATAAAGAAATTGGTTGAAGCATCTTTTGTACTTTCGTAATAACCTAAACCATCCTGATATTTATACCTGGAGATTAAGTTTACAGGTTCAAAACCCGATGAACGCATATCTTTCAAATGAATATATTCCATATCCCGATCACAATAAATTTCTATACGCACCTTTAATAAATCACCAGGTGCCAAAATATTGGTTGCCGTAAGCGGAGTTAAAACATCGCCTTTTGCGCTAGCTTTTTGGACAAATAATTGTTTGTTGATTTTAACACCTGTGTTGGCTGGGGTGATTTTATCAAGTTGCTCAAAATATTGCCAGTACATTGCCCCCCAAGCTACGGTTTGGTTGTTGTTTTTAACCTGTACTTCCCCCATTTCTGGTTTTACATTAGCCGCTGCAATAGTTAATTTTTGATAACCCGTTCCGGCTTCTTTTACTGTATTAGGCTGTTGCAGATCTGCTATTTTTTGACCACCAATAATTATTTCTGGTTCATTGCGCTCCGTTAGAAGGTTAGTACCTTTCATTAACAATGCATAACACGCCGCCGTGGTGGCTTTGGTTGTTTTCCAATCGTTGGTCTGTTTGTTTTTAAGCAACCAGATTTTCATTTCCTCCACCGACTTGGCATCGTTAGTCACTTCGTCGAAAGCCTCTATTAATAGCGCCTGTGTTTCTATCGGGCTTTGGTACCACCACCAGCCAGCTTTATTTGTAGCCCAGTACATGCCGAGTTCATCATTTTGCTGAGCCGTTTGATTTAATAACGTAATGATTTTTTTGGCTTCTACCTCATTGCTGTTTCTATTTAAAACCAAGGCGGTTTGTGCCAACTGGTAAGTATCAAAGGTTTTCCAGCTCGCTATTAATTTTTTCAGATAGAAATCTTTGGCCTTTAAAAAATCTGCATTGTTATTTTTTTGATTGGTGTAACTTCTGGCGAATAGGTAGTGCAAGGGCAAATAGGCAAAACGTTTTCCTTTCACTTCATCCTTATAATCTTTAACCAGCTGTGCATCTAAATAAATAATGGCTTTGTTAAGCATTACATTAAAAGTAGGATAAGCTTTTTCGTCAATCAGTTTTAGTTTTTTTAACTGGCCCATCCCCAAAACAATGTGTTGTGTAATGTACCTATCTTCTTGCATGCCATTAAACCACGGAAAGGCACCATTGTTAAACTGCATTTTCTCTAACTTTTCGAAGTTGTTTTTCAGCTCGTAGGTCATTCTGTTTAAATCGAAAAGTATAGCCAAACGTTTTTTACGCCCGTTTTCATTATCAGCATTACGTACCCAAGGCGTTTCTTCTAACAAAATTGATTTGAGTTCCTGGTTTTTCTCTAAGTTAGATAAGAGGGCTTCGCCATTATTTGTATTTTGCCATTGTTCGAAAACGGTTTTAATTTCTGGTGAGGAATTAATGATCCCTGTTGCAAAACTATTGGCATAAAACCGGCTAAAAGTTTGTTCAGCACACTCATAGGGGTATTCCATTAAATAAGGTAATGCCTGCACGGCATACCAGATGGGATTTGAGGTAAACTCGAAGGTTAAACTTTGGTTACGTAAGGTTTTTGAAGCTCCTGATTTCTCCAGCTTCACAAAGTCGAAAGTTTTACTGGTATTGCCACGCACGTTTATAGGCATACTTTCGGTAACCAACATGGCATTTGCCAAAACCGGAATGGTATTTTCTTCACCATCGCTAAACTTACCACTTTCGGCCAAAACTTTATAGGTAATGGCACTAATACCGGATGGAATAATTAATGTCCATTTTAAAACTGTATTGCCTGCATCATCAACTTCGAAAGTTTTTTCGTTTTTTTCTTTTGTTCCAAAAATCTGGATCGGTTTAGCTGTTAAGGCATCTGTAAGTGCTAAACTGGCATTGCCGATAAGTTTTTTACCTGCCAGGTTATTTAGCTTGGCGCTTAATAAAATGGTATCCCCTTCGCGGAAAAAACGTGGGGCATTAATGGCAATGGCCAACTGTTTCTGGGTAATCAATTCGTTGGTGATGGATGCGGTTTTTAAATCTTTGGTATGCGCAAAACCCATCATTTTATAGCGTGTTAAACTTTGCGGGATGGTAAACTCGATCTTGATTTCGCCTTTGGCATCGGTTAACAATTGCGGATAAAAAAATGCGAGTTCGTTGAAATTGGTACGTGGCGTGATGTCTGTTTTTTTGTATTTAAGTGCTTCCACTTCCTCACGCAGTGTTGGATCTTTCTGATCAATTGGCGCCCCAGCACTTGAGATTAAATCTTCAATTGCACTATTATCAGCAGCCCTACTGCCATAAATAGCGTCTGTCGCCACACCCGCTACCTTCCCTTGCAAGGCAGCTGAACCTCTGATCTGTATCGCTGCACCTGTCATCTCCTTTTTCTGCGCACCATAGCCCACAACCACTACTTCATTTAAAGCATTCCCATCTTCTTTCAGGGTTACATCTATCCGTTTTTTATTGCCAATTTTTACAGCAGATCTCTTATACCCTATAAAAGCGAAATTCAGTGTCTCCCCTATTTTAGCATCAATGGTGTAAATGCCAAAAATATTTGTACTTGTAGTAATCTTACCACATTTGATCTGTACACCTGGAATCGGTTCATGCCGACTATCGGACACCACCCCATAAATTAATTTACCTTTTTCCAATTCAGCCAGTTTTTTTACGGCTTCAGGAGATAAACCCTTTCTTTTAGGCCTTTGTATATTGTTCATATAATTACGGTAACCATTGTTGTAACCACCGTAATAGTTGTAACCGAATAAATTAAGGTTTTCGTAACCACGTGTAATTACGCCATAATTATTTGCAGATCTTAAAAACCATAAATGACCTGCGTTAGCAACATCATTTACGTTGAAATTCCATGTGTAAAAATAATAGTTAAAGCCTGTCAGTAACTGCGTGTTCCAATCCATTCTTTTCAGGTCGTCCAAACTTGCATCGTATAGCGTAGCCACCATTTCGGCGATCTGCTTTTCTCCATCTTTATTACTGATCTGTAGTTTCCAGCTTTCTTTTTCACCAGGCTGAAGTTTATTTCTAAAGGTTAAAAACCTGATATCTAGCTCTTTTTTTGGATCTATAATTTTAACCTGTTGCATAGAACTGTAAACCGTACCTTGATGTACCATGGTAAACTGTACGGCAAAACCATCCTCGTAATTACCTTTCGGTTTAATTTTAACAAAGCTTTGTTTTGGCGATAGATTAAGCCATACCTTTTCAGCTATACTATCACGATAATAAACTTCATAATAAGCCCTGCTGTTATCGGCTAAGCCTGCCAAGCGGAAAACAGCACTTTCGGTCGGCTTAATTACGCTTACTTCAGGAGCAATCCATTCGATATTAGATTGTATCGTTGCAGGCGCTTCATTGTAGATAACTAAATACTTATCTACTTTAATGGTATCGTTCTGCTCGTTTATGGCTATTAAATTGATTTTATAATAACCCGGCTTTAGATTTCTTTGGTTTAAGGTTAAAATCCCCCGACCATTTTTAGCAATCGGGCTTTGTTTTAATTCTATCGATTTTATTGGCCATTTGGCTACTTCGAGTTCGTTGTTATAATCCTCATCAGGAAAACGCTTAATAAATTCCTCCTTACTTAATGCATAGTTTTCGGCATAAAACGGGCTCTTGTTCATTAACCTGGCTGGCGCTTGCAACAAACTCCATTCTGCCTTAACATTGGCTTTAATGGGTTCGTTGTTTAAATTGGTTACCCAGAATGGGATACTATCGGTTTTATTACTTACATAAATAACCTGTTCGGTACTAACATTAAGATTAATATCTTTTTGCCCCACATTTATAGTTGTGGTTTTCGTTCGGGTTTCGCCATTTAAATCCGTTACCTCAGTTTCGATTTCGTAGCTATAATTCTGTTTGGTGTTGGCGGCCTTTGCAAAAAAGGTAATCTCAAATTTTCCACCTGATTTGGTATTTGTTTTACCAATGGCAATCTGTTTTCTTTCGCTATATATATTTGAACCATAAATAGCGCTATGTTGCGTGTAGGTTAGGCGGTAATCGTACATGGCCCTGCGGAAAACTTTATAATTTACCTTTGCATTATTTACAGCGTATCCTGAAAATGAACTGGCCTTAGCCAGTACTTTAATGCTGTCGTTCAGTTTATAATGTTTGTTGGGTTTATCAAAAAGCACTTCGAAAGTCGGGCGTTTATATTCCTCAACCTGTACAGCAATACGGCCATATTCGGTTTCAATTTCCATCTGGCCATTCAATATGCCAATCGGTATGGTGAACGAACCTTGAAATGTACCGTAACCGTTACTCATCAATTTCGTTGTAGTAATCTCTTTTCCATTGGCATCGTTAAAAGAAATATCAACGGCATTATTTACAGCAATTTTATTTTTTCCATTCAGGATTTTCAAGCACAATCCTTTATAATAAATGGTTTGTCCAGGGCGGTAGATCGGCCTGTCGGTAAATAAAATTACACGTTCCTTTTCTTCATCTTCGTCATTCCGGTAGCTATTATAGTTGTTGATGTTGATCTGTAATTCATCCTTACCAAACTTTACCAATGCAGCACTCATGCCAGTCTGGGTTTCGGCTGTACTGGCGTAACCATTACCATCTGTAGTTAATAATTCACCATCAATATATTTCCGCTTGTTATAATCATATCTCTGTTGTTGGATTTTAACATTTTTTAAGGGCGCACCATTGCTAAGCTGGCTAACGAAATATTCATGTTTTTCAATATTGCGCCTATTGATTACAGCCATTGCAGTGACCTTAAAATTAATATTGCTATAAACAGTATCTTTTTGTTCGCGGTTCACGGTTTGGGCAATCAAGGTATAATTACCAAAGGGTAAACCATCTATTTTATCAACTAAGGTATGACTTTGATAATCGCCGGTTTTTGGTACAATAACAAACCATTTTTTGATTACTTTATTTTGATTAAAAAAAGCTAAAAAATCATCTTTGTTTTTAAACTGTTCGTAATTATTTTGAGTTTCGGGTGCTTTAAACAGCCTAATATATACTGTATCTGTATTTTTATATGATAGATATAACTGTGCAGGTTTATCTGGCTGGATATATCCTTTTATTTTAATTGATAATTCACTGCTTTTAATCTGCTTGATTAAATTTTCTGCATTTTGTGCACCGATACTTTTAGGATAGCCATCAACAGCCTTTTTGGCCAAAGCAACGGCTGTTAAAAGATTTTTTTTGCTGGTATCGACAGGCAATTGCGCATTTTTATGCATAAGCGCCTGTTCATATAAAATATCGGCATAAACTTCGGTTTGGGTACTTTGTTCAGCTAAATTACTCAAAGCGTTATTGTACAATTCCTGATTATCGCCACTAAAATTTCGTTGTATAAATTTTAAGCGTTTTAAATCAACATCGGCCAATGCCGAAAAGTTATTGCTGTTTTGATGAAATCTGATCAGGTTTTTAAACAACTGCAAAGCTTGCGGTTTAAACAATGTACTATCACTTGTGAGTTCCATCGCTAAAAAATCCTGTCTGTTGCCAAACCAGGCAGCATTACTCATATCAATTGAGTCATCATCATATTGTGTAAGGTTAATCTGTGTGTTGCTAAAAACATCGATGGCCCGGTGTGCAAGCAGGTCATACAACGTTGGCCTGTAATTCCGGTTATTTTTATCACCCGCCAAAACGGCATCCAAAACATCAACTTTAGTTTGTTGCAAAATCTGGGCTTCTTTTAACGATAACAGGTAGTATTTTATCGTTTCCTCATTTAGTTTTTTAATGCTCCAGGTTTTAATGTCATTGCCTATATCGCCCTGTACTTGTGTACGCGATCCAATTTGCCACCTGTTTTGTTGCAGATAATTCCAATACGTTTCGGCTAAAAGCGACTGTAAAATGCTTTTTTCGGGTTGTTTGGCATTGCTGATGTCTGTGCGCAGGTCAACCAAAATTTTATCAAAGGCATTCTCTTCCAAATAGCTTTGAAACATCATCCGGTAGATAACTGATTTGATCAGCAATGGTGCATTGTGCGCTTTCTTTGCCGCTTGATTTATTCTTTCGATCAAAGCCAGGGCATCTTTCGGTTTGGCTTGGTTAGCAAGAGAGTCAACCCGATAAAAATCTGCAAGCGTATATTTATGCTGAGCAGAAACATCAAAGGAAAACAAAAAGGTAAAAAGGAATAAAGCGGAGATACGTAATGATATGTTCATAAGATGGCTTTGCATTTTAATATAGATGGGCAGAACGTAAAAATTCCATAAGCGGTTAAAATTTTATCTGATTATTATACTAAACTAACTATAACTGAACTAAATGTTACAAGTAACAAACATTAAGGTTTTTAACATTCGAAGCATAACATTATCTTTGCCCCATGTCAACACAATTAAAAAATCTATCTGATTTCTCTCACACCACCGTTCCTAGTGGCGCAAACTATAAATTCGGAATCATTGTAGCCGAATGGAATGCCGAAATTACCGGTGCTTTGTACAATGGCGCTTTAAAAACATTGTTAGCTAATGGTGTTGCCGAAGAAAATATAATTTCTTTACCGGTACCAGGAAGTTTCGAATTAACAGGTGGTGCAGAAATTCTATTGAGCAAAAGAAGCGATATAGATGCTGTAATCTGTTTAGGATGCGTGATTCAGGGTGATACCAAACATTTCGATTTTATTTGCGATGCAGTAGCTCAAGGTGTAACCAATGTTGGCATTAAATACAGTAAACCAGTTATTTTTGGTGTTTTAACTACCAATAATTTAGAGCAGGCACAAGATCGTGCTGGTGGCAAACATGGCAACAAAGGCGATGAGGCTGCTATTACAGCGATTAAAATGGCTGATTTTTCTGCTCAAATTTAAACTTGCGTTTTAATAATTATTTGTAACTTAGAATTTTAAAAACTATCAGATCCGATGAAACCATCATGACTGGTTCATGATCGCTTCATTACCTTTGAAACAAACTTATGCAGATGAAAAAAGTAGCCATTTTATTATTGGCGGTGTTTTGCACCATTACCATTTTAGAATCCTGTTCTTCTAAGCTTTGTCCTGCTTACGGGTCTTATCCTGAAGGAAAACGCAGAAGGAATTAATCTACCTCATTTGTAATCTCATATTCAGGTCATTTACAGAACTTTATTTAACTGTAATTGTTGTCCTGTAAAACAATACGTATAATATCATGACTTGGGTTAACTTAACTTCAATAGAACAGCTTGACGAGATCAAGAATGCAAGCGGTTTTAGCCTTATTTTTAAGCATAGCACGCGTTGCTCAATCAGTTTAATGGCTAAAAAGAACTTCGAATTTGACTGGGACATCATTCCGGCAGACACAAAACTTTACTTTTTAGATTTAATCAGCTATCGTGATATTTCCAACCAGATTGCCGAAATCTTTCAGGTAGCGCATCAATCACCGCAGATTTTATTGATAAAAGATGGCAATTGTGTACTGGAAGCGTCGCATAGCGATATTTCTGCCGATGAAGTTGCTGAAGTAATTGCGGCTTAACCATAAAGTATTTTCACAAAAGAGGGTATCCAAGCAATTGGATACCCTCTTTTGCATGGTAAGAATATATGTCATGTTTTTTTGAAAAGCAATCTTCGTTTTTCCACCTTTTAATAGCTGACAGAATGGCTACTATTTGTAAACGCTTTTCTAATGATTTGGAGCGCAGTTACATTACAACAATTAACGCTCGTCCTGCTTTGCGCTCCGATCTTTTTTGCCCTTCGACTTCGCTCAGGATGACAAAAAAGGATCTCCGTCCCAATCAGGGCTAAGTTGGCCAGGACGGAGGCACTGAAAACCCCTCATAGCTGCAGAAACAATCTAAACCCGACCTTAGTGGATGCTCCCGATTTAAGCACTTATTTTTTTTGTTTTATGGTGTGCTTGCTTATTTCACAGGTTTCATCGGAGCAGAAACTGGGCGGGATTTCATTAACAAAAGCACTACTGCAATTGCTTACCAAATCATACCACCTTCTCATGACTGAAAGAATGCTGAATAGTCTCGGGATATCGTCATTGCGAGAAGGCTTTTTCAGCCGACGAAGCAATCTTACAACGATCGCTACCAGCGTGCGCATTAAGATTGCTTCGTTCCTCGCAATGGCGACCCTCTATTGGAATCTGTCACTGATCGCGCAATCGAAGGGCATCTTTCTAATTGATCAAACTATAGAAGTCTTCGACTCCGCTCAGACTGACAAGCGCAGGACGTAACTTAATGACATTTTCCCTCGGAACGATTGATGGCGTGGACGATTAATTATCTCAGGTTCGATCTGTGCAGACACAGACCATGGAAATACCTCAAACAAAAAAAGAGGGTGTCCAAAAAGGCACCCTCTTTTGTTTTACAGCAAAAGTTAAGTTTTTGAGATTCTTATGAATAGCTGTTCAATTTTTGCTTAATGAGGTTGATAGCTGGATTAGATTCGGTTGATAT
>Ga0307416_100000820_pt1 | contig 16273 bp, 7 predicted proteins | sample DK1Cmetagenome_2_FD_203821 | JGI IMG/M metagenome (GOLD analysis project Ga0307416, IMG submission 203821) | Maize rhizosphere microbial communities from greenhouse at UC Davis, California, United States - DK15-C-3 | ecosystem: Host-associated > Plants > Roots > Rhizosphere > Soil | place: USA...
ATATACAACCCTCACCTCGGGCCATCAGAGAGATCGTATGTATCACCAGCATCAGGATATGTATTTCGGAATTACGCGCTGGTGCAGATTTGTACGTTCAGGTTATCCATGACTTCATTAGTGTCACGGATTCGCCCGAACTTTTGTCGCATAGTGCTCTGCCGATCCATAAGCTGCACCAGCATTAGATAGACTAGAGAAGTGTTGTGCGACTTGCTTCTTTACATCCACTACATAGATAGACTTAGCATCAGCAGCTATACCATGAGTATGAGCAGATCGTCGATAATCCTTGGCATCAAAGGTAGCACCTCACAAAGTGGCCAACAAGTCTACCGGACCATAGACGAGTAGGTTAGGATCAAGATCTCGGGCTTCCATTAGACTAGGAGCTACTTCGATCTTCATACCGCGCGCATGTAGAGGAGTTTTGGCATCGCATCGAGATGCTTCTTATCTTAAGAGTACTTCGCTATTGCCGCTCTATGAAAGCAGGTATTGGATCTCTATTCCGAACGAGGAAAGAAGACTGAACTGGGGTAGTTTATTCTGATCCAACAACTGGCTATTAACATTGGTTGATGCTTCATTCATACAAATCTCCTTACGGAGGATAGTCAAGAGAGTGAGTGGTTTCCCCTTAAGATAGAATAGCAGGCCACATGGTATAATCCCTTCCCTTATAGGACAAGGGATTAGAAGGTTGACAAATGAAGCCAAACGTAGTGATACTCTAGCACGGAGAACCAAGAAGGGTGCTTCTGCTACAACCAAAACCCTCTATCTCATGCCTACTTGATCTCATAACACTTATAGTAAGAATGAATCCCCTGATTATAGATTCAAAGGGATATTGGCGTGTAATACTTTGATTTCTTATATTTAACAAGAATCCTTGATTTATTTAATAAATCGCTCTTGCTTGCGCAAGGGATATGCTGATTCTTAGCATAGCTTTTTTACCGAATACAAGGATTCCTTGGCACCTGATACTGCTGAAGAGAATGATTTAGTGGAGGAGACTGGAGGTACTACGAAGAGTGTGAGGAGGGACCTAAGCACATTCGTGATTCTTAGTCTCTTGAGATCCGTGAGCGAGACCGAAGCTGGAGAAGGAAAGGAGGCAGCAAGACCTATTTCTCCGATAGATGATCTATAGCTTCATAGAGAGAGAGAAAGGAAGCTCTCCTTCACTACGTTCCACCAGCTTAAGTAAGACATCGATACCCAGCATACCATTATGACTAGTTAGGGCGATCCCGCGCGGGAAGGCTATATCTGACCTTTGACTTTGCTGTTTCCACCTCTGCTTGCTCTGATGCGGGCAAGTAGGAAGAAAGCATATCAAGGGCTTTCCAAGATGCTTTACAATACATTACAACATGTGATAAAGATAAAGATAAAGTAGTGAAAAACTTTTCACTCTAGAAGTAAGAAATATATCTTCAGAAAGGCAAACGGGATTTATTCCGTAGCGTGCATCCCCATAAGGGCTGATTCGCTTTCCAGACTAGAGACCCTGTGCCCTTTCTTCGAGCTTTCACTCATAGATTCGCACTGCTTTTGTTGAAAAAAAAACGGCCAAAGCATAGTGATCCACCGCTTATTCGAGTTAGTACAGGAAAAAGAGCCAGATAAAATTACTATTTTTCGTAAACATGGTTTTTCTATTTAGTCGGTTCGAGCACGCTCATTAAACTAAAGAGTTCATTTCCCTATTTCCTCATTCAATCACCAAAACGAAAGTAGTACTTTTCTTTTGGAAGAAAAAGTTTTGAAAGACACTTTCTTCTTTACAACGATAGCTCGCCTTACTGCTCTTAAATCCCTACTAGCCATCTCTTCCCTCCCTCGCCCAGGCAGGGCTGGTGACATCTAAGGAGGATGGAGCACCTTCCATTGAAGAATAGGCATGGAAGGAATGCCCTATTTATCTCTTTGATAGAAGAAGCAGCTTACTTTCCACACCTTGCCTACTTGACAACGCTTTTATATGGAGTGGCTTCAACCCATCACGCATGAAAGTGCCAAAGGATTTTCTTTACGACAACTCAGAGTCGAATTGGTCCTTTGCAAGTGGACGCCAGCCGTAGAGCCCTAGTTCTAGCCTACTATGTAGAGTAGAGTAGACTCTTACTTGAAAAAAGATAAGTTAAGAAATCAATTCTTATTCGCTTTTCACTTTCACTACTGGTCAAAGCTCGTCCTTAGAGACTACTGCCTTACTTTCAAGAACTCACTAGGGCTAGCTTATTAGGGATAGGTTATTCAGCTTGCTGACAAGGTTAGTGCTTACCAGGCTATATTCTATCAATAAAATTGCTTAGGGATAAAAGAGATTGTCTTATCCTACTTAGGTATTAGGGTTTAGATGACCTCCTCATCCTCTTGAGTATGATGCAATTACATCGGCCCTCATGTATTATTGCATCAATACCCCATCATAGGCAAGTTTACACACTGGGACAACATAGGGTGGGCCCCACCAGAGAGTAGCCAACAGAACCAAGAACAAGATCTAGCAGATGGTGGGAGATTCTCGCTCGTGATGAAACTCTCATCTCCTACGAGAATATGCACTACATCGGCATCAATCAACCTGGCTTCGCGTTCTATTCTTACGATAGGGGGGCTCAATCTCGTCAGTCTCCTGGATTCCAGTCATGTCTCTACCATCGGTTTCTCCCTTTTCTCCGGCTGGCGTAATAAGGAGGGAGTCAGAGACTACCAACTCGACAATGTTGGCTCGATCATGTTTATATTGGCAGGAGGAAGTACAGCATGCTTCTTAAGCTTATTTTCCAAGGCGCGGCTGAGAGTTATGCCGAACGGAGTGAAAGTCCTGAGTGTCTTTGGTTTTCCGTCAGACAAGATATTCACTTCACTGTTCTTGCTTGTTCCCCCCAGGGCTATCTTCTTTCCTTTTGGATCTGCCTCTTTGACCTGTGATCCATGAGTCCCATCCCATTGTAGATAGCATCTTCAATACGAGTGGCTGCTTCAATCAAAGAGCGTGGTCATCGCTTGGAAATAGAAATAGTCATGGTATTGCCTACTCATGTTATTCATCATTATCCGAACTTGTTCCTTTTCTGGGGAGAGATCAATCACTTGGGCTGCTTTGGCCTTCCAACGGGCCAGGAAATTGGTCACAATCATAAAAGACCTGAACCGGAGGTGCTTGAGGTGCAGTAGAAGGAACAGACTTTGATTGATGAGAGATTTTGGATAAGAGTTCATAAAAGGCGCTAGCCTGTTTCATGGTCAGGAAGGGAAAGGAAAGAGCTGGGTTTCTAACAAAAAAGGAAACGTTTCCGTAGGAAAAATCTATCACATGGAAACTCGAGTAAATAGAAGTTTTTTTCAATCCTTGGTTGCAATGGTTCAATCGAGAGAAGAGCAAGTCAATTTCATAAATTGGAACAACCACATCAGCTTCATTCTTTTCGCATAGGGGTAGTTTTGTCAACTCGCCTGAAGACCACTGGAATCGTAACCAATACCCCTGGCCACACAATTCAAACCTACCAAACTCTAGTACTTACATCCCTAACCATTATCCACCTTCTCTCATTCTCTCTCTGCGAATGAGCTAATGCTTTTTTTTTCGATCCCTGCCACACCCGGCATCGTGTTACCATTTGATGACTTCTTAGGGGGACAGTTTAAGTAAGAGTAGGGATAGTTGAAAGAGTAGTTAGATGAGTCCTGACTCCTGCGTATTTGTACGAGATACCTTAGAGCTTCAAAGTGACAAAGTCCGGTGTGAGGTTAATTGAACATATTGAAATATGGGTCCCCACACAAATAAAGTAAGAAACCAGATTTTCCTTAAGGAATTGGCTCTGAGGCCCGGCAACTCGAACTTTCCTAAGCAGGAAGGAAGGAAAGATAAAATCAAGATCTTTCTTTATTATTGCATCCCTCTATCCCTTACGATCTGATCTATGTTCTGTACCAGTGTGAATACATACTCTTTAGGCTGGTTTCTTTACCGATTCAGTGTCCCTGCTTGACTTGCTTGGATTGCGTACAAAGCTTCCCCATATTTCTTATAGGGATGATGACCACTGACATTTGACATTGTCTTCATTCGTTTACTGCTGGCCTGAATATTCCATAATTGGATGGATGCCCGAGCATATGCTCTTGTAGGTGCCGTAGCCCATTCTCTCCAAAGAAAGGAAGCAGGAAGCGATCCATACGTTTTGTCTGGTTGGAAGAAGAAAGAAGCAGCGAAATTACGGTGCCTAAAGAATGGGGGTTGAAGTGAGGACATGACAGAGTGTGCGGAAAGCAGGCTTGACCTAACTAAAGTTACGGCGGAGCACTGGGCTGTAGATTTTCAAGTGGGAATAGGAATAAGCGCCTCAGAGTGTTAATTTTCCGATGAGTAGGGAGACTTACTCACTCTTGAAAAAGCTTGAATCATCCGAGAATCCTAGTTTATTTTTTTTTTATGGAACACCCGCTTGCTAACTGACTTTTGTCAAGCCCGTCTCCACGAGATCTATTTTCATCCGAGGGAGGGGCAACGTCCCAAAGCTGGACTTCCCGCTGGAAGCTCCCTATTCTGAGTGGTTGATAAGCCTGCTCATACGAGAAGAGCCCTAGTTTTTTCGGAACCACACAATTGAGAGTGGCCCGATGCACCGGAGCCGTGTGACCAGCCACGAACAATCGATGCGTCTGCCAAACTACTTCAAAAAGGAAAACACGAGCTAAACCAGTAAGTAGTTGCTTTGCTTTGGACTGTGATTTCGTAAGCGAATTGCTTTAACACTCCTCTTTCAATCAGCAGACCAAAAAATAAAACTCGTTATTCCACGCACGTTATTAGTAGTTAGTATTAGTAAAGGAAAGACAAAAAAATAGCAATCGAGTAGTTCAAACGAGTATAGATTTCTACAGGTAGACATCAGGTTAGGTTAGTAGAACAGATAGACAACGAACAAGTAAGGGGGCAATGCTTACTCCCACTTAAACTTCTCCAACAATGCCGAGGGGTTGATACCTTCTACCCTTTCAATTCTATTACCAATAGACAGCCCTTACGTTTATTTTGCGCGGATTGGGGAAACACCTACCTTAAGCTACGCAATTTCACTCTTTAGGGTAGGGATTCTGGAGACGAAGCATAATCTAGAGACGAAGCAGACACCACAAAACCATCTTCAGGTTCGAACCCAACTACGGAAAGTAGAAATCTCCATTCCTACACTAATTCGGCTCTTTTCTTGTCTCCGGACCTGTGAAAAACCACACTCGTACCAACACCCACGGAGAACGTTGCACCTCTTAAGATATTACCCAAAACCAGGCATATTCTCATATGCTTCACAACAACTAACGTTTATAACCAACAACAACTACTACCAACGAGAAACGTTACCTTACAACGTTTATAAACTAGGAATCAAAACACAATTCCATAATAATACAACTACCTACGGCAGCTTCGTTTTGCACACAGAGGAGGATGATCGTTATTTAAGATTATATGTGAATTGCTAATATTAAATAGGATTCCATTCTCTTAAAGTTCTCTTTGTCTTCGAGCTTTTATTCCTCAATCCACTTATTCGTTCCCTTCTTTCATATACCTCCCCACCAATAAATAGAGACAAATGGGAATAACCGAACCACGTCTACAAAATGCCAGTACCATGCAGCTGCTTCAAAGCCAACGTGATGCTTCTTGGTCAGATGACCAAGATATTGGCGAATACCACATACGATCAAGAAAAGAGTACCTATAATCACATGAAAACCATGAAAGCCAGTTGCTAAGAAAAAGGTAGAACCATAAATACTATCCGAAATAGTGGAGGGTGCTTGGTAATATTCCATTCCTTGAAAGCCAGTGGATACTAGAGCCAGTAAAACGGTTGCTACTAAAGCGTAAACTGCTCGTTTTTCCTTCCCCGCGAGTATAGCATGATGAGCCCAAGTTACGGCAGCTCCGGATGAAGGGAGAATAGGGGTATTAAGAAGAGGGATTTCCCAAGGATCTAAAACCCCAATCCCTTTTGGGGGCCAAATACCTCCGATCTCTACCGTAGGTGCCAAAGAAGAATGAGAAGAAGCCCAAAAAAAAGCAAAAAGGAACATAACCTCCGAGACTATGAAGAGAATAGAACCATATCGAGGTCCTAATTGTACAGCTTTTGTATGATGCCCTTCCAACGTGGATTCACGTAGAACATCCCGCCACCATACGAACATGGTATAAAGGAGAAATATTAGGCCCAAACTGAGAAGTGTTGCACCCCCTTGAAATGAGTGCATGTACATCACACCTCCTACGGTGGTTGCCAAAGCTCCGAGTGAACCCGAAATAGGCCATGGACTTGGATCTACCAAATGATAAGAATGCCTCTGAGATTCAATCATAAACCACTTTGCCCCGGTTGTATGTAAACCCCCCTTCACCCCCATCCCCTAAAGTGGTAAAGAAGGAGGCTCTTCTTTGTCTCATTAGGACAAACAAATAGGAAGGGATAGTTCTTTCATTGCATTGATAGAAGTGATACTATCAAAACAAAAGATCTCTCTATTATTTTAGAGAAGAGTCGGCGTTGGTTCTACCAACGAAACGAAGAAGTTTTGGATTGGTCTTTATCATGTCATGGGATAACCCCCCCGAAAGAAGAGTGCAAAGACCAAGTTCCCATTTCCTCCGTTCATCCACGAGAATCGATATTCGTTCTTTCCACTTTGAATACGTCAATTCTCATCCGTTACTTGAGATTCGATACGTAAGATACGTCATTTCTCATCTGTAACTTCCATCCGATAAGGGCAATAAAGCCAAGGCAAGCTCATATTTGCGTATCTAAAGGCTTGGTGTGGAGTTTTGGGGAGGTTTCGGGAGATGAAAAAAGCCTACTTTTACAGCTAAGTGATTAGGACTTGACCGAAAAATATTGCTCTCAAAACATGCATTTATGAGGTAAACTAGAAAAACACTACTTTTGACCCAGTGATCCGCACTTTTTTCATTGGAAATCGAGTTTCCTTAGGGAAAAAGGACTTGCTAACTTTTGCAGCTATATGAAACGGACTTGCCTACTTTTGCACCGAAGAAACTCAAAAATAGTCTTTCTCAAAACAAAAGCAAGGTAGGATTTCTACGAAACAAGCCCGGATAGGTAACTAGGCGGATAGGAAGGATTTCTACGAGCTTCAGTTCATGAATTGAAATATGCATGCATCCCATTCATAAGGAGTAGCTGGCTATCCGTGTGCAACACTCATTTCTTTCTAGGAAGATAAGATCCCGCTCTAAGGCATTGGAGCTGCTGGAATATGATACGAAAATACAGATTGATGTTTCTGCTTCTCCTCTCTCGGGAATAGTTTACCGACCGGGCCACCTGTAAATTCTTTAGTTAAAACAGGCCTCGGGAGTAGTCATCCTAGTATCGAAAATCATCTTTTTTTCTTTCCGCGTTGATTCTCCGATTATACGATGGCAACATGTGTGAAGTCTAGTACCAGATCATATCGGGGATAGCTAGCTCATCAGCAGTTCATTTCTATGTATGGCGAGAAGTCCAACTGTCAAGCATGGCACGATTCCAGAATCATCGCTTGGCTGCTGCTTAGATGAGATGAAACCTGAGCTGACTTCTCTTCTCTGTTGGCCAGGCCTGCTTCTTAAGTGAACTCATCCATTCCCTTGATTGATTAGTACAGAAGGAGGCGATATCGTGTCAATTCCCTAAAGAAAACCGTCTTTTCCAATGATTTAGGGCCCATACCCCAATAATGATGACGAAGAGGTCTTCCTGCTTCACTTCAAAAACAGGGCTTCCTGACCCGAGAAAAGAGTGCACATGGAAGTAGTTCCGCTCAATTCTCCAATACGACTTCGGGTGTGACCCCAACCCCACCAAATGGTGATCCTCGAGACCAAAGGGCATTGAACGAGAGAGAAGGAAATCGTCCACAGAGAATCGGAGTATCCGGCCTAGTGATAGTTAGAAAGAGTTGGCCAATACAGAATCTCATGCGCCTCTCATTGATGAACCCCTTTTTCCTTTATCCTCTACTGGTGGCTGATTGATTGAGCGCCGGTCTCACTCATTCTTTATGAGCGGAAGCCATGCACCTATCACCTATAACCGGAGAAGTACTATAGCGCACCTGGGGAAGTACTATACGGCACGGCACCTTCGGCGAGGACTCAACTCAACAGAGAATGATTTGACAAACATTGATCCGCCAGCTCAACTCTGAAAAAGAAAAGAGGAGAATCTCTCTAGCTTGTGGAATCACTTCCCTGGATGCTTAGATAGCTCGAGAAAGTGCGCCACTTCTCCCTGAGAATCTAATCTATGGTATAAAAACAGATAAATAGGCTCATTAAGTGAAGTGAGAACAGAACTCGATCTTTGCTAGGCGTGAGAAGAAGATATCGGTCCTTTGGCCATCGGGAGCAGTGGTAAAGAAATCCTTTGAATGGATCAGTGAGTTCCGGCACGATTGCTGGAACGAACGGAATCTACGGGAACGAGATCTTTCTGTTGGCACGATATCTTTCAGGAACTGCGCTAAGGACGAATGCTTGATTTGCAATCTTTCAAGACGATTTTCTTGTAGCAGATGTGGAATCCAGATTGGCATAACGGGTTCTACGTGAAGTCAGCCGTTCGTCATCATTTGAGGGTTCGGGTCGGGATCATGGCCATAAATCGCTACTTTTTCCACTAGAGCGAATAGCATTCTTCGAAACAGGCACGCACAGGACTTGAAGCAGAATCAGAGAGTGATCCCTTTCCAACAGACTGATCGAATTCCAGTGATACACTACGCCTGGCACTATTCGTCACATTAGTAGTTAAGTTACTCATTTGTTACGAACAAAGAGACGCTAGAGATTCTATGAACTTCAGATCGATGCCATTCACTAATCTCAATCGTCTTTCTATGGATTTCTGGGCCGATGGGCGATAAACCTTCAAAGTCGCTGCTACGGGCTCTGTGGTGCGTCTCAGAGCCCTTCCCCGTGGGGGGTTCCCGTTCTGCTAATCTTGCTATCTTCCCCAGGTTTGCTCGTTTCGATTGGAACAAGAAGTCCGTATTGGTATTTCTTGGTATTGGTAGCAGATGTGAATGAATTGCAATTTCCGAGGAGTAGTAAGGACGAGTAGTAGCTGTGGATGCCAGTGTGGAAGATCATATTCTCACAAGTGAATACGGACTTCCGTTCCGGATTGGGAGATCTGCCCTGGCTAAAGACATCGAACTGTGGATCAGTCGTGAATCAAATCGAAATCAGAAATAGAGGAATAGAGTCATCCTCACCACAACAAAGCTATGGGTCGGCTTCAAGCCAATAAGTAGGAAACCATGCAGGTACGAGAAAAAACAAACCCATTACTTGATTCAGACACTTGAGGAAGGTGTCAACGGACGGCACAGCTCCTCAGAGGCAACCCATCAAATGGATCTTTAGCGGCTCTAGTCTAGCCAAGGGAACGGGTATCACGTATTTCCTTGAAGGCAGCCTATAACCAAGCGGAGATGCTTCTGCCTTTTGGGGAGGCCTGTTTGTTGTACAAGAGGAGAAGGTTCGTATCTCCTTTCCGAAAAGATGCATCTATTTTCCTATCTTTGGCCAAGGTAACCCGTATTGGACAAGCTTGCCTTTTGTGGGAGCATCGTTTCGAAAACTAGTCTAATTGATTTCTTTTTATTTAGGAGATGCTTTTCCGTTACTTGACTTTCACTAGTGTGATGCCGATCTCTTACTCGAATGCTTCTGCCACTTTAGGAAGGGATAGAGGAAACAAACTGGGAATAGGAATTGATAGCGGTAGCTGTAGATAGGAGATAGGAGTGCGGACCAACACAAATACTCGAATAAACTGAGCCCTGGCGATAAGAAAGTATTTCACAAGTTCCGAAGTGCCGTTCAATTCAAGGAAGACGCATCCCTGAAAGAAGGTCGTAGGGAGAGAGGGTTCTCGATACCGGGCATGGAAAAGGCAGAGAAGGTTCTCGATACCGGGCATGGAAAATAAGTTCCTTTGGGCTTTTGAGTCGGAGGAGACTGGCCACCTTTCCTACGCAAATCTTCAGCGCAAATGCAAATATGACTTGAGATTGGAAATAGCAATTCCAGGCATCCATGCTTCTTTAGGCCCAGACCCTATAAACCAACTTTAGGAAATCTTATGAAATACGCCGGTCTTAGTCTTAAGCAGCCTAGCACTATCGATCAAAGCGACAACCCTCTAAATAAACTTCCATTTTCTTGAACACGGGTAAATGCCATTCTATCTCAACTATGGCGCATTTGACCGAGGTTTTCGTCTCAAGTCCACTCCTGAAGCCCTGCCGATTGAAGCAGAAAGGCTCTTCTTATTCTTTTTAGGGTATGGTATCGGACTCGAAACCTTCAAAGTCGCTGCTACGTGCTCTGTGGTGCGTCTCAGAGCCCTATTCCATGTGGGGGTTGGAAGACATTTATTTGATCCCAGAGGGAGGAATAATTAGACCTCCCTCTGGGTTGAGGATACGTAGCAGTGGAAGATGCCGGTACATTATACGTCTACTCACTTCCTAAGCAAAAATCACGGCAAAACTTTCTTTCTTTTCGAAAACTGGATTCGGGTTTCCAGAGGAAAATACGGGGTTTCTTCCCTCGATCAATCATCCGGCACCTTGACTCGTAGTGCCGCACTGGCACTGATCTAGACTAGAGTTCGACACCCGTGCTTGTGAGCGAGGTTTTCACTTCTCACTCGTATTGATTGATGCCGTGGACTTGCCAGAGAGGAATATAGGAAGGAGTGTCAGCGCTATTCAATACTTTTTGGTGTCGACGGAACTCAAGCAAGGAGTTCCCATCAAAAAGGTGAGAACGAACTCACTCGATCTTTGCTAGAGGTATTGGCCAACGGTGCGGCTTCTGAACCAGACTAGAGAAATGCTTGACTGCCCGATATGAGATCCGCTATACTTAAGAACTGTGGCACTTGTTAGGTCTGGGCCAGGTACGAGCACTTAGAGGTTTGAGCAAGCATTCATGCAGAACGTAATCTGAACGTAAGTTTTCGATTAGTGAATGATGTGAACCAGTGGAATCTCGTACTAGATAGAGACTGCCATCCATCCGGACTAGAGGGCTATCTACATTTCTGTGCTCGTATCACCTTTCAAAGACAGGTTTCAATGGGGGTCAAATCTTTCTTCCCTCGGAGCTTTGAAGCTGTTTGGTTCGCCATTAGAGCAGCACCTTTCTCCGCTAAAGCCCATGCTTGGAATAATAGGGTTCAGTGATCCCCGGTCTCTGGGGAGTCAGTCTCGTATCCAGTCCAGAACAGCTCGTTTAGTCAGCAGGCTTATGCGCTAGTCGCCATCTCCAGATCCGGCTAAAGAGTTCGTTTACCCACACTGGCATCAACTTAAACTACTTCTCTCTTTTATGTGGATTGCTATCCTACGACGAGCTGTGCTTACTCCCCCTAAGTGGCATACTTGCGCCTGTGCTTGAAATCAAAAATATATTGCCTTTCCACAACGGATCACATTCCTCTAGCCATGACTGAGATCTATCTTCTACCAGGACACGGATACGAGTATAGTGCCAAAGAGTAATGCCGCGAAGAGGTCAACCTTTGCTTCCGAAAGCCACTGTTTTATGTTTATGTTCCTGAGGTCCCTCCTCTCCAGGGGTTCAACAGAAGGAGTTTAGGCCGGTGTCCGCCCTCAAGAGTGCCAATCCTGAGATCTTAGAGTTGTAGACCGAGTCGAGGGCTGCTTCTCAATCAAGCGATCGGCAACAGCCACGAGAGGAGAGTGCACTATTCATTCTAAGTGTGGGATGGGATCAGCTTCTAAGCTTTTAAAGCCCCCCCATCTGCCCAAATCTTATTAATCTCAAGCGGACCTGGTGGTTGGAAATACTATTAGAGGCATAACCTACGTACGTGTATCATTAGGTGCCGGGTGGGTAAGTTCTTTCAGCTGCAATATGGGGCTTCTTCTTTGTTGGAAAAGCTTTGATAGAAACGGCAGGCTTCTACCAATGGAAAATAGGTCGAGACCACGAACACTAGACACTAGGAGATTGCTTTCGCCGTCGGCATATGCGGAAGTATTCGTTCTTTGAAATATTCGATCCACAAGCAAGCTCTAGTCAAGTGTATTCGAAGATACAAAGCATAGCTAGGAACAATGCAAGATTACACAGACTGTACCCATGATAGTAGTGGTGGCTAATGGAAATTGAATTTCCACTTTTTCACATAAATCACTACAAGGCCTGAAGAGGAAGTAAAAGTCCCCAATGGGTGAGATGATGTGTGGCTCAGCCTCTACTCAGATTGAACGTTCTGAAAAGAGCAGTTCTTGAGGGGATCTTGTACCAATGGTGAAGATTGAGGCAATGGAACGCCTAAACCAAAGAAAGAAAATAAAGCAATTAAGGCATTTGATACTAATGGATATAGCCCTAGCCTTCAGAAAAGGAAATCCAATAGTGCGTCCGTGTCCAATTCGAAGTAAGACCCCATTCCCATTCCAGTTACTTCATAATGTGCCATACCTGATTATGGCCACGATTCCAATTTTACATAAAACCAAACCAAGGTCTGGCGAATCCTCTTCCCAACTGGCCTGGAATGAGATCCAGAAAAGGACCTGGCAAGAGATACGTCTGTCTTGTTGTGATGCGAGGAATAGGCGAATCTGTCGTGATAGAAAACAACCCTTTGTTGCTATGCTAATGGATCTGCTCAGGGAACTGGCCAGGGTTCAGTTGAAGACAGGAATGGAAATGTTTCCCAACTAGAGCTACGGCACTTTTCCAATAAACGGAAGCTCAAGCCAAGCCTAAAGCGAAGCATCCGCCTCCTCTTTACTAGCGAGTCTAGTTTCCTACAGGGCAAGGGCGTAGACTGGTTTCGAGTCCTATAGGAGGATCAAAGTATTAGAGCTCAAGTAGTTCTCTTACGACCTAGTCAATACGCATTGGAATCATGGCATCCCCTCCACCGTAGTAAAGTAAGAAGTAACGGGTCTACGCCCAGCTTCCTTGTTCCGGAAATGAAGGATCCATGCAGAAGTGGACTCTCTTTCCGTTCTGTTCAAAGAGTTGGCCTGGTATTCTAGTTACTCTAGACCTATTCCCTTCGAAATAGAAACTCTTGCCAGAGCTGAGTAGAAATCATCATTACCGCCGCATTTACTATACTAGACTAGCGCCTAAGATAGCTATAAACATGGTATGTCTTAGAGCGATATGAGTATTCTTTACCAGCACCACCCAGGGATCCAACCACAATCAGAAATGGATACGTTATAGTTTCCATCCTTGACTTTACTAGTCCTATAACCGGCATCCAAGCAAATAGACTTGTCTTTCTCTTTCTCTTTTTCCCTAGTCCCTAGTAATAGGAGATCCTTCCTGTTCTGGATATGTCCTCTATTCCATCCGGTTTGGACACAGATTGTCAACGGTGAGGTGACATGACCTTGATCAATAGATCCCTTACTCTGGTCCCTAGTTCCTTACCTATTTGATAGGGAAGCGTTTCGATATCACCTACCATGAACTCAGATGGTGTTTGCTGACGAAAGAAAAAGGCTGGTTTTGGCCGCAGCACTGGCACTCAAAAGGGATCCTTCCGCCTGCCGGGAATAAGTACCGGCACCCTTACAGGAATCAAATCTCTTGGAACGAGATCAAGGGCCGAAGGAAGTCAACTGCGAATCGGTTCGGTAGTGAAGAAAATATCTCTTGTCTGCTCTTCATCTTCAGCAACGCGTGATGCGATAGTGCCAGAGAATATCTTCTCTTCTCTTGTTGGTAGGAAAGCAGTGGTGAATGAAAAGCGGTTCTGTTCCCTTCCGGGTGAATGGATGGGAAATGGAAATAGACTAACACTCACACAAAAGAGACAAGGAACCAGAAATGCTTACTACTGACCAGCTCCTATTCCTATGCCAAAGAGGGATTCGAGTTTCAGGGGTAGAGGGAAGCTTTAGGAAAGGATAGATGCACACACAATCTGATAAGCCTGCCGACTAATCTCCCTAACAACCGGCGCTGGATACCTGAGACCCAGCTGGCACTTCTCTTGATCCAAGCGTTGGTCTAGTTTCCATCGGAAAGTTATATGTTCTTGTTAGGCGGTAGCAAGCAGTATCAAATTTCTGTCGGTTCAGTTCAGAGAAATAGGTCTAAATAAACCGGGCTTGTCCCGTAGATTGTACTATCCCCCTTGCCCAACAGGAACTGGAACTGGAGCTCTTGCCTTCTATTTCAATTAGTTGCTTGATGGAAAGCAATAGGCAATCGGCTAGATTGCACATCCAACCTGTTCACTGATTTATGCTGCAGGCACTTCAGAAACCTGAGCTGGGTTAGGTAGCGGTTCCACTTCTCAAGTTTGGAGCCTCTAAAGAATTCTCCGCCTCAGGATCTGGGTCATAGAATTTGAGCCATTGGACCTTCCTCTTTTCTTTCGAAAGGACCTTTTCTCTAGGACCGAACAAGAAGATCCATACTGTCTACTTTTGAACTATGTAGCTATTGAGAAATCTAGTGCGGAGCCAATATCGTGTTCATGGTGGCCGGCGCTTCCGAAAGACATCACGTCCTTCTCTTTAGTTTTAAGCAATGTGGTCTTCCCTGGTTGAGTGAGTGAGCCCGGTACCTACAGCCTGATCTAAGCAGTATTCCGAGGGGATAGAAACGGAAAGCAAGACGAAATCCTGTGTTGAAAAAGAACCTTGCAAGGAAGGAATGAAGCTATGGATATATTTGAGTAAAAAGAGGAAATTGAAGCCCAATCACAGTGGTGAGCAGAGCCCTCGTCCCCGATATCGATATTTATTTTCCTTCGCAATCCATTCCTTAGAACCACTTAATCGGATTTTGAAACAGGCAGCTAAAGAGAGTCCCATGGGCATGCATGGGGGGAGAGTCATTCCTAGCGGTAGGTGGGTCGTTTCCTGCGTCTTATCATGGCAAGGACACTTTTTACAGGTCCATCAAATAGAAATCCTTCTCTTCTGGGAAACCTAAATTCTAAACCAAAGTGGTGAACTGGTTGGCACTCTGCACTCTTCTACTTCAGTTTCTACCCCTGTCCTGTGGTATAGGCAAATGCACTTTACTAGTTATGCGGCCCGCCCTAGATTACCAAGTTCCTCTTGGAGGAGGAGGTACCAGTGCCAGTTTCTAGAATCGTATAAGGATCTGCTTCTCTTCTGCTTCTGCCGCTCGCTCTCGCTATAGTAGGTAACCTCCCCTCCGGTCGATAAACAAGAGAAGTATGTGGCAGCTCGGTGTTTGTGATTGAACTGATATTTATGTTATTCCTCGCATCGCAACAGGACGGATCTTTAGATTGTACAGTAGGAACGGAAGGCCCCGCACTCTCTTTCCTTGGTTCTTACTTCCGTTCGTGGTAGGACCTCCATCCTTCCACTCACTCATACTGTCCGTCTCATACTCATAGTACCTATATTCCTATCTTATCCTATCTTTCTTTTTTAACCGGACAAAGAAAAGGGAGATTGTTCTACGATTTTCCTCAGTGCGGAAAAGGTGCAAGTGCAAATATGTCTCGTTTTTCTGTCTTTTTTCATCGTTTTTGATGGTTTTTCTTGTTTGTTTTTCAGAGGGAAAATAAGCCCTTACTTAGATGGGGTGAAATGAAAGAAAATGAAACGAGTTGACTGCACAGTAGAATATGGGGAGTCGTCTAGTGAAGTTTGAAGGAAAGCCCTCTGGGGGTTAGGCCAATCCAAGAACTGCTTGCTTCCCCCATTTCTACTGCAAATAGCCAATGCCATCAACAACAACTCTGCGTTTCCCAGAACGATAATACGACCGAGAAAAGGAAGGAGTAGCATTCCTAGAACGATTCGCTTTACTCTTGACGGAAGTCCCTTCCTCTAATTGGGTAGCTTGACTCTTATCTTAGAATGAATAGCCTGCTGCACTAGAACGATAATACGCCTTTCCTAGAACGAGAATACGACTGATCTCCTATTCCTCGCTAGAGAAGAGATTCTTTGACAACTGCTCCTATTCCACGCTAAAAAAGGCCGGGTATCTTCTGGCGCACTACCCCAAAGGACAGTTCCGATCTCCCAATCCGGAAGTCCGTATTCACTTGTTCGAAACGAAAGACTGTTCTCACAACTGAGTGAGCATATTTCCAAGGCATTCCAGAGTAGGTGCTTTCTGGGCTTAACTTAAAGGGCCTATTCCCTCCGCTTCTCGAAATTACATACTTAAATATCAAGATCA
>Ga0307416_100000821_pt1 | contig 16273 bp, 12 predicted proteins | sample DK1Cmetagenome_2_FD_203821 | JGI IMG/M metagenome (GOLD analysis project Ga0307416, IMG submission 203821) | Maize rhizosphere microbial communities from greenhouse at UC Davis, California, United States - DK15-C-3 | ecosystem: Host-associated > Plants > Roots > Rhizosphere > Soil | place...
CTATGAGGGCGCAGCCTTGGACGACCCAGAGGCCGTCGCTCAATACCGGGCGGACCTGGAGGTGATCGCACCCGACTCGATCCTGAGCGAGTACGACCGATTGAGGGGTCAGAGCCGCGCTGCGTTCCTGCACCGGTTCTGGACCGACCGCGATCACTTCGAGCTGCGGCCCGAAGGGGAACGGCTTCGGGAGCACTATCGGCGGCTCCTGTATGCCCGAAGACACTTTCCACTTACCGTGAGCCGCCGGTTCTATGGTCGCCTGGACGCCTATCGCTCGGGCAACACCGAGGTGGACGATCGAGGAGTCATCTACATCCGCCAGGGTGAGCCCGCCGAACGGCTTCGTCCCTTTGTATTCGGTACCATGCCGAATGAGTCCTGGCGCTATCTCCGAGCTGAGGGAGACCTGCTGTTCCATTTCAGCAGCGGCTATGACCGCAATGGTGGAGGAGATCTCTACGACTACCGCCTGGTGCGGAGTGTTCTCGATCTCAGAGGTGCGGACGATGCGCCTAGAGACCAGCTGATCCTCTCGCGGCAGTCGCTCTCGCCAGTGTACAGCCGGATGCTCAACTGGGGCACCTTTGGAGCAGCGAACGAGCAGGCGCGGGAACGCAACATCGGAAGCGCCAGCATTGCCGTGGGCACCACTACGGACAGTCACGAGCTTCGGTACCGGCGGAGACTCGCCGCCGTGGCTGACCTCATCGCGGTGGGCCAAACCCCCCGGGGCGGCCTGGCCCACCTGGTATTCGGCATTGCCGCGCCGGGGGCAACCTGGCGGCGCACTTCCACTGGAGTGGAATATCCGGTGAGAGTGCGCCTGGTAGCGCTCGATCGACATGACCGGGCGGTGGCAACGCTGGATACCTCGCTGGTGGTAGAGGTTGGGAGGCCGCTCGAGCCCCAGGAGTACGTCGTCGGAAGAGTCGAGCTGCCCCTACCCCCCGGGAGATGGGCCTATCGCGCTGCACTGGAGCAGGGCGACAGTGCAGGAATCGTCCTCCCCCGTGATACGGTCCTCGTTGCCCATAGCGGAGAAGCCGCACTCTCCCTGAGTGACATTGCTCTGGGGTCACCGGGCCGGGCTGTTGCCTGGAGAACCGACGTGGGTGACACCGTGTTGCTGGCGCCCTCCGCTTTGTTCCGTGAGCAGTCGCAGGTCGAGATCTACTACGAGGTCCAGGGTGCCAGGCCAGGCACCGCATACCATCACGAGATCGCGGTCTTGAAGCCTTCGCGGATCGGATCCGACCAGCGACAACCTTTGGTGTCGCTCGGGTTCGATGAGCTCGCCCTGAATCAGGTGATCCGGTCCCGGCGAGTGATTCGGCTGGATCAGCTGAAGCGGGAAAGCTACGTCGTGGAAGTGAGGGTCAGTGGACCGGACGGGAAAGTCCAAGCGCGACGACGTCTGATGCGACTGGTGAGGCGCTAGAGCTGAGCGCTCATTCCCATTCGATTGTCGCCGGCGGCTTCGAGCTGACGTCGTACACCACCCGATTCACTCCATCGACCTCATTGGCAATCCGGTTGGAGACCCGCGCCAGGACCTCCGGAGGAAAGGCATACCAGTCCGCGGTCATCCCATCCCGGCTGGTAACCGCGCGGAGTGCAATGACCTGATCGTAGGTCCGGCCATCGCCCTGTACACCCACCGAGCGGATCGGCAGCAGCACGGCGAATGCCTGCCATATGTCATCGTAGAGTCCGGCCGCGCGAATTTCTTCGGTATAGATGTGATCGGCGCGGCGGAGTATCTCCAGATTGTCCGGAGACACGTCACCCAGTATGCGAATGGCCAATCCGGGACCCGGAAACGGGTGCCGCCCGACCATCTCCTCGGGCAACCCAAGCTCCCGGCCGACCTGGCGAACTTCGTCCTTGAACAACTCTCGCAGCGGCTCGAGCAGCTTGAAGGGCAACCGCTCGGGAAGACCTCCCACATTGTGGTGGGTCTTGATGGTTACCGACGGCCCGCCCAAAGGGGACAACGACTCGATCACATCGGGATAGAGCGTGCCCTGCACCAGAAACCCAACGTCCTTGCCGACCGACCTGGCTTCAGCCTCGAACACGTCGATAAAGGTGTGACCGATTCGGCGCCGCTTTTCCTCGGGATCGGCGACTCCCGCCAGCTTTTCCAGAAAACGATCCCGGGCGTCCACGACTCTGAGATCGATCCCGAGGTGCCGGCGGAAGGTCTGTTCCACCTGGTCCCGCTCGTGCAGCCGCAGCAAACCGTGATCGACAAAGATGCAGGTCAGCCGGTCGCCCACCGCGCGATGGACCAGCACGGCCGCGACCGAGGAATCCACTCCCCCCGAGAGGCCGCAGATCACCCGAGCGGTAGGACCGACGAGCTCCTGAATCCGGGCGACCTCGGTCTCGACGAAATGTCCCGGCGTCCAATCGGGCGTGCAGCCACAGATTTCGAACAGGAAGTTGTTGAGGATCTCGCCGCCCCGCGGGGTATGCGCAACTTCGGGATGAAATTGCACCCCGAACAGCGGACGCCGATCGTGCTCGAAGGCTGCGATAGGCGAGTTCACGCTCGATGCCGTCACCGCATAGCCGGGAGGTGGCGCATCCACGTGATCGCCATGACTCATCCAGACCGGCGTCTCCTCTCCCTCGCCGAATCCCTGAAAGAGTCTCCCTCCCTCGACCCGAAGATTGGCCCGGCCGTACTCGCGCCGGTTGGCTCGGACGACTTTGCCGCCCGAGAGGTGGGCCAACAGCTGCATCCCGTAGCACAGGCCCAGCACGGGCGTACCCAGCTCGAGCAACGCCGGGTCGGCCGTTGGAACGCTCTCGCCGTACACGGAATTGGGCCCGCCCGAGAGGATGATGCCCTTGGGGTTCCACTGCCGGATCCACTCGACGGTCCGGGAGGGCGGATGGATCTCGCAGTACACATGAGCTTCTCGTACCCGCCGGGCAATCAGCTGAGTGTACTGCGACCCGAAATCGATGATGAGAATGCCGTCGTGATGCGATGCCACGGACGCCCGTGCTCCTTCGCTTCCGGGTTGCGTCATGGAGCTAACCGCTCGGTGGAGAACAGGTCCTCGACCCGCTCCCGCGGGCGCGCTACCCACCACCGGTCCCCGTCGACAATGACCTCCGCGGGCCGCACCCGGCTGTTGTAATTGGAGGCCATCACGAAGCCGTAGGCGCCGGCACCAAGTATGGCCAATCCATCGCCGGACTGGAGACCCGGCAACATCCGATCCAGCGCGAGGAAATCCCCGGTCTCACACACCGGTCCCACAACATCGGCCCGGACTGATGGCCGCCCTCGTTCCTCCAGCTCGACAATTTCGTGGTAGGCTTGGTAGTGACTCGGACGGACCAGGTCATTCATGCCGGCGTCTACGACGACGAATTCTTTCCCGCCGGAGTGCTTGCGATACAGGACGCGGGTCAGCAGGACACCGGCGCTGCCCACCAGGAACCGGCCGGGCTCGAGGTAAATGGTGAGCCCAGTGGGGGCCAGCCGGGGTATGATGGCGGCGGCAAAATCGACCGGGTCGATCGAGCGCTCTTCGGCATAGCGGATGCCCAGTCCGCCGCCAATATCCAGGACGCGGAGCGTGTCGACTCCAATGCTGCGCACCCCCCTGACCAGTTCCGTGAGCCGGGCGATTCCCTGAAGAAAGGGCTCGGTGTCCACAATCTGGCTGCCCAGGTGCATGGCCAGAGTGGTGAGCTCCAGCCATGGATGCCGGAGGATGTATTCAGCCGCAGGCAGCACCTGATCGGTGGGAAGCCCAAACTTGATGCCGCTCTTCCCAGTCGAGATATAGGGGTGGGTATCAGTGGTTACGTCCGGGTTGACGCGGATCCCGACGTGAACCCGCCTCCGCTCGTGCTCGGCGACGCGTCCGAGCAGCTCGAGCTCCTCGGGGGACTCGAGGTTCAGATGCCCGATCTGGGCTTTGACGGCGGCCTGAAGCTCGTTCCGGGTCTTCCCTACTCCGCTGAACACGATCTTGTCGGCGGCAAAACCGGCAGCCAGGGCCCGGGCCAGCTCGCCGGCGGAGACGATGTCCACCCCAGCGCCGAGCTCACGCAGGATCTTGAGTACCGCAAGATTGCTGTTGGCTTTCAAGGCAAAGCAGATGCGGTGCGGCAGCGGAGCCAGGGCCGAGTGGAGCGTGCGGTACCGCTCCCGGATTGCCTCGGCATTATAGACGAACACCGGAGTCCCGATCTGGTCGGCGATTTGAGGGAGTGACACTCGGTCGAGGTGGAGGGTTCCATTGGTCCGGGAGAGTCCCGCCTCGCCATACAGATCCAGGAGGCGACCCGGGGCAGTCGGCGGATTCAATACGCCTTCGCCCACACTGCCTCGGCGATACTCGGGCGCCCGCACCAGAGACACGTGGTCGGAGGAATCGGGGAGCGAAACTCCTCATCCGGAAGCACCCGGATCGTGGCCTTCGTCTGTTCCTTGATTTCCGCCTCGCAGGTTCCCGAGCCGCAGAACCCGGCGTAGACGAATCCGCCCTCGTGCTCCATCTTGTCGATGAACTGCTCCTTGGTGGCTCCGCGCAGCGTTGCTGCATCGCGCCGTACCCGGGCCCCCTGGAGCAGATCGTCCTGCATCTGATTCATGGCCACGAGCACTCGGCTGGAGACATCGTCCATCGGGATGGTCTCCTTCTTCCCACCGGTGCGCCGAGCCATGACAACCGACCCCGCCGATACGTCGCGCGGGCCGATCTCGAGACGCAACGGGACTCCGCGGGCCTCCCATTCGTAGTACTTGGCCCCGGGCTTCATTCCCTCACGGCCGTCGAGATGTACCCTCACCCCTCCCCCTGCCAGCTGTTTCCGCAGGCGATCCGCCGCCTCGACCACGATCGCACGCTCTTCAGCGGTCTTATAGATCGGCACGATCACCACCTGGTATTGCGCGAGTTTCGGTGGACATACCAGTCCCACGTCGTCGCTGTGGGTCATGATGAGCGCACCGACCAGCCGGGTGGACACACCCCAGGAGGTATTCCACACGTGGTCCAGGTCGCCGTTGGCGGTCTGAAAGGTCACCTCGAAGGCGCGCGCAAAGTTCTGCCCCAGGTTGTGGCTGGTGCCCGCCTGCAGCGCCTTGTTGTCCTGCATCAGCGCTTCGGTGCTGTAGGTGCGGAGCGCACCGGCAAATCGCTCGCTGTCGGTCTTGCGGCCGGTGAGCACCGGCATGGCCATCCACTGCTCCATGAAGGTGCGGTAGACTCCCAGCATGCGCAGTGCTTCCTCTTCCGCTTCCGCCTCAGTGGCGTGAGCCGTGTGGCCTTCCTGCCAGAGGAACTCGGTGGTCCGGAGAAACAGGCGGGTCCGCATCTCCCACCGCACCACGTTGGCCCACTGATTGATCAGGACCGGCAGATCCCGGTAGCTCTGGATCCACTTGGCATACATGGCATAGATGATGGTCTCGGACGTCGGCCGCACCACCAGCGGCTCCTCCAGCTCCTTGCCACCGCCATGGGTGACCACGGCGGTCTCGGGGGCAAAGCCTTCCACGTGCTCCGCCTCACGAGAGAGGAAGCTCTGGGGGATGAAGAGCGGAAAATACGCGTTCTGATGGCCAGTGTCCTTGAACATCTGGTCCAGCGCGCGCTGCATCTGCTCCCAGATGGCATAACCATTCGGACGGATGACCATGCAGCCGCGCACCGGGCTGTAGTCCGCCAGCTCGGCCCGAGCGATGACCTCGTTATACCAGGCGCTGAAGTCGGCCGCGCGAGTGGTGAGTGCCTTGTTGTCAGCCATGCATGCGACTCTTTATGGTGTCCTCCAGTGTGTCCTGGGGAACTGCTTCCTGCGAGCCGGTCCCGAGGTCCCTCAGGACCACCTCGCCCCGATTCCGTTCGTCGGGACCCACCACTACGGCAAAGCGAGACCTTCTGGCGTCGGCTAGTTTGAGCTGCTTCCCCACCGCTTGTGGGCTGAGGGTGTATTCGACTCTCACGCCGCGGTCGCGTAACCGGTGCGCCAGCGTGAGCACGTACGGCAGATCCTCCTTGGTGATGAACGCCAGGAATACATCGATGGCGGTTCTTTCTGCCGGAGCCAGTCCCCTGTCCTTCAGCAGCTCTCCCAGGACGACATCTCCCATGCCAAAACCGAGGGCCGGCAGATCAACGCCGCCGAGGTCTTGCAGGAGATTGTCATATCGGCCGCCCCCACAGATGGCGCGCAGTGTCCGTCCTGCGTCGAAGAGCTCGAATACAATACCGGTATAGTATGCCAGCCCTCGGACTATGGTCAGGTCGAGTTCGATGAATTCGCCGAGGCCCATGTGGCTGAGGGTCTGATACACCTCACGGAGAGGCTTTGCCGCCTCGGCGAGCTCGGGGGCGAGGTGGAGCTCCTTCTGAAGCTCGTCCCACCCACGAATCCGGGCGATTTTCACTAGATCATCTACCGTGGCCGGAGCAAAGATCTCAGCCTTCTCCACTGCAAATGCCTCGATTTGTTCGCGCCTGAGCCGCTCACACTTGTCGATGAACTCGAAGGCCTGATCGTTACTTTCAGGCGGAAACTGCCGGTGCCGGAGTATTGCGGTGAGCACCCGTCTATCCGAGAGACGCACCCGCACGTCGGTCGGGCCGAGGCCGAATGCACGCATGCAGTCGATGGCTAGCGCGATGATCTCAGCGTCGGCCAAGGGCCCCGCCTCTCCGATCAGATCGCAGTTGAGCTGGAAGTGCTCTCGAAGCCGCCCCCGTTGCTGCCGTTCGTACCGAAACAGCTGGGGGATGGAGAACCAGCGAATTGGCTTTCTCAGCTCCCCGGCGCGGGCCGCCACCATGCGCGCCAGGGTGGGCGTCATCTCGGGCCTGAGCGCGACCGCTCGATCACCCTTGTCGGTAAAGTTGTAGAGCTGCCCAACGATTTCCTCACCGCTCTTCGTAGTGTACAGGTCCAACGGCTCGAGCGGCGGCCCGTCGTACTCCTCGAAGCCGTAGCGCGACGCTACCGCACGCCAGGTGTTGAAGATATGGGACCGGAGCGCGAGATCGGTGGGGTAAAAATCACGAAAGCCCGGCAGGGCCTTGGTTTTCATTGGGGGAGTATAAATGGATCAGTGGTGAGCGGGAAGGAAACTCCAGCAGCCCTATACATCGAAGCCGATCGCCTGCATCACGTCTCCCACTGTGTGAAACGAGCCAGTCACCAGGATGGTGCCTGCTCCCTCCTGCACTCGTGCAATGGCCTCCCTGAAGTCTGGAATGAGGGTCCACTCGGCTTGAGCCGGGGGGCGATTCGGATCCCGGAGCCAGCGGCGCAGCCACTCGATGTCCCAACCCCGTGCTGCGGCCGTCGGCGCAATGGTGAGAAAACCGCGCTCGATCACCTGATCCAGCTGCACCAGCATATCCGGCCAGTCCTTGTCGCCCAGGATGGAGACCAGTGCGTGTACCGGAGTTCGCGGGCGCATGACCTGGAGGGCCGCAACCAGCGATCGCATGCCATCGGGGTTGTGCGCCACGTCGAACAGCCAGCGGCCGCGGCGGTCGAGCCGTCCGGGTACCCTGGTGGTACCAAACGCCCGCTCCATCTGCTCCCGAGTGGGCCGGTAGGGAGCCGGCAGCGCCGAGAGTATGCCGTGAGCTACCCCGGCATTCCGCCGCTGGTGCGGGCCGTCCAGACTCAGCGGGCCACACCATTCGTACTCCGGCGGCAGCACCCGGATGTCGGCTCCGGTTTTCCCTCCCGTTCCACCGTTGGCTCGAGCGCACGTCCGGTTGGCCTCCCGCCGGAGCACCGCGACTAGATCGGGATCGGTCTCGCCAATGACGAATGGCACGCCCGGTTTTGCAATGCCCGCCTTCTCGCAGGCGATCAGCTCGAGGGTGTCGCCCAGATACTTCATATGATCGCGCGCAATCTTGGTCACTCCGCTCACCAGCGGGCGAACCACGTTCGTGCTGTCCAGCCGGCCGCCCAGGCCCACCTCCACAACCGCGATCTCAGCACCCCGCGCGGCAAAGTCCGCGAACGCCAGAGCGGTTGTGGCTTCGAAGAATGTGGCCTTCCGCTCGAGTATGGACGACAGCAGTCGCCCGGTCCACATCGCCACCGCCTGCTCCGAGATGGGCACGCCGTCGACCTGAATACGCTCGGGGAAGGACACGAGGTGCGGTGAGGTGTAGAGTCCGACCCGCCAGCCGCATTCCCGCAGCGCGGCCGCGACAAGGGTGCAGACGCTCCCTTTGCCGTTCGTGCCCCCGATGTGGATGGACGGCATGACCTCATGCGGGTTGCCCAGCGACTTCAGCAGCGCGCGGGTGGTGGCCAGCCCGAACTTGATGGTAGTCGTGCGGGGGAAGAGGAAGTCGAGTGCCTCGTCGTAGGTCAGCGACATCAGGTCTCGATCATCGCCTCTGGAGGACAACGGTGCGGGCCAAAACGACGAGCCCCACCGGCCGAGAGCGGGGGTGGGGCGCACCAGGAATGAACCGCGCGCCTCAGCTCAGCTCGGCGAGCTCGACGTGCGGACGCTGACCCTGCATGTGGCGGAGCAATCGGGCTGTGGTGTCACGGAGCGAGGCCCGGGGAACGACGTCATCGATCTGGCCGTGCTCCAGCAGGAACTCGGCCGTCTGGAACCCTTCGGGGAGATCCTGCCCGATGGTCTGCTTGATCACCCGCTGTCCCGCGAAGCCGATAACTGCGCCCGGCTCGGCGAGGACAACATCACCCTGCATGGCGAAGGAGGCGGAGACACCACCGGTCGTGGGATCGGTCAATATTGAAATGTAAGGAATGCACTCGCGGTACAGCTGGGCGATGGCGGCGGAGGTTTTGGCCATCTGCATCAGCGAGAGCACGCCTTCCTGCATCCGTGCACCGCCGGAGGTGGAGACGATGACCAGCGGGATCTTCTTCTCCAGGGATCGGCGCGCCAGCCGGGCGATCTTTTCCCCCACTACCGACCCCATGGATCCGCCCATGAACCGGAAGTTCATGACGGCCAGATTGAACGGGAGCCCGTCGAGCTTGGCGGTGCCGGTAAATGCGGCGTCGCCTGCGCCACCCTTCTCCCGGGCCACCTTGAGCCGCTCGGTGTAGTTCTCGAACTCCAGAGGGTCGGCCGAGCGCAGGCCGGCGTACAACTCGCGCCAGGTGCCCGGATCGGTGAGCAGCTCGATGTAGTCCTCCGCGGTGATCCGGCGGTGCCACCCACACTCGGGGCAGACATTCAGCGCTTTCTCGAACTTCTCGCGGATGTCGATGTGCCCGCAGCTGTCGCACTTCTCCCAGGCGTCGGCCGGAATCTCCAGCCGTTCACGCTGTGAGGTTCGTGGTTTGCGCTCCTTCTTAAACCATGCCATCACGGCCATAGAGAAGTAGGTAAAGAGGATAAAAGGGCAGCTGACGAGACAGCCCCTGCAATTTCAACCGACCTCGTCTCCTGCGCTAGCCTTTGTCGGTAAGTACCTGTCAGGCCTCGGTATAGCCTGACAACCTCGAGTCCCATGCCACCCGGAGCGCCAGCCCCATGCAGAGGGAGCAAATGATGAAAAACGATCCCCCGTAGGAGAACATCGGCAACGGGATGCCGGTAATGGGCATGAGGTTTACCGTCATTCCGACGTTCTCGAACACGTGGGTAAAGAAGAGTCCGATGATTCCGAACACCGCCAGGCTGCTGAAAGAGTCAGTGGCCCGGCGCGCGATCCGGAGGAGCACGAGGAAGAGCGCCAGAAACAGACTGAGGGCCACCAGCACTCCCACAAAGCCAAGTTCCTCCCCTACCACAGAGAAGACAAAGTCGGTGTGCTGCTCGGGAAGAAACGCCAGCCGCTTCTGCGGTCCCTCGGTGTATCCGGACCCGAACCAGCCGCCCGATCCGATGGCGACCCGGGACTGAATGGCGTGGTAGCCCGCAGCCCGGGGATCGGCCTCAGGATTGAGGAATGTCAGCAGCCGATTCTGCTGGTAGGGCGCAAGCCGGTTCCAGAGCGGGATGGCAATGGCGCCCATTGCCACGTTAGCCGTGAGGAACACCACCCAATCCCAGACGTACGGCCGCCATGCCATCAGAATGAGCACAAACACGACGATCCAGACGCTCCAGGCCAGGGTATTGAAGGCCAGGAACAGACTGATAACCGGAGACGCCAGCAGGAACAGCATGCGAGGGCGAACGCCAGCCCAGAACAGCATGGCGAAGAAGATGCCGACAAACACCAGCGCACTGCCCAGGTCGGGCTGCTTCAGCACCAGGAGACACGGAACGCCGACGATCAGCACCGGGCCGATCAGGTCCCGCAGCGAGCGGGGAGGCTCTTTCCGGCTGGACAAGTACCGGGCCATCATCAGGACCGTCGCGACCTTGGCCAGCTCGGAAGGCTGGCCGATTTGGTGTCCACCAATGGAGAGCCAGCTATGACTCCCCTCAGCGGTGCCGGCACCGGTGCCCACAACGAGCACCAACCCGAGTAAGAGGATGCTGAACGCGTACAGCGCGGGGGAGATCCACTCGAGCACCCGGAGCGAGATGTGGAAGACAATCCAGGCGGCAACGATGCCGATGCCGAACCACATGAGTTGGCGGGACCACACACCGGCCGCCTTGGTCGGAACATCGGTCTGCCCCGCGGAATACAGGATGGCAAGGCCGAACAGCACCAGGGCCACGCTGACCGTGACGAGCTGACGGTCCACGGCGGGCGACCTCACGGCTCGGTGCCTGCTGGCGGCGCCGAGTCCGCGGCCGATGACTGGGCGGCAGCCGAGTCTGGATTCAGCTCTATGGGGCGAGGCGCGTTGTCTTGCGAGCTCACCGATTCATCCTGCAGCGCACCCAGTTTGACCGGTGCAGTGGGGACTGGACCGAGGATGTAGCGACGAAGGGTCTGAACCACGTACGGCGCCACTGTGGTTCCGTGCTTGGCGAACTCCATGATCCCGCCCACGATCAGCTCCGGCTTCTCGGCTGGAGCAAAGCCGATGAACCACCCGTGATCGTCTCCATGAGGGTTCTGTGCGGTGCCGGTCTTCCCCGCCACCGCGAGGTCGGCCCGCCGGTTGGCCGAAGCGGTGCCCCGCTCAACCACCGCGATCAGCGCGCGGCGGAGACCATCGAGCTCCCGCTGGGTCAGCCCCAATGACCGTTTGCGGTTGGAGCTGGGCTTCACGATGTAGGGTGTGACAGCTTCCCCATTTCCGGCCAGTCCCTGATAGAACCGCATCATGTTGATCAGGGTCTGGGTGTTCTCGCCCTGGCCGATGGAGAAGTTCAATGTGGTTCCGGGAGGGCTCCAGTTGCGTGGCCCGTAGAGCTTGTCGAAGTACGCCTTCGACGAGGGATAAATGGGGTTGAGCTCGTTCTCCAGGTCCACGCCGCTTCGGTCACGAAAGCCCATGAGCACGCCGTCTTGAATGATGGCGTCCAACCCAAGCCTCAACCCGAGCTGGTAGAAGTAGACGTCGCAGCTCGCTGCAACCGCGCCGGTCAGGTCCAGCATTCCGTGGCCTTCCCGCTTCCAGCAACGAAAGACGCGGTTGCCCAGCCGCAGTCCGCCCCGGCAAGGCTCTGGCATCCGGGTGTTGAGACTGATCAAGCCGCGCTTCAGCGCCATCGCGGCGATGGCCAGCTTGAAGGGCGAGGCGGGCGGGTACCGGGCCTGAATGACCCGGTTGAGCAGAGGCTTGGCCGGATCGTTGTTCAGCTTGCGCCACTCGGCAGAGGAGATGCCGCCCACAAAGTGGTTGGGATCGAAGTTCGGAGCCGAGTACAGCGCGCGGATCTCTCCGTTAGGCGTCATTGCCACCAAGGCGCCCCGCACTCCAACGGGCCAGATGCTGTCGATGAATCGCTGCAGGTCCAAATCGAGCGTCGTGACAATGGGTTGTCCCGGGGTAGGAGGCAACGTCGCCGAGGCGGCGCCCTCTCGGACCAGGCGCCCCCGCGCGTTCACCTCGATGTAGCGAACCCCATCGTTTCCGCGCAGCGTGTCATCATACTCCCGCTCCAGTCCCGCCTTGCCCACAATCGATCCCAGCACGGCGCCAGGGTAGCGGTCTGCCGTCAGGTCGGCTTCGGTGACCTCGGAGACGTAGCCCACCAGGTGCGCGATGGATTTTCCGGCGGGGTACAATCGCTTGGGCTCGGCCTGGATCACCAGGCCGGGCAGGGCGGAACGATGTTCTTCCAGCTTGGCGATGATATCGAAGGTGGCATCACCGAACACCAGAGCAGGTTGGTAGCGTGCCTGCAGGTAACGGTCAATAATGTCACCGATCTGGGCGCTATCGAGGGGCACGTAGCGCCGCACTCGCGCCAGCACCGCACGCAATGAATCGGCGGACTGCGCCAGCAGCTTGACGGAGTAGCCGGGAACGTTTTCCGCGATGACCAATCCCTTGCGGTCAAGGATGGTACCACGCGGTGGGGTCAGCGGGATAGGACGCAGCCGGTTGGTTTCGGCTTTGAGCTGGAACTTGTCATGTTGAATGACCTGCGTCCGGAAGAACGCTCCCGACAAGACCAGAAAGGCGCCGATCAGGACCAGGCGGGCGATCTCCGCCCGCTCCCGAACCCGGTACGAGTCGAAGCCGCTCACGCGTCCAGCCGGATGGAGAACCAGGCGCGGAACGTAATCAGGAGCAGCAGCGCAAAGCCGGCGGTGGTGAGCGCCTGGAGCGGACTGTAGATGGTGAGCTCAGTCAGGAGCTGAGTGTGCTGACTTCCGCTCATCACCAGAACGATCAGGTCGCGGAACCAGAGCCCGACCGCAACAAACCCGGCGTTGACCAGGATGTTGTCGGCAAAGAAAACCGCGCGTCCCCAGGCCGCGAAGTACCCCACCAGCGTGTGCGCCAGCGCGCCGGCCCCGAAGCGCGCAGGCGTCAGGGTGTCCTCGATCATGCCGATCAGAAACCCGGCCACCGCACCTGCGCCGGCGCCGCTTCGCATGGCAAACAGCATCAGCGCTATCAGCAGAAAATCCGGACTGATCCGGGCATTGCCCAGGCGCGGCCGAAGGTAGAACTGCAGTACCAACAGCACCAGCATGACCAGCAGCAGCTGGGCCCGAGTGACCCGTGGCGGGCTCATGGGGTGGAGTCGGCTCCGGTGATCACACCTGCCGTCGGCGTGCCCCCCAGCATCGGCGAGCTCTTCTGCAAGGACTCGCGCCGGGCAGCCCGCGCGGCTCTCGCCGCCTGGGCTAAGGAGTCCGCCCGTTGCACCCGGGTGATCGAGTCCACCCGCATGGCTTCGAGCTGGGAGTCGGTCGGGAAAGCGCTGGCGAGATCGGGAGTCCGAGTACCCACCAGGATCAGGACGTGCGCGGCGGACCCCGGATTGGCCGCGGGCCTGAGCCGATACACCCGCTCCCAACCGGCTTCTTCCCGCAGAGTTCCCGTGACGGTGCCCACCGGTATTCCCTTGGGGAATACCCCACCGAGGCCGGACGAGAGCACCAGGGTGCCGAGCGGGATCGAGTCGCGATAGGGCACGCCGCGCAGCTCGAGCGCACCATCCTCGCTCCGGTCTTCCGCCGATGGAGCGACCACTCCGAGCGCATTGCCGCCAACAGTGAAGGCACTGACCCGGAATTCCGGGTGGGCCCAGGACATGGCGATGCTGCTTCGGGGACTCACGCTCAGGATCACGCCCACCAGCCCCTCCGGAGCCACAACCGGATTGAACGGCGCCACCCCTTGCCGGGACCCGGCGCTCAGCAGGAGCGTGCGTCCATCGGTGGCATGCGGCTGATGCAGCACCTCGGCGGGCACGTAGCTGGCCGTCAGACGGTGACTGAGCTTGAGCAGCTGGCGCAACCGCTCGTTTTCCGCCCGGAGCGACGGAAGAAACTGGGCCAGGTACGCCGCTGAATCTCGCTGGGCGGTGAGAATGCGAAAGCGCACTCGACTGGTGCGGCCTTCCTCGGCACGGGTCTGCAACCAGACCAGGGGTGAGAGGACCGTGCGCCGAAGCGTGTCGGCAATGCTGTAGCTCCAGCTGACCGGGGAGAAGAGCGTCACGATGGAGAGGCCGAGGCAGAGGATGAACAACACGGTGTCTCGGCGGGTGTAACGGCGATCTGAAATGCTGGACATGCTCAGGCTGACAGAACGCTGCGGTATTTCTCGTAGTCGTCGAGAATCCGGCCGGTGCCGCGGACCACGCAGGTGAGGGGATCCTCGTCGACGTGGATCGGCAGACCGGTTTCCTGCGCGAGCAGCAGGTCGAGGCCGCGGATGAGGGCGCCACCGCCGGTCATGACGATTCCGCGGTCCACAATATCGCTGGCGAGCTCGGGCGGCGTGATTTCCAGGGCCCGGCGCACCGCATCCACGATCTGCTGGATGGGCTCCTGGACCGCCTCCCGGATTTCCGTGGAGTGCACCCGGACGGTCTTGGGGATTCCGGAGACGAGATCCCTGCCCTTGACCTCCATCTCGCGCTCGTCGCCGGTTGGCGCCGCCGAACCGATCTTGATCTTGATGGCTTCGGCCGTCGGCTCGCCCACGAGCAGGTTGTAGTTCTTCCGCATGAATTGCACGATGGCCTGGTCCAGCTCGTCTCCCCCGGTTCGGATCGAGGTGTCCGAGACGATGCCGGATAGCGCAATCACGGCGATTTCGGTGGTGCCTCCGCCGATGTCGATCACCATGTTGCCGGTCGGAGTCTCGACCGGGAGCCCCACGCCGATGGCGGCGGCCATGGGCTCCGCCACCATCAGCACCTGCTTCGCGCCGGCGGTTTCGGCCGAATCGCGGACCGCGCGGCGCTCCACCTCGGTGATACCGGACGGGACGCAGACGATAACCTTTGGTTTGACCCGGAATACGTGCTTGTCGATGATCGTCTTGAGGAAGTAGCGCAGCATCTTTTCGGTGACGTCGAAGTCGGCAATAACGCCATCCTTCAACGGCCGGACCGCCAGGATACCTTCCGGCGTACGGCCAAGCATACGCTTGGCTTCGAGACCGATGCCTTTGATTCTCCCGGTGCTTTTTTCGATGGCGACGACGGAGGGCTCATTCAGGACGATGCCCTCGCCTTTGACGTAGATGAGGGTGTTGGCTGTGCCGAGATCCACCGCGATCTCATTCGCGGGAAGCCAGGACATCAGATTCAGGGCGGGGACTTTCATCAAGGAGCCGCTAGGCACATGGCGCTGAAGGTAAATGGAGCGTTATGCTGCTGGAAGCTACCTCCCGCTACTCCCAAACCCGCCTGTGCCTCTGGTGCTAGGCGGCAACTCCTCGACCGGAACAAACGCCACCCGTTCGACTCGGGCGATGATCATCTGCGCTATCCGCATGCCCCGGGTGATGCGAAACGGCTCGGTCCCGAGATTCACCAGAGCTACCATCAGCTCACCCCGGTAGTCGCTATCGATGGTGGCCGGCGTGTTGGGCAACGTGATCCCGTGCCGGAGCGCCAGACCGGAGCGCGGTCGCAGCTGGCACTCGTAGCCCTCCGGCACCGCGATGCTGAACCCGGTCCGGAACAGCTTCCGCTCCAGGGGACCCAGGTCACCCTCATCGGCGCTGGCCAAATCGTACCCGGCCGACCCCGGTGTTGCCGGGGCGGGCAGCGGGAGGTCCTCGGCGTGAGGCAGCCGGGTGAGCAGCACCTCCACCGGATTCCCCACCCCGGACCGCTCAGACAACGGCGTTGACGTCGGTCAGCGGCAGGCGGAATGCCTCGGCGACCCCGGGGTACACCACTTTGCCTTCAACGACGTTCAGGCCCAGCCGTAGAGAGGGGTCGGACTTGCACGCCGCACGCCAGCCTTGCTTGGCGAGCTTAAGTCCGTATGGCAGCGTAGCATTGGTGAGAGCGAGGGTGGACGTCCGGGGTACGCCACCAGGCATATTTGCCACGGCGTAATGCAGAATGCCGTCGACGAAGTAGGTCGGGTTCTCGTGGGTTGTCGGCTTGATGGTCTCGACGCAGCCACCCTGGTCCACCGCCACATCCACGATGACCGAGCCGGGTTTCATCAGCTTGAGGTCGGCACGCTTGACCAGGTGGGGGGCCTTGGCCCCGGGAAGGAGCACCGCGCCGACCACCAGGTCTGCCCGGCGGATGGCATCCAGGATGTTGTGCCGGTTGGAGTAGACGGTATCCACGTTGGCCGCGAGGACGTCGTCCAGATAGCGGAGCCGATCCAACGAGATATCCAGGATGGTGACATGGGCGCCGAGGCCGGCGGCCATCTTGGCGGCGTTGATGCCGACGACGCCTCCGCCGATGATCACGACCTCAGCGGGCGCGACACCCGGTACTCCT
>Ga0307416_100000824_pt1 | contig 16266 bp, 13 predicted proteins | sample DK1Cmetagenome_2_FD_203821 | JGI IMG/M metagenome (GOLD analysis project Ga0307416, IMG submission 203821) | Maize rhizosphere microbial communities from greenhouse at UC Davis, California, United States - DK15-C-3 | ecosystem: Host-associated > Plants > Roots > Rhizosphere > Soil | place...
GATCCGCACGAGCTGGTGAACGTCGCGGACGCCGAGACGCAGCTCCGCACCGAGCTGGGCGCCGACGTGCGGCGCCGCTGGGGCCTGCGCGGCCTCAACGAGGCCGTCCTGCGCAGCCAGGAGCAGCGCCGCGTCGTCGTCGCCGGACTGTGCCGCGGGCGGCCGCCGCGCTGGAGCTTCGTGCCCGACGCCGGCGACGGCTTCGTCGGCGGCAGCGACGACCTCTACGAGTTCCAGCGCCGCGCCCGGCTCGACGCCCCGGGTCGCTAGCGCGGTCGAGTGTCAGGCGCCGCGCGCGGTCGTGGAGGGGCGATCGGATCAGCTCCTCCACGGCGTCTGCGGCGGCACCGGCTCCTCCTGCCTTGCGATAGCTCTCGGCGATTCGGCGAGCGCCTTCGTCGCGGCGGATCGCCGCCTTGACCGCGGCTCGCAGCCGCTTGGGCGTCATGCGCTTGGCCGGAAGCCGGGTGCCCGCGCCTGCCACCTGGACGCGGCGGGCAACTTCGAACTGGTCGCGCCCGAACGGCACGACGCACACCGGAACACCGCGCGCAAGCGCCTTCTGGGTGACGCCCATGCCGCCGTGGGTGATCGCGCAAGCGGCGCGATCCAGCATCGGGCCGTGAGGGACGAAGGAGAGCACCCGCGAATTGGGGGGAGCGTCGAAGCTCATGGGATCACCGGAGGGGAGCGTGGCCACGACGTGGAGCTGCTCGCCGGCCAGCGCCTCGAGCGCGCAGCGCACGAGCCGGCCGTCGTCCTGGAACTCCGACGAGGTAGTGACGAGCACGATCGGCGTTTCGATCTCGTCGAGCCAGCCAGGGGGCTCGTCCGGCGGGTCCCAGTCGCACGGGCCGACTAGGCGCACACTCTGCGGCCAATCCGAGCGCGGGTACTCGAACGGCTCGGCGGTCAGATAGAGCAGGAGCGGAGGCGCCAGGAACAGGTCTGCCGCGCCGCTCATCGGCGGCACGCCGACGCGCTCGCGGACCTCGTTGACGCGCGGGGTGACAAGCCGCTCGAGCGAACCGAACACGATCGGAGTGAGCGCGGCATCCCGAAGCCGACCCAAAGGCCCGCGCGCCGGTCGCAATCCGGGCCCGAACGGCGGCGCATCGCCCGACGGCAACGGAAGCGGATAAGGACACCAGGCCGCCCAGGCGCCGCCCCAGGCCTCGGCGACGGCGAGCGCCCCCCAGGCGTTGATGTCGACCAGCAGCGCGTCGGGTCCCACCTCGTCGATCGCGCGCCGCAGGTCGCCGGCGTCGTGCTCCGCCCGTGCGCAGAACACTCGCATGGCCCGCTTCTGGGCGCCGAGCGGGGTGCGAGCGCGGTAGTCGTCGTGCCCGATGCGCTCGATCGCAGGGTCGATCGGGGCCGCGTCGAAGCCGCGGGCTTGCATGAGCCCGACCTGCGAGGCGAGCGTCCGGAGCACGACCTCATGGCCCCGTCTGAGAAGTTCGTCGAGGATCGCGGTTACCGGAAACAGGTGCCCCCGCGCGGGCGAGGTGTAGGCGAGCACGCGAGCCATCAGCCTCCCTTCAAGAGCGGTTCGAGGAGCTCGACGAGCGCAAGCTCCGTCTGGCGGCGGCTGAGGCCGGCGTCGCGGCGCAACAGCTTCCAGCTGTAGACGTCGCAGATCACCACGAGCTGGGCGAGCCGCCTGCGCCGCTGCACCCCCACGCGACCCTCCAGCGCGGGCGCGAAGACGCGGGCACACCAGTCGCGATGAAGGACCCGCCCCCGGTCCGCGATCGCGCGCAGGCTGGGAAGGCGCTCCTCATCGGCAAGCAGCCTCAACACCCGATCTCCCATGGCCTCGTAGTGGTCGACCAGCACGCGGACCGCCCCGCGAGGGTCGCCGACGGGCGCCTCCTCGCGCTGCCGGCCCACCCGCTCCAGCTCGCGCGCGGCGGCTGCCGCAAACAGCCCATCCCTGCCGCCGAAGCGACGAATCACCGTCTGGACGGCCACGCCAGCCCGCCGCGCCACCTCGTCCAACGAGAGCTGTTCGCCCGGCAGCTCCCAAAACACATCGACCGCCGCGTCGAGGATGCGCTCGCCGGTCGCGGCGGCGGACTCCGCCCGGGCCACCATCCGGTACGGACGTCGCCACGCAGTGGCCGATTTCATGTCAGCCATACTAATACGAAATCGGTGGCCTGTCGAAGCGACCCGGATTCCAACGTGCCGGCTAGCCGGCCTCGAGCCGCCTCAGGGCCAGCTTCACCACGTCCGCACGCGTGCGCGCGCCGTGATCGGCGGCGATGAAGTGGCTGCCGATCCACAGCGAGTAGAAGACCATGCAGCGCATCTCGACCTCATCCTTGTCGGGGGACAAGTCGCCGAACAGCGAGCGCATGTAATCCATGCGCCGGTTGTCGACGCGTCGCAGGCGGCGGGCGACCGTCTTGTCGCGCCGAGCCCAGTCGCGGATGGCGAGGTCGATCCTCAGCGGATCGATCCTCAGCACCTCGGAGCTGGATGAGGCGATCGCGGACAGCCGCCGCAGCTTTGCCCTGGCGTCCCCGCCCTCGCCCTCGATGCGCTCGATCACCTCATCGACGCTCACGCGCTCCCAGGTGTCGAGCATCTCCTCGAGCAGCGCGCTGCGGCCCTCGAAGTGCCAGTAGAAGCCGCCCTTGGTAACACCGAGCGCCTGAGCCAGCGGCTCGATCCGGACAGCGTCCGGGCCTCCGGCGGCAAGGGCCCTTAGTCCCTCTTGGATCCAGCTGCTGCGAGGCGTGCGGGTCGGGGCGGCCATCGTCTGTCCTATCCATTACGCGTGGCGTTTGACACCGCGCGCCACATCCATACGCTATCGTATCTATACGTACCCGTATGGACGCCATCCCCCAACCATGACGCTCCCGAACACCGCGCACACCTCCCGGCCCTGGCGGATCCACGAGCTGACCCCCGACTTCCGACTCGAGGACGTGTGGGCGCTGCCGACGCCCGGCGGCCCAGACGACTTCCCTCGGCTGGTGCAGAGAATCGCCTCCGGCGACCCGTCGCGCGGCTCGTCCCGCGCCGCTCGCACGCTCTGGGCGATCCGGTGGAAGGCCGGCGAGCTGCTCGGTTGGGACGGCGCGGACGCGGGCCTCGGCTCCCGGGTGCCGACGCTACGCGACCGGTTGCCGGCGGACCTGCGCGACGGCCCATCCGGCCCGGACTTCGACGCGCTTCCCTTCAGCTCGCTGTACCTGCTCGACGACGAGTGGGCGGCGGAGGTAGCGAACCGGATCGTGCACGGGGTCATGCACATCGGCTGGGTCCCCGACGGAACCGGCGGCTACCGCGCCCAGATGGCCGTCCTCGTGAAGCCGAACGGACTGCTCGGCTGCGCTTACATGGCCGCCATCAGGCCGTTCCGGCACCTAATCGTCTACCCGCCGATGCTGCGACAGATCGAACGGCAGTGGCGGGCGCGCTTCGCCGCTGGCGAACCCTTGGGATCTTCGACATCAGCAATGGGCTGATTGCGGAGGGCTGGCTGCTGCCGCTCGTATCAGCGGCAGTGCGACGAGATCTGGGACGGGCGATGAATTAGACAGACGTTCACCGGGCTGGCTCGGAACGCGCCCAGCTACAGGACGACGCGAGCCGCGGCACGTACGGGGGCTGAGTTAGCGTGTCGCGCATGCAATCCGCGCGCGTGGCACTGGTGACCGGCGCGTCGCGTGGCCTGGGCGCCGCGATCGCGCAGCGCCTGGCTCGCGATGGTTTTCGCGTGGCGGTGAACTATCACCGCGGCGAGGAGCGAGCGGAAGCGCTGGTGGATGCGCTGCAGCAGGAGGGCGCGCTCGCGGAGGCGTTCGGAGCCGACGTGACGACGAGCGAGGGCGTCGAGGCGCTCGTCGCGGCGGTGACGGAGCGACTCGGCGATATCGATGTCGTGGTTCTCAACGCAACCGGTCCCCAGCCCGAGCGCGGGCTCGAGGAGACGGCATGGGAGCATCATCTGGCTCATCTCGACTTCTTCCTCAAGAGCCCGGTCTTGCTCGGGCGCGCCGTCCTTGCGGGGATGAAGGCGCGGTCGTTCGGCCGCATCGTGCATGTCGGCTCCGACGTGACGGCGCGGCCTCCTCCCGCGCAGTCGGCCTACGTCGCCGCCAAGAGTGCGCAACTCGGCCTGGCTCGAGCCTGGGCGCTGGAGCTGGCACCGTTCGGGATCACGGTCAACACGGTCGCGCCGGGATGGATCCCGGTCGAGCGGCACGGCGACGCGTCGGCCGCGACGCTCGAGAGCTACAGAGCGCTGATACCGACCGCGCGACTGGGCAAACCGGTCGACGTCGCGCACGCGGTGCGTTTCCTTGCATCGCCCGAAGCCGGCTTCCTCACCGGCCAACTGCTGTACGTCAACGGCGGACTGATCCTCGGGTAGCGCCAGCGTCCCACGCGTTCTCCCTATCTGAACTGGGTCTCGTTGGGCCGCCGTCGGGGCGGGGCGGGAGCCGCGGAAGCTGGCGGAGCTGGCCGGAGGCGGACGACGACGTCGGCCCGGCTGCATGTGGCCGCGACGACGGCCGCGTTCGACTCGTCGCTGCGGTGTACCCACGCGCGGGCGGCTTGCGGCGTCTTGCCGTATTCGACGTGGCGTTGAATGAGCCACCGCAGCCGCGTGGCCTCGTCGATCTCGGCGTACCAGCACTCGTCGAGGAGCGGGCGAACGCCGGCCCACGGCTCGTCCGGGACGAGCAGGTAGTTGCCTTCGGTGACGACGAGCGAGGCTTCCCGTGGGACGGCTATCGCGCCGGCGATCGGCTCTTCGATCTCGCGCCGGAACTCCGGCGCATAGACGACCTCCTCGGTGCGGTCGCGGAGCCGTCGGAGCAGCGCGATGTAGCCGAGCGCGTCAAACGTGTCGGGTGCGCCCATGCGGTGGCGCCGGCCGAGCCGCACGAGCTCGGCCTGCGCAAGGTGGAAGCCATCCATCGGAACGAGGACCGCGGCGGAGCCGATCGCAGTCACGACGGTCTGCGCGAGCGTCGACTTGCCGCCTCCCGGCGGGCCGACGATGCCGAGGATCGTCCGGCGCTGACGCCGCGCGAGCTCGCCAGCGCGTGACACCAGCGTCTCGACCTCGGTGACCATCCCGGACAACCTACGCCGTCGAGTCCGCATGGGGCTCGACCTCATCCTCGACGGCCTCGATGCCGCAGGGCTTCTCCCGGCGTCCGTTGGCTCTTCCCAAGCGAGGGCACGTGAGCCAAAATTGGGCCATCGCGATCGGCCAAGCAGTTCACACCCGGGCGCGGGCGCTTTGCCTGGCGCTCATCGTCTTCCTGACCGGCGCGGCGGGCTGTTTCGGCGGGAAGGACGGCGACGAAACGGTCGAGCCGCTCAGGCACCGGATCACGGTGTGGTCCCTGGAGTTCCAGCCCGATCGCCTCCGCGCCACGAAGGCGAACATCGCAGCCTTCACGCGCGCGACGCGCATCGGCGTCGATCTCGTCCCGATCGGGGACGACGAGCTTCCCAGCCGCATGGCTCGAGCCCGATCGACCGGGCACATGCCGGATGTCGCCCAGCTCCCGCTCGACAGCCTCCACACGTACGCCGGCGAGAACCTCCTCGACACCACGGTTCCGCAGGACGTCCTCGAGACGCTCGGCGATGACACGTTCTCGCAGACCGCGCTCAGCCTCGCCAGCCAGGAGTCCCGGATCGTCGGTGTGCCGAGCGACGGCTGGGGGCAGCTGCTGATCTATCGCAGAGACCTGTTCCGCAGGGCCGGTCTGCAGCCGCCCACCACGCTGGAGGACATCCAGCGCGCGGCGCGACGGCCGGATCGAGGCCCGCTCGCCGGCATCGCGCTTCCGGATGCCCCCGACGAGAACTTCACGGCCGAGATCTTCGAGCACATTGCCCTTGCCGCTGGCTGCGAGCTCGTCGACGACCGCGGTCACGTCTCCCTCGACACGCCTCGCTGCCGCACGGCGTTCCGGTACTACGTCGCGTTGGCCCGCGACGACGCTCGCCGCAGCGTCGGCCGCACGACACGCGACACGGCGCGCGATCTCTACTTCTCGGGGCGCACGGCGATGATGTTCTGGTCGCCGTTCGTGCTGGACGCCATGGCGGGCCTGACCGACGATGCCAAGCCGACCTGCCCCCAGTGCCGCCGTGACCCCGCCTTCCTGGCCCGCAACAGCGGCCTCGTGGGGCCCCTGTCGAGCGGGCACGGCACGCCGGCACAGTACGGCAGCATCTCGTCCTGGGGCGTCTTCAAGGGCGCCGACCTCGACGCCTCGCGGCGCTTCGTCCAGTACATGCTCTCGGACGGCTACGTGCGCTGGCTGGCGCTCTCACCGCAGGGCAAGTTTCCCGTGCGGCGGGGCGACGCGACGGATCCCGAGCGCTACTTCGTCGCCTGGAAGCGTCTGCGGAGCGGCGTGGAACGCAAGGCGCCGCTCCGCCGCTTCTACTCCAAGGAAGCGATCGACTCGCTCGGCGAGGGCGTCCAGGCCTTTCGGCGTTGGGGTTTCCCCCACGGGCAGGCCGCGCTCGCCGGTGCATTACGAGACTCGCAGCCGCTGAGCCGCGCGATCGCCGACGCTGTCGACGGGCACATCACGCCCGCAGGGGCAGCCACGCGCGTGAAAGCGGCCGTCGAGCGACTGCGCGCGCCAGGGGAGTGATCCGACCGCATCACGTGAGACCGCAAGCTGCATCTGCTTGCTTGGCTCGGGACAGGAGGGCTGCGGGAAGGCCCCGGGCGCACCAGGGCGCGCGGCGAGATCGGAATCGACAGCGCGATTCAGCGTCGGCGCCGCCCGTCTACGCCGGCGGATGGCTCGCCGGTTCGAGCGGAGCCAGCAGGCGCACGTCGTCCTCGAACGCGAACAGGAGCAGGTCGACCATGCTGAACCGCGTCGCGTCGGGCCCCAGCGTTGGGCGCCAGCTGCGGTCGCGCACGATCGATGCCCGGCTCCCCTCGATCGCGCGGTGGAACGTCTCGGCCACGATCCGGGCGCCGACTCCGTTCAGCTTGCCGCCGTTGAGCTCCGCCTCGCGCAGGATGTAGAACCAGAGCGGCGTGTGCGCGGCGAGCTCCTCCGCCTGCTCCGGCCTCAGCTTGTGCAGGTTGGCGCCGTTGTCCCCGCCGAGGATCTGCTTGCGGTCGAGCCTGCGCAGAGACACGCCGCCCGGGTCGAGCAGGTCGGCCATCTGCTGGCCTGTGGCGAGCTTGACCATCCGCGCTCGGACCAGGTTGCGGAACGCCAGGTTGGACTGCGGGTCGTCGGGCGGCACCTCGGGCTCGCCGAAGATCCCGGACGGCAGGCCCGTCAGCCGCGCGGCGAGCCGCGTGTCGATGCGCAGCGCGCGATTGAACTTGTCCGCGGACACCGCGAATGCCGACCGGCCGGCCTCGGCGAAGTCGTACAACCGGCGGAAGTCCGCGACCATGTCGCTCCGCAGCCGCTCCCTGCCGCCGAGGTTCCCTCCCTTCGCCGAGTGCACGAACAGCTGCTCGAGCGCGACGGTGTTGTCGTCGTGGCGGCGGTTCCAGCTGTAGAAGCTCCGGACCATCGAGTGGCCGAGCCGGAACGTTCCGATCGAGAACTCGATCGGCATCGTCGGAACGGCATCGATGCCCGCGGCCGGCTCGAACACCCTGCGGCCGTTCGTGAACACGTCGTCGACTACCGTGCTCGCGCAGATGCGATGGAGGTAGTCGGTCCGGATCATCCACTGGTAGTGCTTCGTGACGAGCTCGCGCGCGCGCACGAAGCACAGCGCCGGCGGAACGGAGGCGGGCAGCGTGTCGACGACCCGGTTGTGGAAGCGGATGAACGCCAGATGCGTCTGGGCGAGCGCCAGGTTCTCGTCGTTGCGCTCGTCGGCGATGACGGCCTTCCGGATGTCCGCCTCCGTGCTCCCGGCGCCCCGCGGCAGGTCGAAGCCGTCCCTCCCGCTGATGCCCAGGGCGTCGACCGTGGATCCCATCGTGAGGTGGACTCCATCCGGCTCGTAGAGCCCGGCCGATTCGGGATCCTGCGGCCCGGCGCCGTACAGCGAGTCGAGGTCGAGGCACGGGGACCTTCCCTGGAGCAGCCGGGCCGGTGAGACGTTCTCCCCCAGCGTGACGCAGGTGCGGTCGAAGCTCATGTCGTGCGCGATGAACTGGCCCAGATAGGTGAAGCCGGCGGGGACGTCCGACTGCTCGGCGCCGAAGCCGCCGCCATGGGTCATCGCGGCGCTCAGTCGCCTGATCGTCAGGTCGTCGAGCTGGCGACCTTCGGGCCCGATCCGCGAAAAGCGGAACGGCGGCGCTGCGTCCGTCGCGTCGGCGGCCATCCCGGGGCAGTCACGACGACCGCCGGCAGTCACCGCGAGTAGGCCCTCGCCCAGGACGTGATAGCTCTCGGAAGCGTGCCGTTCCACGAAGTCGCCTGTCGCTGCGGGCGTTCGGCGCGACACTCTCACTCCAGCGCCCTAGCGTCAATCGCTCGCCGGCCGCGGCTTGCAGACGCCTCCGCCCCACGTGTAGCGTTGGACGCACCGCCGGCAACCCCACCCTCATGGACTTCCACATCCTCGGTCCGCTCGAGGTCCTCGACGAGGACCGGGCGGTTTCGCTTGGCGGGAGCAGGCAGCGAGCGCTGCTTGCGCTACTGCTGCTGCACGCCAACGAGACGCTCAGCACGGACCGGCTGATCGACCAGCTGTGGGGCGAGCGCGCGCCGCCGACGGCCGCCAAGCTCGTGCATGTCCAGATCTCGCGTCTGCGGAAGGCGCTCGCGGCCGGAGGAGCGAACGACGACGCCGGCGCGGGCATGGTCGTGACGCGCGAGCGCGGCTACGAGCTGAGGCTCGAGCGCGGACAGCTCGACAGCCAGCGATTCGAGGACCTCGTGGCCGCGGGCGGCCACGAGCTTGCCGCGGGCCGCCCGGACCGCGCTTTGTCCGCGCTCGAACGGGCGCTGTCGCTGTGGCGCGGCGCGCCGCTCGCCGACGTGGCGTACGAGCGCTTCGCCCAGAGCGAGATCGGCCGTCTCGAGGAGCTGCGCGTCAGCGCGATCGAGCAACTGGTCGATGTGCAGCTCGCGCTCGGCCGCCACGCGGAGGTGGTCGGAAGGCTGCAGGCGCTGATCGGCGAGCACCCCTACCGCGAGCGCCTGCGGGCGCAGCTGATGCTCGCGCTCTACCGCTGCGACCGCCAGGCGGACGCGCTGCAGGCCTACCAGGACGCGCGGCGGGCGCTGGTCGAGGAGCTCGGCATCGAGCCGGGGGAGCGGCTGCGCGAGCTAGAGCGCGCCGTGCTCGCGCATGACCCCGCGCTCGCGCCGCCCACCGCGGATGCGGTCCAGCCGCCGCCCCCGCGCGAAGCGCCGCGGCGCCCGGTGGCGCCCCAGGCGGACGCCCGGAGGCTGGTCAGCGTCGTCTTCGCCGACCTCGCCGACTCGACGGCGCTCGCGGAGCGGCTCGATCCGGAGTCGCTGCACGGCGTCCTCGACCGCTGCTCGCGGGTCTCCGCCGACGTGCTCGAGCGGCACGGCGGGACGGTCGAGGAGTACGTCGGCGACGCCGTCGTAGGCGTCTTCGGGCTGCGCGAGCGGCACGAGGACGACCCGCTGCGGGCCGTGAGAGCCGCGCTCGAGCTGCGTGAGGCAGTTGCCGCGCTCGGCACCGAGCTGGAGCGCGACCACGGCATCCGCGTCGAGCTTCGCTTCGGCGTCACCTCCGGCGAGGTGTTCGTCGGCGCCGGAGCGCGGCGCGGGACGCTCGCGAGGGGCGACGCGATGAACGTCGCCGCCGGGCTCGGTGAGGCCGCCGCGGAGGGCGAGATCCTGCTCGGCGAGCGGGCGTACGGGCTCGTAGCCGCCGACGTCCGCGCCGAGCCGGTGGAGCCGCTCGCGGTGCGTGGGCGTCAGGCGAAGGTGGCGGCCTGGCGGCTCCTCGGGCTCAAGACCGACGAGCCGCTGGCACTCGGCTCGTCCGCCACCCCGTTCCTCGCCCGTGCGAGCGAGCTGCGGGAGCTCCGGGCGGCGCTCGAACGGGCCACCGGCGAGCGGTCGTGCCGCCTCGTCACGGTCGTCGGTTCGCCCGGCATAGGCAAGTCGCGGCTTGCGCGGGAGCTGGTCGCCGAGGTCGGCGACGAAGCATCGGTCGTCGTCGGCCGCTGCCTCTCCTACGGCGACGGGATCACGTACCGCCCGCTCGCCGAGATCATCCGTCAGCGCGCGGGCGCAGACCCGGAGCGGTGTATCGCCGGACACGTGGCGGGGGACGACCGGGCCGACCTGATCGTCCGGCGGGTGCTCGGCGCGATCGGCCGCTCCGGCGAGTCGGCGCAGACCGGTGAGACGTTCTGGGCGGTGCGCCGGCTGTCCGAGGCGGTCGCTCGCGACCGTCCGCTCGTCGTCGTCGTCGAGGACGCCCACTGGGCCGATTCGACGCTGCTGGACCTGCTCGAGTATGTCGTCGCGTTCTCGACCGGGTCGCCGATCATGCTGGTCTGCCTGGCGCGGCCAGAGCTGCTCGAGCGCCGGGCCTCGTGGGCGGCGCCGCAGCCCAGCAGCTCTCTGCTGGTGCTGGACGCGCTCGCTCGTACCGACGCGCTCGCGCTGGTGGAGACGCTGGCCGGAAACGCCTTGGAACCGCACGTCGCCGACCGGATCGTGGCGACGGCCGAGGGCAACCCGCTGTTCCTCGAGCAGCTCCTGGCGGTGCAGGCCGACGGCGAGGCGATGACCCTGCCGCCGAGCATCGAGGCCGTGCTCGCGGCGCGCATCGATCAGCTCGAACCGCGCGAGCGCGACGTGCTGGTGCACGCATCCGTCGAGGGCCGCAGCTTCCACGCCGGCGCGGTCGCCGAGCTGATGGCGGACGCCGACCGGGACGCCGTCGCGACGGCGCTGATCGGCCTCGTGCACAAGCAGCTGCTGCGCCCCGACCGGCCCGAGTTCGCCGGCGAGGACGCGTTCCGCTTCGCGCACGCGCTGCTCCGCGACGTGGCGTACAGCGGCATGCCGAAGCGGCTGCGCGCCGCGCTGCACGAGCGCCTGGCGGGCTGGCTGAAGACCAAGCCCCGCGTCGTCGACGAGATCCTCGGCTACCACCTCGAGCAGGCGTGCCGCTACCGTGCGGAGCTCGGCCATGTCGACGAGCGCGATCGCGCGCTCGCCGGCGAGGCGGCGGAGCGGCTGGCGGCGGCCGCCCAGGCCGCGCTCATGCGCGGTGAGGCTGCGGCCGCGGCGCGCCTGCTGGAGCGGGCGGTGGCGCTCCTGGCGCAGGGCGATCCGGCGCGCTCGGCGCTGCTGCCGACGCTCGGCGCCACGCTCGTCGAGGCGGGCCGGCTGGCGGACGCCGACCGGTTCCTGGCCGAGGCGATCGAGCGCGCCGAGGCAGCGGACGACCCGCAGCTCGAGGCGCGCGCCCGCGTCGAGCAGCAGCTCGAGCGACTCCACGCGGGGACGGGCACCGGCGTCGATCCGGCACGGCGCGTCGCGGACGTCGCGCTGCGGGAGCTGGAGCGGCACGGTGACGACCTCGGCCGGTGCCGGGCGTGGCGCCTGCGCGCATGGATCGAGTGGATGGCGAGCCAGGCGGCCGCGGCCGACGACGCCTGGCGGCGCGCCGCCGAGCACGCCGGCCGCGCGGGCGACCAGCGTGAGCTGTTCGACATCCTCGGCTGGCGTGCGTCGGCGGCGGTCTTCGGGCCGACGCCGGTGCCGGAGGCGATCCGCCGCTGTGCGCGGATCCGTGAGCAGGTCCGGAGCAGCCCCGTGGCCGTGGCCGTGATCCTGCATCCGCTCGGGCTGCTGCACGCGATGACGGGCGACTTCGACCGCGCGCGCGGGCTCGTCCGCGAGGCGAACGAGATCCTCGACGAGCTGGGCCGGATGGAGGAGGCGGTCTCCCACCACGAAGCGCTCGTGGAGCTGCTCGCCGGCCGGCCCGCGGAGGCGGAGGCGCGGCTGCGCCCCGGCTACGAGAAGCTCGAGCGGATGGGCGAGCGGGCGTTGCTCGCGACGACCGCCGCGATGCTCGCCCAGGCCGTCTACGCCCAGAATCGCCTCGACGAGGCCGAGGAGCTGTGCCGGACGAGCGCACGGATCGCGGCTCCCGAGGACGTCGCGGCGCAGGCCCTGTGGCGCGGCGTGCGGGCGAAGATCCGCGCCCATCAGGGCGCGCTCGACGAGGCGGAGGCGCTCGGCGGCGAGGCGGTGCGGCTCGTGGAGCCGACCGACCTGCTGACGGACCGCGGCGACGCGCTGCTCGACCTCGCCGAGGTCTTGCGGCTCGGCGGGCGCCCGGCCGACGCCGAAGCCGCCGCTCGACGGGCCCTCGAGCTGTACGAGCGCAAGGGCAATCGCGTCTCGGCCGCGCGGGCACGGTCCTGGCCGACCGTGACCGCTCCGGCCTGAGGCGGGCACACCAACAGGAGGTGCAGCATGGCGTATTCCCGGTTCACCGCAGCGCAACTGGACACTGAGAGCGGCACGGTGTCGGTGAGCGGGCCGTTCGAGTTCGGGCCGAACGAGCCGCGGACAGAGGTGGAGTTCTTCCACTTCGTGATCGTGCAGGGAGACGAGTTCGTCTCCGGCGACGGCCAGTCACGCGGCGACGGCAACTGGAGCGGGACCGCGGACGCGGGCAACCTCGACGACGGGCCCGCCCAGGGCTTCGGCGTGGCCGTGCTCGTGAGGCAGCCTCAGGAAACGCCTCCGCCCGGATCTCCTCCGGCCGTCCAGACGTTCACCTGGTCGGAGCCGATCGAGATCACGGCGTAGGCGTCAGCTGACCGTCTGAACCGGCACCTCGTAGAACTCGACCGACGTGCGGCGCTCGGTTGCGCCGGGGCTCATGGCGTTGAGCGCCTCGTCGCCCCGGCGCATCGCCTCCTCGCTCTCGAACAGCGTGACACCGAGGCCCTTGCCGCTCTCGCGGTTGATCAGCATCAGCATCTTCGCGCCCTCGAGCCCGGGCGGCGTGTCGCCGGACTCGACCTCGGCGCGAACCAGGCCGATCGCGTCGTCGACCTTCGCGGGATCGCTCTCGAACGTCGCTACGCGTGCGTACACGTCGCCTCCTCCTGTCGAATCGGACACTCGCCAGCCTACGCCGATGCGAGGCCCGCAGCACGAGCGGCGTGTTCGGCGAATGCCTACCATGGCCACGGGGCATCCCCGCCCTGACGACGTGCACGAGCAGGAGGGATCGACCACATGGCGCTGGACGACTACCTGGATTCGGAGGTTGCGGTGGCTGTCGCCGCGACCGCAGCGGCCTTGTCGCCCCGGTTCCGCCGGGTGCTGCGGCGAGGGGCCGTCTACGGGGTGGCCGGCGTGCTGAAGGCGACCGACGTAGCGACCGCCGCGGCGCGCGGCGTCGCGCGCGGCGCAGGCGCGGCGAGCGACACGGTCCGTACGGGCGACGGCGGAGCGGACAGCTCGCCGACGGTTCCCGGCACTCCGATTCCATGACCACCGAACGTACGACGACACCGAGGGGCGAGGCTGACGACGCCAGGCCGGCCGGTGACGAGCGACCCGTCGAGGAGCGGGCGGAGGAGATCGTCGGGCGCGTCTCCGAGGAGGTGGCTCGCTTCGCACGCCGGCTCGTGGCCCGTGCGCGCGAGGAGGCCGAGGACATCGTCGCCGAGGCGCAGAGCTTGCGACGCGGAGACCGGCCACGCGACTAGCGTCCAGGTGAGCCGCGAAGCGAGCATCGGCGCCCGGTGACTGCGACCGCGACTCCTCGCGTCGTGCACGCCCTCCCCGGGCGGTTGCGGGTCCATGCGCCCGAGTGGGCGCGGGCCGCGCCCGGCCGGCTCGAGCAGCGGCTGCGCTCGCTTCCGGGCGTCGAGCGCGTGCGGGCGAGCGCGTCGACCGGCAACGTGCTCGTCTGCTTCGACTCGTCCCGGATCGAGCGAGACCGCGTTCTGGCCGCGCTCGCCGAGCTCGACGCACCGCCTCGGGAGAGCGGCGAGGAGCCCCGGGGCGACGAGCGCTCGCCTGGGCCGTCCGCGGTCGTCCGGCCGGACGCCGGACCGCACGGGAGGGCGCGCATCACGGTCACCGGACTCGACCGTGACCCGCAGCTCGCACGCCGCGTCGAGGAACGGCTCGAGGCGCGGCCGGAGGTGCAGCGCGCGGAGGCCAGCCCGATCACCGGCCGAGTGCTGGTCGAGTTCTCGCGACGGGTGACGGATCTCGACGACCTCGTCAACGAGGTCGCGAAGCTGCAGCTGGCGCCGCGCCCTGGAGAGGACCGGCCGGAGCACCCGCTCGATCCAGGTCCGCTCGTGCAGAGCTCGGCGCGGCTGATCGGCGCGGGCCTGGGGCTTGTGCTGCTTGGGCTGCGCAAGGCCATCCGGGCTGAAGTGGCCCTGCTGCAAAGCCGCGTGCCGGCGACGGTCGCGGGCACGGTCGGCATCGCCGAGGGCCTGCCGCCGGTGCGCGCCGGGCTCCGGAGGGTGCTCGGCCGCGATCGTGCCCAGCTGCTGGTCGGGGCAGCGAGCATCGTCTCGCTCACGCTCGCCGGATCACCGGTCGGGCTGGCGGTGACCGCCGCCTCGGCGCTCCGGCTGCTGACGGAGGTTCGCGCGCGCCGGTCGGCGTGGTTGGCATACGAGGAACGGCTCAAGGACGCCGTCGAGGCGGTGCCCGGCGCGGTCGTCCGGCTCGAAGCGGGCGACTGCGTCCCGCTGCGCGGCCGGATCCTCGAGGGGAGCGGGACGGCGGTCTGTGCCGACGCCCTGCCGGACAGCGTCTGCCCCGGCGCGGAGATCGAAGCCGGGGCGCGCGTCTCCGGCGGACCGTTCGTCGCCGAGCTGACAGGCGACGAGGGCTTCGTCCCGCGGCCGCGCCCCGCGCCGCCGGCTCCCTCGACGCTCGACCTCTACGCCTCGCGCATGAGCGTGATCTCGCTCGGCTATGCGGCGCTGAGCGTTGTCCTCACACGATCGCTGAGGAGCGCCTTCCCGGCGCTGCTCCTGCTCAGTCCACGCTCCGCGTTCATCGGCGCAGAAGGCGCCGACACGGCCGCGTCCGCTCGGGTGCTGCGGGCCGGAGCGACGGTCGTGGGCACGCGCCCCGAGCGTCCCGTGGCCCGGCCCGACGTGGTGATCATCGATGGCCCGCGCACGGTCGCCGAGGGCGTCGAGCTGGCGCGCGTCGTCCCGCTCGAAGCCGACGACGCTGACGCCATGGCGGATCTCGCGCGCGCCGTCGCGTCGGCGGCCGGCTCGCCCTGGGGCCGCGCGCTGACGGCGGGTGGCCAGGCGACGGCCGAGGAGGGCGACTTCGACGGCGAGGCAGCGTGGGCCACCGTCGATGGTGAGCGCTATCGGCTCGGCACGATGGAGGAGGCGGGCGACCATCCCGCCGCGATCGACGGCCGCGACCGCGGCGAGGAGCTGCTCGCACTGTGCGACGAGCGGCGCTGCGATCTCGCGCTCGTCGCTTTGCGGCCGTGCCTCGCGGCTGGCGTCGAGCAGCTCGTGCAGACGTGCCACCGCCGCGGGATCGGGATCGTGATGCTGGAGCGCGGCGACCGGCGGGCGGCGCGTGCCGTCGCACGGCGCGCGAACGTGGATCTGATCGTGGAAGCCGATCTCGCCGACCTGGTGCGCGAGCGCCAGCGAGACGGCAGCCGCGTAGCCGTCGTGTCCGACAACGCCGAGGCCGCCGAGGCGTTCGACGCCTGCGACCTTGCCATCGCCGTCACGACCGGGCGCTTCCCCGCGCGCGCCGACCTGCTCGCTCCCGACCTCGAGACCGTCGCGGCGATCGTCGAGACAGGCGCCCGCCGCGACGAGGCCGTCGACGTGTCGGTCGCACTCGCCGCCGGCGCGAACGTTGCCGGCGCGACGTGGGGATTGGCCGGTGCGCCGGGGATCGCCCGGGCCGGGAGTGCGACCTACGCGGGAGCGGTGGGGTCGCTCGCCGCGGGGCAGCTGCTGCTCCGCGGTGGCGAGCGACCGCGCTCAGTCGCCCAACGACTCGTGGATCCTCGGCCCGAGCGCTGGGGACGTCGCTCGAAAGACGACGTCATGGCCGAGCTGAAGACCCGTCCCGACGGCCTCACGACCGAGGAGGCGGCGGGGCGCCGTGAGGCGCGGCCGTCGAGCGGTCAGCGCAGCCCGCTGCTCGAAGCGGTGATGGACCAGGTCAGGTCGCCGCTCACCGGCGTGCTCGCCGCGGGCGCGGTCGTCTCGCTCTCGCTCGGCGCGGTCGCGGACGTCGCGATCATCGCGGCGGCGATCGGCGCCAACATCGCGGTCGGCGCCTGGCAGGAGCGCCAGACCGG
>Ga0307416_100000825_pt1 | contig 16263 bp, 15 predicted proteins | sample DK1Cmetagenome_2_FD_203821 | JGI IMG/M metagenome (GOLD analysis project Ga0307416, IMG submission 203821) | Maize rhizosphere microbial communities from greenhouse at UC Davis, California, United States - DK15-C-3 | ecosystem: Host-associated > Plants > Roots > Rhizosphere > Soil | place...
GGTCGTCCCAGTAGTTGACCGACCAGCCGCCGTAGGCGAAGCCGCCGTCGTCGTCCTCGCCGGGCCCGCCGGGAGCCTGCATGACCCCGTCCAGGGTCAGAAAGGTCTGCACGATCAGCGTTCGCATCGCTCTGGTCCCTTCGCTGGAAGACGAACCAGCGGACCATACCCGGCCCCCGTGACGGCCGCAGGGGGCCTGTGGATCGAGCCGCGCACAGCCGCACAGAGCGTGCCAAACTGGCCGGGTGCCCGACGCCGGTCCAACTGGGTACCGCAGCAAGGAGAGCATCGTGCGTTTCCGAACCGGTCCCGTCGTCCTCGCCATGGCCCTGCTCGCGGCCCTGGCCGCCTGCGACTCCTCGCCCGCCAAGAAGCCTGCCGACGCCGCCGCCCCGTCCTCCACCCAGGCGAGCGGCGAGCACGCCGGGCACCAGGGCGGCGCCGCCGCGGCCCCGGCGGCCTCGCCGGCCAAGCCGAAGGAGCTGGCGGCGGCCCTGGAGCAGTACTTCGCCGTCCACACCCTGCTCGCCGTGCGCCAGGCCCGGAGCGTGCTGACGGCCAACGCCGCCTACCGGGAGGCCGCGGACCACGAGCTGGAGGAGTACACCGAGGAGCTCGGCGAGATCGTCGGGGGCGCCTACGGCGACGCCCAGGGGGCTCGGTTCGAGGAGGTCTGGGAGAAGACCACCGCCGACGCCTCGGCCTACGCCCAGGCCGTGGCGGCCAAGGACGAGGGCGCCAAGCAGCAGGCCCGCCAGGCCCTGCTGGCCGACGCCGACGCCTACGGGTCGTGGCTGGCCAAGGCGAGCGACGGCCGCGCCGACGCGGGCGACGCCGCCGCGCAGCTGAAGACCCACGTGCAGCAGCTGATGGACCACGACGACGCCTTCGCGGCCGAGGACTACGACCGGGCCTACCGGGTCGAGCGGGACGCCTACGAGCACATGTTCGCCGCCGGCACGGCGCTGGCCGGGGCCGGGGTGTCGCCCAAGGCCGCGGCCACCCTCGACACGCCGGTGGAGAAGCTGCGGACGGCCTTCGCCATGCTGCTCGGCGAGCACATGCAGCTGATCATCGACGCCCAGCGGGCCACCTTCGCCGGAGCGCCCGAGTTCAAGGCGGCCGCCGCCCAGGTCAACGCCAACACCGAGGCGCTCACCAAGGGGATGGGGACGATCGTCGGCCCCAAGAAGGCCCAGGAGTTCCAGTCGGCCTGGGCCGAGCACGTCGAGGGCCTGCTCGACTACTCGACCGCGGTGGCCGGCCACGACGACGCCGAGCGGGCGGTGGCCAGGGAGAAGATGCGCGGCTACGGCGCCCGGCTGGCCCTGTACCTCAGCGACATCGTTCGCAACGAGCTGCCCCTGGAGCCCATCACCCAGGCGCTCGGCGAGCACGACCAGCACCTGGTCGACCAGATCGACGCCTATGCCGCCAAGCGGTACGACGAGGCGCAGGAGAAGGAGGTCGAGGGCTACGGCCAGATGCTGGGCGTGGCCAACACCCTGGTCGGGGCGCTCCAGCGGACGGTGAAGCCGCAGCTGCCGGTCGGCGGGTCCCAGACCGGCGGCGGCAGCACCGCGAACTGGCGGCGATGACAGCGAGGCGGGGGCAGGGCCGGGGCCGAGGTCCGAGCGGGGGTCCGGGCGGGGGCCGGGGGCGGCTCGCGGCCGGGCTGGTTGGGGTGGCCGCCGTGGTGCTGGTGGCCGGGTGCTCGCCGGCCGGGGCCGAGCGCGCCGGGGCCGGGGGGGCGCCGGCGGGCGCCTCCGGGGTGACGGCGACGACCGTCAGTGGGGCCGACGCCGCCCGCGGGTTCCACTCGACCCGCGACTACCGGGCGACCCCGGTCCCGGTCCGGATCGAGATCCCCCGGATCAAGGTGGCCAGCCCCCTGGCCCGCCTCGGCCGCGCGGCCGACAGGACGGTCGAGGTCCCGGACCGCTGGGAGCGGGCCGGCTGGTACGCCGAGGGCACCCGCCCCGGCGACCCCGGCCCGGCGGTCATCCTCGGCCATGTCGACTCCAAGGCCGACGGCCCGGCGGTGTTCTTCCGCCTCCGCGAGCTCCGCCGCGGCGACGAGATCGTCGTCACCCGGGCCGACGGCTCCACGGTCCGCTTCGCCGTGGACCGGACCGAGCAGTTCCCCAAGTCGCGGTTCCCGACCGACGACGTCTACTACCCTACCCTGGCCCCGGAGCTGCGGCTGGTGACCTGCGGCGGCACCTTCGACGCCACCGCCGGCCACTACCGCTCCAACGTGATCGTGTTCGCCACCCTCAGGGCGTGAGCGCCGCCGGGCTCAGGGGGCCTGGAGGTCGCACTGGTCCACGACCTGCCGGTAGGCGTCCAGCGCCCGGTCGAACCGCGTCCCCTCGGTGGCCCCGGCCTCCCGTGACGCCGCCAGCCGCCTGAGCACCTCCGCGACCTCCAGCCGCTGGTTGGCCGGGTCGTTCAGGAACTGGTCCTGCTCGGCCAGCGCCCCCCGCAGCTTGACCGCGCTGGCCAGCATGGCGTTGGCCCGGTCGACCGCCGTCTTGCAGGCCGGGGTGGCCACCGGCGCGGCCGAGGCGGCCGCGGTGCTCCGGCTCGCCGAGGGAGGACCTGTCCTCGTGGCCTCAGCCGCCGGCCGGTCGCCACCCCAGACCACGGCCCCGATCACCAGCCCGCCGACCAGGGCCAGGACGATCAGCAACCCGGCGACCACCAGCCAGGCCGCCGACGGCCGCTCCGGCCCGCCCGCCTCGGCAGCCTCCCCACCCGCCCGCTCCGGGGGGATCCCGAGCTGGGTCGGAGGCTCCCACTGGCTGTCGAGCCGGACCATGTACCGCCGCAGCTCCTCGAGCTGCTGCGCCCGGTCGTCCTCCTGCTCAGAAGCCATCCGTCATCTCCACGATGCGCCCCCCGGCCGGGCGGACCAGCACGCACCGGCCCACGCACACCCGTCCAGTGTGCCAAGCCCTCCCGTCAAGTGGGAGAGTCACCCAGGGGTGGGTTGTGAGCATGCGCTCTGGGTGGCGATGGGGCAACGTCCCGCTGCCCGAGACCTTCCTGGCGGGGCTGGGAGCGGGCCTGCTGTTGCAGGTTGTCGCGCCGTGGCGGCCTCCCTGGCCGGCCGGGGCCGGCCGTGCCGTGGGCTGGCCGTTGCTGCTGGCCGGGCTGGGGCTGGCGGCGTGGGCGGTGCGGGCGGCCGCCGAGGTCGACCTGGAACGCCCGGACCGGCTCGTCCGGCGCGGGCCCTACGCCCACAGCCGGAACCCGATGTACGTCGCCTCGGCGGCCGTCTACGTGGGGATCGCGCTGGTGGCCGGCGCCGCCTGGCCGCTGGCGCTGCTGCCCGCGGTGCTGCTGGCCACCCATGTGGTGATCGTCCGGGAGGAGCGGGTCCTGGACGGCCGCTTCGGCGCCGCCTACCGGAGCTACAGAGCCTCGGTCCGCCGGTACCTGTGAGCGACCTCAGGCCGTCTTCAGGACCGGCTCCGGCGACCGGTCGGCCGTGGGACGGGCGCACAGGTGCCTGACGACGTACCCGGCGTCCCGGCCGGCCCCGCCGACGAGCATCGACGCGAAGGCGTACTGGAAGGCCAGGCCGGTGAAGTACAGCCCCGGTGAGGACGGCACCACGCCGCGGGCCTCCAGCGGCCAGCCGTCGCCGTCGGTCACCGGCAGGTCGATCCAGGAGAAGTCCTGGCGGAACCCGGTGCACCACACGACGTTGGCCACCTCCAGCACCCGGCCGTCCTCCAGCACCGGACGGCCGTCGCGGACCCCCGTCGTCCGCGCCGCCACCAGCTCAACCCCGGCCCCGGTGAGGTCGGCCCGCTTGACCCGGATCAGCGGTCCGCCGTGGCGCCTGACCTCGGGACGAAGCCTGCGGCCGATGGGCGTCCTGAGGGTCAGCACGTGCTTGGCCAGGAAGTACATGACCGGGAAGATCACCCGGGCCGGCCGTCCCTCGATGTCGAAGGGCACCTCGCCGTGGATCCGGCCGCTGAGCACGGTCGGATGGCCGGCCGTGCCCGCCTCGTAGGCGATGTCCCCGCCCGAGTGGGACGCCCCCACCACCAGCACCCCGCCGGCCCGCAGCTGAGCCGGGTTCTTGTAGGCGCTGGAGTGCAGCTGCCGGATGCCGGGGTCGAGCTTGCCGGCGAAGCCGGGGACGTACGGTGCCCGGCCGAACGTGCCCCAGGCGACGACCACGTTGTCGCACCGGAACGACGGCCCGTCGGTGGTCACCAGGTACTCCCCGCCGTGGCGGGCCAGCCGGGTCACCCGGACGCCGGTCCGGACGGGCAGGTCGAAGGTGGCCGCGTAGGTCTCGAGGAAGTCGGCCATCTGGTCCTTGGTCGGGTAGCTGGCCGGCGGGGCTGGGAACCGCATCCCGGGCAGGCTCGCCACCCGGGCCGGGCTGTAGAGCCGCAGCGAGTCCCAGTGGCCGCGCCAGTTGTCGCCCACCCGCCGGCCGGCGTCGAGGATGACGAACCCCCGGCCGCGCCGGGCGAGGTGGTAGCCGGTGGCCAGGCCGGCCTGACCGGCCCCGATCACCACGGTCTCCACCGGCACCGGGTCCCGGTCGTCCCCGTCGGCGAGCTGTCGGTTCATGGCGTTCCCTCCAAGCGTCCCGCGGCCCCAGCGGGCCTCCTGGCCAAGACGCTAGGCGCCGGCCGACCTCGGCGCGTCGGGAGAACGTCCCAATCCCAGCCGGCCCCACGGGATGGGTGATTCTGTGTAGCGCAGGTACCAGACCAGCATCAGCGCGGTCGTCACCAGGTGGAAGCCGTGCAGGGCCCAGATGGGCCCGGCCGGCAGGTTGAACACGTAGATCGACTGGACCAGGTTGCCGAGGTTGCTCAGCAGGATGTTGCCGAGGCTGTAGGAGCCGAGGTCCCTGGTCCGCCCGGCCTTGACCAGCATCGGCAGGGTGCTGCCGACGAAGACCACGCTCGCCACGGCCCCCGCGAGCACGGGGATCGCACCGTCCATGCCGCCTCCGCGGTCCGGTCGCCGGAACAGGTTGCCGCGGAGAACGCTAGGCGGCCGCGCCCGCCCGCACATCGGGGAGAGCACGCATTCCCCCGACGGGGCGCATGGGGAGATCTGCCCACGAGCTCAGACGAGGTCGTGACGGTACGCCCAGGCGGTGGCCGCGGACCGCGAGGACACCCCGAGCTTGGTGAAGATGTTGCTGAGGTGCCGGGCCACCGTCTTCTCGCTGAGGAACAGCTCGGCGGCGATCGCCCGGTTGGTCCGGCCCGTCGCCACCAGCCGGAGCACCTCGACCTCCCGCGCCGTCAGCCCGGACCCGGCCCGGGTCCGGGCCGCGCCGGTCAGGGCCTCGACCCGGGCCAGGTCGGGTCCGGCCGAGAGGCGCTCGAACACCTGCCGGGCCGCGTCCAGCTCCATGCGGGCCGTCCTCGTCGCCGAGCGCCCGGCAGGCCAGGGCCACCACCACCCGGGCCCGGGCCGCCTCGTAGGGCGCGTCGAGCTGCTGCCACATCGACCAGGCACGGCGGGCCCCGGCGAGCGCCCTGGCGGCGTCGCCCTCGGCCAGCCCGAGCAGCCCGCCGGCGTGGGCGGCCATGGCCTGCAGCACCGGGACGTCGCGCTCGGCGGCCAGCCGGGCGAGCTCGTCGGCGGCGGCCCGGGCCGCGTGGACGTCCTTGCCCTCGAGGGCGATCTCGACGGCGGCGCTCAGCAGCCGGGGGCGGCGGACCCGCTCGGTGGTCTCCTCGAGCGCCCGGCGGACGCCGGCCGAGGCCGCCTCCAGCTGGCCCTGGGCGAGCCGGAGCAGGGCCAGGCCGGGCTGCGGGTCGCGCCCGAAGGTGGCCGCCCGGCGGTAGGCCTGCTCGGCGTCGTCGGTGTCGCCGCGCCACCGGTGCAGCTCGGCCTGCTCGTAGAGGGCGTCGCCGGCGGCCGGGTGCCCGGCGCCGGTGAACCGCTCGGAGGCCTGCCGCAGCTCCTCCAGGGCGTCGAGCCAGGCCCCCTCGATCTGCATGATCTGGGCCCGGTGGACCATGCACTGTCCCCGGAACTGGACCAGGTCGGGCTGGGCGTCGCACCAGTGCTTGAGGGCGACCGTCCACTCCTTGGCCCGGCGGGGGTCGAAGGTCTCCATGCAGGCGGCGATCACCCCGCAGTACACCAGGCCGGCGACCATGGGCGAGGTCTCTCCTGCGGTGACCCCGACCATCACCTCGTCGAGCACGGCGATGCCCTCGGGGATCCGGCCCATGGCGATCAGGGCCTGCCCCTGCCCGAACCCGGCCAGGGCGAGCAGGTCGTGGTCCGCGAACCGCCGGCCGATCTCGCGCTGCTCGCTGAAGCCCGCATACGCGCGTTGCGGGTCCCCGCCCAGCAGGGCCTGGACCGCGTCCGGGCCCAGCAGGTAGCCGCGGGCCGCGCAGTCCCGCCGGCCGTCGTCGATGACGGCCCGCGCCCGCCCGATCCAGCCGCCGGCCCGGGCCCAGTCGCCCCGGGTGATCAACCCGAACACCAGCCAGAATCCGTCGAGGGCGGCCCCCTCGGGGTCGCCCTGTCGCAGCCGCTCCCGGAAGGCGCGCTCGCACAGCGACAACGAGTCGTCGTCGCGCCCGATGAGGTACGCCGCCCGGCCGGCCCGCTCCAGGTCCTCGGCCCCCAGCGGGGCTTGCTCGTCGGCGGCGCACAGCAGCTCGTAGGCCGCCCTCCACGCCTGCCGTTCGAAGGCCTGGCGGCCACGCTCGAGTGTGGAACCTCCGGTCATGGCCCCCGGCGTCCCGCTGGAGTCGGAAGGTCAGCGGGCCGCCGGGCCAATGCTATCCCAGCCCCTGCCCGGCCCCGGGTGGACGGCCATTTCCCTTGACGGCCTGGAGGCGGCACCGCAGCCTGCCCCAATGACGGCGTGGCGGACGGCCGCGGCGGCCCAGACCGGGCAGGTGCTCGGGCTGGTGCGGGAGATCTTCGGCCCCGATGCGCTCGGCGCCTATCAGCACGGGTCGGCGGTCCTCGGCGGCATGCAGCCGACGAGTGATGTCGACATCCTGGTGGTCACCGGGCGCCCGGCCACGCTCGAGGAGAAGCGCCGGCTGGTGGACGGCCTGATGGCGGTCTCGGCCCGGTTCCCCCCGTCCGGCCCGGAGCGGTGCGTCGAGGTGACCGTGGTCGCCCAGCCCCAGGTGCGGCCCTGGCGGTACCCGCCGAGCTTCGACCTGCAGTACGGCGAGTGGCTGCGCGACCGCTTCGAGCACGGCGACGGCGGGCTCCTGCAGGCGACCGTCAACCCCGACCTGACGGTCCTGCTGACCATCGTCCTGCTGGGCGACCGGCCGCTGTCCGGGCCACCGCCGGGGGTGCTCCTGGACCCGGTGCCACCGCAGGACTGCGTCACGGCGATGGTCGGCGACCTCGACCGGCTCATGGACGAGTTCGGGGGGGATCCGCGCAACATCCTGCTCACCCTGGCGCGCATCTGGCGGACCGTCGCCACCGGCGTCATCGACCGCAAGGACCGGGCGGCCGAATGGGCGCGGGACCGGCTGGCGTCCGCGCATCGGCAGTCGATGGAGCGGGCGCGGGCCATGTACCTCGGCCGGGAGGCGGATGACTGGCCCGGGCTGGCGGCAGAAGCCCGTGCCACCGCGGACCACATGGTCTGGCGGATCCGATGGGAGGCGGCACGCCGGCGACCCGACCAGGTGCTGCGGCTGGGCGAAGGCCCGCCTAGGTGACCTTGTCCGCCCCGGTGGTCCAGGCGCCGAGGGCGAGGGCGGCCAGAGTCGCGGCCGGCCAGGCGAACCAGGGGCGGGCCAGCCACCGGCCGGTGCCCGAGTCGTAGGTCTCGGGGAGCAGGCCGTCGGGCGCGGCCACGGCCAGGAGGCGGCCGAGGGCCCGGCCGGCCCGGCTTCGGTCGCCCAGCAGGCTCGCGGCCACCCATTCCTGGATGTCCCCGAGCGGCCAGGTGCCCGGGGTGTGGGCCGAGCCGAGGCCGCCCCAGCGCCCCGGCGACCAGCCCGGGTTGGCCGGGTCGAAGGCGAAGCGCATGGTGGCCGACCACCGCGGGTCGTCCGGGGTGCACAGCCCCCACAGGGGCGCCAGGGCGGTCGGGAGGTCGTTGGCGTCGTGGTAGCGGCGGGACCGTCCGCGGCCGTCGGTCTCGTACGCCCACTGGGCGCCGAACGGCCCCGGGCAGGCGAACCGGTCCCGGATCGCGGCGCGCACGGTGCCGGCGGTCCCTTCCAGCGCCCGGGCGGCCAGCCCGAGCTCCCCGGCGCGGGCGCCCAGCCGGGTGGCGGTGTACCAGAGCAGGATCTGGGTGGACAGCAGGTAGGGAAGGGACGCGGGGTCGTCGGCCGGGTTCTCGTCGCCGGCGACGAGCCCGAGCTCGGGGTCGACGGGCAGGGCCCGCCAGGTCTCGGCGACCACCTCGCCCCAGCCGGGACGGCCCGGCGGGAGCTCGGGCCAGGCCCCGGCCGCCTCCCGGTAGTCGAGCAGCTCGAGCACCGGGTAGAGCTGCTGGTCGGCCTGGAACGCCCGGTCCTTGACGGCGCCGTTGGGGAGGTGGCTGCGCATCCAGCCGTGGGCGCGGTCGCAGCGGAACCACAGCCAGCGCAGGTGCTGGGCGACCACCTCCAGGCCGCGGGGCTCGAGCTGGCGGGCGGTGAGCAGGAGCAGGGCCTGGTAGTAGGCGTCGCGGGTCCAGGACAGCTGCAGGAGCCGGTGGTCGGTGACCAGGCAGCGTTCCCCGGGGGCGACGGTCAGGGCCGTGCAGCCGAGCACGTAGCCGAGCGCGCCGTCGACCAGGCCCGCCAGCCGCGGCCGGAGCCGGTCCGAAAGGTGCAGCCCGGTGGGCGGCGGCCCCGGCCGGGTCCGGCGCACCCCCGCCGGGCCCGGGGGATTCCCCGGTCGATCGGGGGGAGGCCGGCCGTCGGGGGCCGGTGGGTCGTCGGTGGCCAGCGCGCAGGTCACGGTGACCTCGAGGGTCGGTTCCCGCCGCGGGTCCCAGGCGATGGCGAGCCGGGCCGCGTCGGCGTCGAGCAGCCACCCCTCGGTGGTCCCGCCGGCCACGGCGACGTCCACCCGGGCCGTCGCCGGGAGGACCCGGTCGCGGAGCTCCAGGACGGTCCCCGTGGCGGTGGCCGAGGCCGCCGACGGCAGCGGGGGCAGCGGGCTCACCTCGGTGATCTCGGCGAACGACGGCCGCTGGAGCCGGGCCGGGGCCGCCAGGACGAGCCGGCGCGGCCGCCGGTCGGGCCCGGCCCGCCAGACGTGGCGCTGAGTGACGGCCGGGCGGTCGGCGGCCGCCCAGGCCTCGGCCTGGTAGCGGCCTGCCCGGTCCGCTCCCGACCAGCGGGGCCGGCCGGGGCCCCGCCGGGGGTCGGGCGCGACCCCGGCCGGGGCCCCGGTCAGGCGCAGGGCGGCGCCGCCGGCGAGGGTCAGCCGGTGGCGGTGCCGCCGCACGGCGTCGGGCCGGCCGCGCAGGGCCTCGTCGAAGGCGGGCGCCCCGGTGAGCTCGACGAAGCCACGGCCCGGGTGCGGGCGGCCCAGCGACAGCCATGACCCGTCGACCGCGAACGAGGCGCAGACCTGCCCGTTGCCCACGTCCAGCGGTTTGGGCCAGATGCCCCGGACCTCAGAGCCGGCCATGCCGGTAGAGCTCCGGCTGGCGCAGTCGCAGGGCCGGCTCGCGCTCGCGTTCGCGCTCGATCGCGGCCAGGTCGAGGGTCGCCCGGAGCACGGTCTCCTCGGTCCCGGCCTCGGCCAGGACCTCGCCGCGCGGGTCGGCGACCAGCGACCGGCCGCAGAAGCCGTTGCCGGCCAGGTTGGCGCCGACGGCGAACACCTGGTTGTCCTGTGCCCGGGCGCGGGTCCGCAGGGTCAGCAGGTGCTCGTAGCCGAACGGCACCGCCGACGGGATGACCAGGACCTGGGCGTCACGCAGGGCGAGCGCGGTGGCCACGTCGGGGAAGGCGTGCTCGAAGCAGATCATCATGCCCAGCCGGCCGGCCGGGGTCGGGGCCACCACCAGCTCGGTCCCGGCGGCGAACAGCGCCGACTCGGTGGGATAGAGGTGGCTCTTGCGGTACGGGACCAGCTGACCGTCCGGCGTCGCCACCACCGCGGTGTCGTAGAGGACGTCGCCGTCGCGCTCGAGCAGGCCGAACACGAGGGTGGCCCCGGTCTGGGCGGCCAGCTCCGCCATCCGGGCCGAGGTCGGCCCGTCCAGCGGCTCGGCCAGCTCCGGTCCCCGCCGGGCCAGCACGTCCAGGTCGTACCCGCTGGTCACCAGCTCCGGGGCCACCACCAGCTCGGCCCCGCCGGCGTGCTTGAGCACCAGCTCGGCGAGGCGGTCCACGTTGGCCGACCGCTCGCCCGGCTGGGCCGCCATCTGCAGCACGACGACGTCGATGGCGCTATCCCTTCGTCGCACCGGCGAACAGGCCCCGGACATAGAACCGGTTCAGCGCGGCGAACAGCAGCAGCGGCGGCAGGATGGCCATGATCGTGCCCGCCGACACGAGGTCCTCCTGGGCCAGGTGCGGGGTCTGGAGGTTGGCCAGCCCAACCGTCAGCGGCTGGTGGGCCCGGTCCAGCAGGGTCAGGGCCAGGAGCAGGTCGTTCCAGACGAAGACGAAGTCGATGATGGCGAACGACACGATCCCGGGGACGGCCAGGGGCAGGGCGACGCGGCGGAACACGTCGAACCAGCCGGCGCCGTCGATCCGGGCCGCCTCCAGCAGGTCCTCCGGGATCTGGGCGAAGAACGCCCCCAGCATGAAGATCGCCCAGCCGGCGCCGAAGGCGGTATGGACCAGGGCGATGCCCAGGTACTCCTGCGGCCCGGCGGCGTTGAGCCCGAGGGTGCGGAACCAGGGCAGCATCGGGATCAGGATGATCTGCACCGGCACGATCATGGTGGTGACCAGCAGGAAGTAGGTGGTCGCCTTGAACCGGAACGACATCCGGGCGTACGCGTAGGCGGCCATGGACCCGGCCGCCACCGTCAGCGCCACCGCCAGGCCGGTGATGATGAAGCTGTTGACCGCGTACCGGGACAGCCCCTGCTCCCAGGCCCGGGCGAAGTTGCCGAAGGTCAGGTCGGCCGGGCTCAGGTTCCACCAGCCGGCGCGGGTCTGCGACAGCGGCAGGGTCGAGATCATCAGGGCGCTGAGCGCCGGCACCAGCCAGACCATGCCCAGGACGGTGAGCGACCCGTAGAGCAGGAAGGTCACCCACCGGCTCCGTCCGACCGCGGTCATCGCGACCTCCCCGCCATCAGCTGGCGCAGATAGGGCCAGGAGCCGGCCACGAGCACGGCCGACATGAGCACCGCGATCGCGGTCGCCTGGCCGCCCTGGGGGGTGTCGAGGAAGGCGAACGCCTGCTGCCACAGCAGCAGGGCCAGCACCATGGTGTCCTGGGCCGGGCCGCCCCCGGTCATCACGTAGACGATGTCGAAGGTCCGCAGGGCGAAGATGACGCTGACCACGCCGACCACGATCAGCGGCCGGCGCAGCGACGGGATGAGGATGCGCCTGGCCGTCTGCCAGGCGTTGGCGCCGTCGACCTTGGCCGCCTCGACCAGCTCGTAGGGCACGGCGGTGAGGCCGGCGGTGATGGTGATGACGCCGAAGCCGGTGAACGCCCAGAACGCCGGGACGATCAGGGCGAGGTTGGTCAGGCGGATGTCGGCGAAGCCGAGGTGGAGCACCCCGGGGTTGGACAGCCAGGAGCCGGGATGCAGCTCCAGGGGGCCGACGCGCCAGTGCGCGCCCAGGATGCCCAGCCGGTCCAGGACCGCGTTGAGGACGCCGATCTGGGGGTCGGCGTTGTAGACGAAGGACCAGATGACGCCGGCCGCGGCCAGCGAGATCGTCAAGGGCAGGATGAAGACGGTGCGGAACATGGTCGCGCCGCGGGTGATGTGCCAGATGAGGATGGACACCAGCAGCGAGAAGCCGACCACCAGCAGAGGGAAGACAACCAGCCAGACCGCCGTGTTGAGCGCGGCGTTCCAGAAGCTGGGGTCGGTGAGGGTGGTGGTGTAGTTGTCCAGCCCGACGAACCGCCAGCGGGCCGGGTCGACCGGCGTCCAGGGGCGCAGCAGCCCCCAGCGGAAGAAGCTGCTGAGCACCGTGACCAGCGCCGGCCACAGGTAGAAGAGGGCGAAGACGGCCAGCAGCGGGGCCACGAAGATGTACGGCGCGAACCGCTCCGGCCGGCTCCGCACCCGGCGCGGCGCCGGCCCCGCCGCCGGTGGCGGGGCCGTCTCCGGCGGCGTGGGGGCGACGGTGGTGGTGCGCCGCGACGCCATGGCCCTAGCCGCCCGAGGACCGGGTGTCGACCTGCTTCATGGTGGCGATGAACTTGTCGACGTCCTGGTCCCGAGTGAACTGGGCGAGCGCCTGCCGGTACTTGACCTGGATCTCGCCGCCGATCCAGTCGTCGAGGTCGTAGCCGGCGGGGACGTCGGCCTGCTTGGGCCAGAGCGCGGCCGCCCTGCGGTCGTTCTCGTCCGGGTAGACGTCGGCCGGCACCTTGGCGTTGGGGGCGATGTAGCCGCCGCGCTTGGCCCAGATCTGCTGGGCGTCGGCCGAGGCCAGCCAGTCGAGCAGGGCCATGGTGGCCGCCTTGTTCTTGGTGTCCTTGGCCCCCACGAAGAGGTCGCCGCTGACGAACTGGGCGTCAGGCGCGGACGCGTCGTACTTGGGCATGAGGAAGAAGGTGAAGTCCTTGCCGGGCTTCAGGGACTTGTCGCACTCGGCGGGGATGATGAGGTTGAGGAAGGCGCCCTGGTTGTCGAACAGCGCCTTGCCCTTGGCTCCCGCGCAGGTGGCGTCGGTGAACCCGGTGGCAAGGGCCTCGGGCGGAAAGTACTTGCCGATCAGGTCGCCGAGCACCTGGAACGACTTGACGATCCGGGGGTCGTCCCAGCCGATCTTGCCCCGGGCCAGGTCGTTGAAGGCCTCGGCGCCGGCGACGCGCAGGATCACCGGGTCGGTCCACTGGGTGAGCGGCCAGCCGTCCTTGCCCCCGACGGCCAGGGGGGCCACACCCTCGGCCTTGGCCTTGTCCATGGCCGCGGTGAACTCGGCCCAGGTCTTGGGCACGCCGATGCCGAGCTTCTGGAGCTGCTCGGGCGAGTACCAGATGAGGGCGTTGACGTTGCCCTTGAAGAAGACGGCGTACGCCTTGCCGTCCGGTCCGGCGGCGATCTGGCGCAGGGCGTCGGTGTAGGCGCCGTCCTTGATCCAGGTGTCCCACTGCTGGTCCAGGTTCAGCAGCAGGTCCTGGTCGGCGAAGGTGCGGACGATGCCGGGCAGGGCCACGGCCACGTCCGGCGGCGAGCCGGCCGCGAACTGCTGGGTGAGCAGGGCCTGGGTCTGGTCGAACGGCACCTGCTCGACCTTCACCGTCACCTTGGGGTTCTTCTGGTGGAAGGCGTCGATGACCGCCTGGAAGGCCTCGCCCTCGGAGCCGGTCCAGTTCGACACCACCCGGATCTCGCCGGACGCCTCGCCCTGGGCCGGCGTCGCCTCCCCGCCCTCGTCACCCCCGCCGCAGGCGCCCGCCAGCAGCGCCAGGGAGGTGAGGACGGCGAACCAGGTCAGGAGCCGGCGGTGCGGGTAGGTCCTCATCAGCTGCTCCTCGGTCGGACCGCTCCCGGTCATTTGCTACGTCGCAGTAGCAAACATCGCCGCATCAGGACCCGTCAAGGTGCGACAAGGGGTATTTGCTACTGATGAGTGGCAAAGATCGGCGGTCAGGCACCGCGGAGCGGCAGGCCGGTGACGGCGGCGACGAGCTCGGCGGCCCGGGTGACGGCCGCCGGGGGCTCCAGCCGCCCGGTCAGCACCGCCTCCAGCATGGCCTGGAGCTGCACCGACAGCCGGGCGTAGGCCGGGGTGGCCGGCCGCACGGCCGCGTGCTGGAGGAGCTCGGCGGTGCTGGCCAGCAGCGGTGAGCCGCCCGCGACCTGGGCGACGGCCGAGCGCCGGGGCGGGATCTGGCCGGTGGCCCTGGACATGCGGGCCAGGGCGTCGGCCGAGGTCACGGCCTCCAGGAGCCGCATGGCCAGCTTGGGGTTGGAGGCCTGGCGGAAGATGCCGTACACCATGCCGCCGGCCAGGGTGGCCGGCGCCCCCCGGGGGCCGCCGGGGATGGGGGCGAACCCGAAGTGGTCCCACAGCTCGGACAGGGGCAGGCCGGCCGCCTTGGCCAGGCGGGGCCCCTCGTAGCTGCCGCCAAAGCAGATGGCCGCCGAGCCGTGGGCCAGCAGCCGGATCGGCCGGTCCCACTCGAAGGCCACCGCCTCGACCGGCACCACCCCGTCGGTGACCAGCTCCCGCAGGAGCCGGAGGGCCTCGATGGTGGCCGGGCCGTCCAGGGCGACCACGCCGTCCTCCAGCACCGCCGCCCCGTTGGAGGCCAGCAGGGCCAGCAGGACGTAGGTGGCCGCCTCCCCCGCCTTGGACCCGCCGGGCAGCACCACCGGGTGGCTGTCCGGCCCGCCCGCCTCGGCCAGGACCCGGCCGGCGGCCCGGAGCTCGGCCCAGGTCGCCGGCGGGGCCAGCCCGAGCGCCTCCAGGGCGGCCCGCCGGTACCACATGCCGGCCACGTCGGCCTCGGAGTGGACCGCGAACGTCCGTCCCTGGCTCCGCCCGGTGAGCATCAGCGGCGTCAGGAAGTCCTGCTCGTACTCCCCGGCGACCCAGCCCTCGTCCAGCTCCTCCAGCGGGGCCAGGAACCCCGACGCGGTGAACTCGGGCACCCAGACCGAGTCGAGCACGGCCAGGTCGGGACCGAGTCCCTCGGCGACCGCGTGGGTCAGGGCCTGGTGGAGCTCGTGCAGCTCGACGGTGGCCACGCTGAACCTGGTGTCGGCGGGCGCCGCCCGTCGGATCAGCCCCTCCCAGGGCCCCTCGGGCACGATCACCCGCAGCTCCGGGCCGCCGCGGTGCCCGTGCAGCCAGTGCGGGTTCACGAACGTCCCCCGCCGCCGGTGCCGGATGACGACCCCCTCGCCGGCCAGCTCGGACAGGGCCCGGGTCACCGGGGTGCGGCTGATCCCGTGCCGCTCGCACAGCTGGTGCTCGGTCGGGAGGCGCCCGTCCGGCCCGTAGCGGCCCTCCAGGATCTCCTCGAGCAGCAGCGTCTTGAGCTGGAAGTAGACCGGTATGGGCAGCTTCGGGTCGATGGCCATGGCAGTCCCCTGGCCAAGACTGTACCGCCTGGCCTCGGGCCGGCGGCCACTTGCTCTGCTTTAGCCGGACCGCAACGGGGTATAGGTTCATCTCGCGCGGCGCGGGGCGGCGCAGAGCGGCAAGGAGGGTGCATGGACCTTCCGAAGTGGGTGGGATCCTGGCCGGTCATCCGGCAGCTCCAGGAAGGTGACCCGCTCGGGCTGGGCAAGTCGGCCCAGTCGCCCCGGTCGGAAGCGCTGCGGCCGCGGACCGCCGATGCCGACCGGGTCGCCCGCTCGGTCTGCCCCTACTGCGCGGTCGGCTGCGGGCAGAAGGTGTTCGTCAAGGACGAGCGGGTCATCCAGATCGAGGGCGACCCCGACAGCCCCATCTCCAGGGGCCGGCTGTGCCCCAAGGGCGCCGCCTCCAAGCAGCTGGTCACCGGGCCCAACCGCGAGGACAAGGTCAAGTACCGGCGGCCCCACGGCACCGAGTGGGAGGAGCTGCCGCTGGAGCAGGCGATGGACATGATCGCCGACCGCGTGCTCGCCGCCCGGGAGGCCGGCTGGCAGGACGTCGAGGGCGACAAGATCTACCGGAGGACGCTCGGCTTCGCCAGCCTCGGCGGGGCCACCTTGGACAACGAAGAGAACTACCTCATCAAGAAGCTGTTCACCGCGCTCGGGGCCATCCAGATCGAGAACCAGGCGCGGATATGACACTCCTCCACGGTCCCCGGTCTGGGGATCTCGTTCGGCCGCGGCGGCGCGACCACCTACCCGGGTGACCTGGCCAACTCGGACTGCATCCTGATCCAGGGCTCCAACATGGCCGAGTGCCACCCGGTGGCCTTCCAGTGGGTGGTCGAGGCCAGGGCCAAGGGCGCCAAGGTCATCCACGTCGACCCGCGCTTCACCCGCACCAGCGCCCTGGCCGACCTGCACGTGCCGCTGCGGGCGGGCAGCGACATCGTGTTCCTGGGCGCGATCATCAACCACGTGCTCGAGAACGAGCGCTACTTCAAGGAGTACGTGGTCAGCTACACCAACGCCTCGGCGATCATCGACGAGCGGTTCCAGGACACCGAGGACGCCGACGGCCTGTTCAG
>Ga0307416_100000826_pt1 | contig 16263 bp, 10 predicted proteins | sample DK1Cmetagenome_2_FD_203821 | JGI IMG/M metagenome (GOLD analysis project Ga0307416, IMG submission 203821) | Maize rhizosphere microbial communities from greenhouse at UC Davis, California, United States - DK15-C-3 | ecosystem: Host-associated > Plants > Roots > Rhizosphere > Soil | place...
TTCGAGTCCCCTTGGCTCCACCCTAGTCAGAGCCACTTTTGTAGGCTTCGGTGAACCCGTTTCGGCTTGAGTACAGCAACAAAGTACAGCAACGACGGCGCCGCTCAACGGCCTTCAAGTTCCTTGCCGAGGCGCTTTAACGCCCTCGAAGTGGCGTCACTGGTGACTTGGCTATATACATCCATCGTCACCGCAATCTGGCTGTGCCGCAGGATCTGCATCGCCACCCGAGGATGGACGTCCAAGGCGACCAGAAGTGAGGCGCAGGCCTTACGAGTTGCGTGAACCGTTGTAACGGGAACGCCAGCCTTCCTGCATCGTGCGATGAAGGCGCGATGGAAGTTACGTGGATCGACAGGAGTTCCGAGTGGAGTTGACAACACAAGATGCGACTCACGCCACGCTTGCGCCTTCGCACGCAGCTGCCGTTCGGTGTCGCGGCGGGATTCCAGCGCCGTGACACAGATCTGTGGGAGGGGCAGAGCTGAGTCCGAAGCAGCAGTCTTGGTGGGTCGCCGCAAAAGTTGTCCCCGAACTCGCTGAAGCTGCCAGGCGATGATTGCCTTGCCCGCATCAAGATCGACATCGTCCCAGCCAAGTCCTAAAACTTCTCCACGCCGGAGACCCAGAACCAGCATGAGTACATAGGCGACGTAATAGGGATCGTTCTCATCACGTGCGTTCTCAAGAAACTGGCGTGACTGGTCGACGGTCCAGACCAGAGTCCTTCGCGCTCGTGGTGTGGATACCTTCACCAGCGCCGCCACGTTACGTGAAACCAGCTCTTCGCGCACGGCTGCGCTCAACGCACTTTGCAGAATTGTCCATGCCTGATGCCGGGTCCACTCAGAGGCAATCTGTCGACAACACTTTCCAGCGGCGCAACACCTTGGTCGGCGCCTGGCCGCATCTTTGCCTTGCGCGCAGCACTGACACCGCTCCCTTAGATCGTTCATCCAAAGCTGCACGTCACGGACGGTGAGCCGATCCAGCCGCTTCGAACCAAGGCTCGGATTGATATAGGCCTTGCTGAAGAACTCATAATTGGCAACCGTTGAGGGCGCCAGATTCGGTCGGACCGTTTCCCGCAGCCAACGGTCTAGATACTGGCGAAGCGATGGCACGGACGGCGCTACTGGCCCACGGCGAGCCGCCGCCACCAACTTCAGCCATCTGTCATGTACCGCCTGCCGGCTTTTTCCGTATACGTATTTCCTCTGGCGCCGGCCATCGGGCGTCACAATCCAGGCGTAAGCCGCAAACCCATTCCGATACGGGAAGATTGAGCCCTCTCCGTTATGCCGCCGCGTCATCGTCTCCAGCTGTCGTCGGAACTTGACGCTCGATTTCGGATGTAGTCATCTACCCACTCAGGTAGCACGCGTCGAGCACGGCCGTCTTTGAGCGAGCGAAGGTCTCCGGAGATGATCAACGTTCGGACCTTCGTTTCCCCGTAGCCCAGGAGCTGGGCGACCTGCGAAACCGTGAACCACTTCGGATCGAGCTCTCGCGGCTCTTCATTACTTCGTCTGTGCGTAGGGTGACTCACCGTGGACGCCCCCTTGGAGCCGGTTCCTGGCGAGGCATCTGTCGGCTTTGGCCCGGACGCCGAACGGACGCCGGAGGGCTGGATTTTTCGAGCAGTGCCGACTCACTAGGATCCAGCGGCGCCGCTGCAGCGACTGCCCGGTTGCAGGCGACAATTACATCGTTTGACAAATTGACGAGTCCACGGCGAGCCGGTTCGGGCAGCGGAATCGCCTGATTGGTTGCGATCTGCCGTGAACTTGCCCACGTCATGCCTTCGTATCCGGTTAAGGCTTGCTCCCTTGCAATCTCAGCTTCTCCCTGAGCACGCATGACAATCACACGCGCCGGAGCAGTCAATGTCGGGTCTGTAGCCGCAACCTCACGCGCAATGTGCGCGAGGTCGACCGCGCCGACCATGCTCAGATGGAGGCTCTTAAGTGCCCGCTTCAGATCGACTCGGCCAGCGATCTGGTCCGGCGTCGCCCATCCGGTCGGATTGCACGCGGTCGCGGATATTGCCGCTCGCACCTCGCTTGCGGCGCGGGCCAAGGCTGGATCAGGACGGCTGTCTTGGCCGGTTAACTCACCCCATCGTTTCGCCATTCGGCTCCACGCCACCTGGGAAGCATCCAGGGTGACTGTGAGTCGTCTGACCATTTCGGGGTCGATCTCGGCCTTTTCTCCAGCCGCTTCAGTGACGATTGCGGCAGCGCTAGCGATAAGCGCCTGAACACGTCCTAGCCGCACGAGGTCAGCGGCGTCCGTACGCGCCGCAAGCGTGCGGTGGACCTGGATGTCCCACGCCGACAAGGCGGACTGGAGCCGTGTTGTTGGAGGAGTCGGGCGAACTTCGCCAAGAACGCTTGCAGTGACTGGATGAGCAGCCACGTATCCGGCCGCAACTTGCTCGAAGACTCCGAAGCGGGAGAGCACTGCCTCAGCTGCCTCTATCTCACGAACAGTGGGCCGCAGCCCGACGGGCCGGCGCCTTTGAGTGTCCAAATGCAGCCGATTGCGGAGGTCGTTCGCGTACTCCCCCAGCGCGACAGCCGTACCGTGAGCAGCCACATAGAGCGTGTGCATGACCCGGGCCCGGGCAGCAGTAATGTCCGCTCGTGTCTCAGCGCTGGTTGGCTGCACATCCTGGCCGTAACGCTCGACCAGGTCCGCTGCCCGCGACAGGTTGCGAGCAATCTCAAGCAGGCGTTCATCCATAGGCTCCAGACCAGGCCAGCCACTAGCCGAGGTGCTGTGCGCAATGCCATCCCCAATCACGCGGAGACGGACCATCAGATCCGGCCCGGATGGCGCAGCGACCGAAATCGGAGGAAGCACCGCCCAGAGTCGAGCCGCGGACTGGACGACCTGGCCCCACGTCCTCACCATGGCCGGACCCTGTTTCGCCGATACGTCGAGAAGCATTTCGCGCGAGAGCGCGTCACTATCGGCCAGTAGCTCGCCGACCGTGCGTCGGTCACGCGCCGGCACCGGTATTCGCCTCCAAGATCAGCTCGGCAACCAGCGCCCTCAGGCCCAACAGGCGAGGCGGCGCACCTACAACACAGATCCGGCGCAACAACTGTTCCGCCGAAGCAAGAAGCTCTGCTGGGTCGTGGCCCACCGGCGTAGGCCCATCTAGCCGGGCGCGACGAGGCAACAGGAAAGATCCCTCGTCCGCTGCCGAGTCAATTCCCAAAGCAAGTAGCTGACTCGACGATCGGGGACCACCTTGGTCCGCTTCAATCCAAGCCAGCTCGGCTGCGCGTCGAAGTAAGCGCACGACGCCAGTCACCGTTTCGACGACTTCCGTGTCCATCTGCTCCATGCCCGCTCGGCGTTCCTTATGTAGAAGTTGTCCAATGAAGCCACAGGGGACGGCCGTGAGGTCGGTATGCCCACGACCTGTGGATACACAGCTCTTGCGGCCCTAAGCGTTGGCGGGAGACGCAGGCGGTCACTGGTCATTGCTTTGGTCGTCAGAGATCCCACTTACCGTCGGCCTGGTGCCCCTTTTAGATTTGAGGGGAGCTTGGACGAAATCCCACAATGGCAGAGTTAAAAAATGCTTTCGACCGCAAGCGAAGCTGATCGGGATGCCGTGAGTTGAGTATGCCGAGATTCCGGTGAAATGCTGGTAGGGCCGGACGGCTCCGCCCCACTCCTCCCGCGTCGGCTCAAGGATGGGCCGGGGCGGGATCGGGGTCACCTCGCAAGCGCCGTCAAGGGCCTGCGCCGGTCTCGCCGACCTGTCAGGGGCGCAGCGCGTTCTCGACTATCCGCGCAGCAGGTTACCGATGGGACGACGGTGCACGACTGGAAGGATGTCGTCTCTCACGGCCCGCACGAGTACCGGCTCGTGGGCAACAACGTGGGCCAGAGCGACCGAGAGGGCCTTGGCCGCGTCGTCGTCGGCGAGCGCAGCGACGATCGCATCGGTTTCGGATTCCCCGACCGACCCTTTCTCCTCTATGCGGCGAATTGCATTGGCAGCTTCGACGAAGAGAAGGCGGGTTTGACCCGTCACGGGGTGACTGATGACTTCGGCATCGAAGTCGTCCCATCCATTTGGGTGTGCCGACGGGTCGGCCGAGCTCGGGCGCTTACGGACGCCAACGAGGCCGCGGACTTCAGCAGATGCGCCTAGCTCCTCGGCGACTGCCGGGATTATCGATTGGACCCGCTCGGCGGTCGCTCGCGCGGTGTCACCGCCTCCGAGCGCATCGCGCAGCCCTTCAGCAACCGCCCTGCGTTGCTCATCGCCGGTGTCTGCGAAGCGAACCATTACTCGAACAAGTCCGGGTAGATCATCAGCGATCGGCTCGCTGAGCGCTCGGAGGCCATGGGAGATCAAACGCGCGCGCCACCTGGGGAGGGAACGTGCCATGCCGTCGTCAATGATCTCCAGCGCCAGACGCGGCCCGATTGGCGCAATATCGCCAAGCCGGTCCTCGGCACCTTCGTCAGCAGACTCCACCAGACTGACCACAGCCTCATGTTGGTGGCTTTGTGGAATCGCGAACAATCGTCCAGCAGCAAATATCCATGTATTGCGCCAATGCGGGCTGGCTGTGGCCCGCCGCAGGCGCCTGATGACCTCGTTGAGCGGGCCGGACGTCAGCTGCATAGCAGCCATGAGTTCCTGAAGGGAGCGCACGTCGAACCCGTACCCGTCGTTGCCGCGCGGCGCGATAAGCACCAGCCGCTGCGTGGCCGCCGCGAAGATGCTGTCCAGCAGGCCCGCGTCGTTCCCTGATGGCCTGAAGCCCGCTTCGTCCAGAACCTGCCAAGTGATCTGCTTCAACTCCTCGGACGTGAGGGTCGCGTAAGAGCGGTCTCCCGACTCGCTCCGCACCTGCAGTTCGAAACCGACTCGTTCATGGAGCTGCTGAATCTGCTGTCCGTACTCCCGGAGCATGTGGTGGAGCCCGCCCTGCTTGTCGCGCTCGCGCTTGAACACCGTCTCGTAGTAGCCCCAGAAAAGGCTGTAGCGATCAGGCGCGAGTTGGCCCGCGCCGTCAAGGATGATCGTCAGGATGAGCACTTGAAGCGGCGTCCGTAGAAGGTTGCGTAGCGCCTCGTCCTCGGCGGCTTGCTGAAGTTGCTTGACGACCTTCTCGATGCGCTCAACGTCGCCCCGCAAGCGAACTTTGGTGGCAAGCGTCCCGTACCGCACGGCCTCGGCAGGCTCCATGTAGTCAAGGTCGATGCGCTGGAACTGGGTTGGAGCGATGTTTTCCGTGTAGCCGACAGGGCGAGTGGTGAGGACGACGAAGACGTCGCAGTTCTCGGCCTCGGCGTCGTTGACAAACTCAGTGACCCTCTGAATCAGCCGCTTGCGCATAGTCGGTTCGGTGACCTCATCGAGACCGTCGAGGATAAGGAACCACGGCCACTGCTTCATCCACGCATGCAAAACCGACGGTTTCACTTCTCCAGCGTTGGATCGCACGGAGACCTTATGGGCAAGCCAGCGCAGCAGGGTGGAGTCCTGAACAAGTCCGCCTTCTTGCGCGTACTCGGCCAGATCGATCCGCATGGCCCATCGACGGTGTTTCGGCAGGCTGCGGCCGTACCGCCTGAGCGCAGCCGAAGTTCCGTTAATAACTCGCTGATGATCAGCGCTGAGGTCCCCGGCTCCATTGAGCATCGCCGCACGAAAGACCTGGACAAGAAACTTTGAGATGGTGGTCTTCCCGTTGCCTGGAGCACCAGTCAGGATGAGATGGCGTGGCGCCTCCACGGTAGTTACCTTCGGCTTGAGCATGTGCTCCGCGCGGTCAAGTACCTGCCGGATTACGGTGCTTCGCTGGCCGTGAGCATTCGTTACCGGTAGATCGATCGCCACTTCGTGGAGCGTGATCCCGGTGCCATCACCGCTGCCTGCCTCGTCGAAGTAGATAAAGCCCTCACCGATCAGCGTTGTGCGCGCATGCGCGCGCAGCCCAGGTTCAAGTTCGCTCAGCGGAAGGCTGTCGGTGAGCTCCGCAAGGCTGGCGAACACATCGGTCGCGGTGAAGAAACCGTCAAAGGCACGCCTGACGCCCGGATGACGGTTCAGAAGCGTCTGGATCTCATTCGCGTCCCAGAACCTCCACTTTTTGATCCGAGAGATCCTTGCGTACTTCGCTTGCCGTTTCCGCTTCGCCGCCTCGTTGATGTCATGCGAATCATCGGACAGTTTGGCGATATAGGCCTCGATGCTCTTGTTGAGTAAGTCATGTCCACCGCTTTCTGGGACCGGGGTCAGCGGTGCGTTCGTGACGACGACGAGGTAGTCGGGGACGGGATCGCGTCCTTTGTTCGGGTCAGCCCAATCGTCGAGTTCATCGCGAAGCTGCCCCCACAGCCAGGTCGCGTTGTCGTCCGGCCTGCTGGCAAGCTCCGCCTTGTGCTTGGCCTGGAAGACCGTGTAGCCGTCCCAGACCTCGCCGACCTGCTCGTCGGTCTTGGCCCAAACGAGGGGCCCCTTGTAGTACATGTCGCGACCGCCGTCACGACCGGCGCCCATGACTTGGACTCCCGCTCCGAAGGTTGCGACGGCAAGCGCAGCGGCGACGTCTTGAAAGCCGGTGGGGCCCAGCTGTTGAAGGTCGTACTTCACCAGCGCCCCCTCGCCCTGATCGTGTCAGGCGGCCGCAATTTGCACCGCATCGCCCAACGTACTCAGATGTTCCGACACCGATTCACGCATCGGCGCTATTAGTGGAATCGACCAGCTGGTGTAGCCGGGCCGCCTCCCGGTGGCTGATTACGCCGGCACACCATTGCACAGCCTCGGCCACAGGCAAGGATTCGTCGGTGATCATCGCCTGCAAAGCGGCGCCAGCACGTTGTTCGGTGGCAGCGATGGCGGCGTCTCGTTCACCGAGCGCCATTAACACTTCGAAGGCCAACCTTTCTAGCGGCAGTCACGTTCGGCTCGCTCAAGACGGTGCTTCGCCTGCAAAACTGAGAGGCGGCCAGCCGGGCTGCCCGCCTCATTGTCTGCTTGCCCATAACCACCACTTCCTCTGTCGACGAAGAGCACATTCCCTACGCCGTTTCACGCGGGTTGAGCGGTCACAACCTCCAATCCAGCTCGCGAGGCGTACCTCCTCCAGCTCTCCGCAATGTCATGTCCAGCACACCTCTTTCATTCCGGGGCTAAGGCTGGCGAATTGCATCGGATGCGATCCCGCCATGACGTCGGCCGACTGACTGTCTAGGAGACCGCCGGCGACGGTCGGCCGTCTTTATGGCTGGCGTGACGATGAGTATCCACAAGCTGACCGCGGGGTCGGGGTATGACTATCTGACCAGGCAGGTGGCGGCGTTCGATGCGACCGAGAAGGGCCATGTCCCGCTCGCCAGCTACTACACCGAGCGCGGTGAGAGTCCCGGTGTGTGGATCGGCTCGGGGCTGGCTGGGATCGACGGTCTCAAGACTGGCGATCCGGTGACTGCGGAGCAGATGCGGGCACTGTTCGGGGTCGGCCTCCATCCCCTCGCCGCGCAGCGGCAGCAGCAACTGCAAGGCCCCGACCTCACCGACCGGGACTATCAAGCGGTAACCCGGCTGGGTGCGCCGTTCAAGATTTACCGCAACGACATCCCCCCGTTTCGGGTCCAGATTGCGAAGCGGATCGCCGAACTCAATGCGGCGGCAGGCCTGCCCAAAGACTGGCCGGTTCCCCGCAGCGAGCGGGCCGGGGTACGCACCGAGGTGGCGCGCGAACTCTTCGCCGCTCAGCACGGCAGGCCGCCGCAGGATGCCCGGGAACTGGCCGCCGCGATCGCTAAACACTCACGGCCGCAGACAACCGCGGTCGCCGGCTACGACCTCACCTTTTCCCCGGTGAAGAGCGTCTCGACGCTGTGGGCGCTCGCCGAACCGGCGGTTGCCGCGCAGATCGAAAAGGCCCACCGGGCCGCCGTCTCTGACGCGTTGCGCTTCATCGAGCAACACGCCCTATTTAGCCGCACCGGCGCCAACGGGATACGGCAGGTGGACGTGCAAGGGCTGGTCGCGGCCGCCTTCACCCACCGCGACAGCCGCGCCGGAGACCCAGACCTGCACACCCACGTGGCCGTCGCCAACAAGGTGCAAACCCTCGACGGACGCTGGCTCAGCATCGACGGCCGCATCCTGTTCAAGGCAACCGTTGTTGCGTCGGAGACCTATAACACCGCCCTAGAGAATCATCTCCGCGACAATCTCGGGCTCCGATTCGCCGAACGGCCGAACCAGGACCCGCGGAAACGGCCGGTACGAGAAATCGTCGGCGTCGACCCCGCGTTGAATGCCCGATGGTCGGCGCGTCGAGCCAGCATCGAAACCCGGCGGGGAGTGCTCGCGGCGGATTTCCAACGAACCCACGGTCGCCCACCCACTCCGGTGGAATCACTGCAGCTGGCCCAGCAGGCCACCCTGGAAACCCGCGAAGCCAAGCACGAACCGCGCAGCCTGGCCGAGCAGCGGACGGCATGGTTTGCCCAAGCCGCCGACGTGCTCGGCGGGCCAGACGCCGTGCAGCTCATGGTGGAGCAGGCGCTCAACCCGGCGCCATCGACAGCACACCAGACAGGTACCGCGTGGCTCGACACAGCAGCGGACCGGGTGCTATCGGCGATGGAGGAACACCGCTCGACCTGGCAGGTCTGGCACGTACGCGCAGAGGCGCAACGCCACATCCGAGCCGCCAACGTACCCACTTTGGAAGCTAATCGGCTCGTCGACCTACTCGTCCACAAAGTATTGATTGGCAGGTCGGTGTGCCTTGCCCGGCCCGACCACATCGTCGACCCTGAACCGCTGCAGCGATCCGACGGCGCCTCGGTCTACACCGTTGCCGGAGCCGACCTGTTCACCTCAACGCGGATCCTGGACGCCGAACGACGGCTGGTCGCCACCGCAGGCAGGCGCGATGGACAGATCATCTCCGCAACAGCGGTGGATACGGCGTTGCTAGAAACGACCGCTAATGGGATCACTCTGAACGCCGGGCAGACCGGACTGGTTCGGGCAATGTCGACCTCGGGTGCCCGATTGCAGCTGGCGATCGCACCGGCAGGCACCGGCAAAACAACCGTGATGCAGGCCCTCGCGACCGCCTGGCGGCACGGCGGCGGCACCGTCATCGGGCTTGCGCCCACGGCTGCCGCCGCCGCGGTGCTGCGCGACCAAATCCACAGCCAATGCGAAACGCTCGCCAAACTCACCACCTCACTGCACCAGCTCCAGGTCCCGCAGTGGGCGGCAGGCATCGGGCCATCGACCATGGTGGTGATCGATGAAGCGGGCATGGCCGACACCCTCTCCCTTGACGCCGCGGTCAGCTACATCGTTGACCGAGGCGGCAGTGTCCGGCTGATCGGGGATGACCAGCAGCTTTCCGCAATCGGTGCCGGCGGGGTTCTCCGCGACATCCAGGCAACACACGGGATGGTCCGGCTCACCGAGCCGCTGCGGTTCACCGATCCGGCCGAAGCGGCCGCGACGCTCGCCCTACGTGATGGCCAGCCCGAGGCTGTCGGGTTCTACCTGGACAACCAGCGGATACATGTCGGTGACCTCTCCACCATCACCGAGCATGTCTTCGCTGCCTGGCAGCACGACCGCTCCACGGGGTTGGACTCGATCATGCTCGCACCCACCCGCGACCTTGTCGCCGCATTAAACCGGCGGGCCCGCACCCACCGACTCGCCGACACTGGCCCCGCCACCGACGCAGAGGTGGCGCTGGCCGACGGTAATCGGGCCAGTGTCGGCGACCTGATCATCACTCGCAGCAACGACCGCCAACTGCGGCTGACAGCGACCGACTGGGTGAAAAACGGTGACCGCTGGACCGTGCGCGCCATCAGCGGTAACGGCGATCTTGAGGTCCAACACCTGCGCAACCGGCACCGGGTACGGCTGCCGGCCGCCTACCTTCAAACCTCCGCCGAGCTCGGCTACGCAACGACGGTGCACGCAGCCCAGGGACTATCTGTCGACACCATGCACGGCCTCGCGACCGGTGAAGAATCCAGGCAGCAGATCTACACCATGCTGACCCGTGGCCGGCTCGCGAACCACCTCTATCTGCAGGTGGTCGGGGACGGCGACCCCCACAGCATCGTCTGGCCAGAGACGGTGCGGCCCGCCACGGCGACCGAGCTCCTGGAGCAGGTCCTGGCGCGCGACGACGCCGCCCGGTCCGCGACCACCCTGCTGTCGGATCGGCACGACCCTGCCGTCCGGCTCGCCGATGCGGCTCAGCGATACGTCGACGCACTCCATGTGGCCGCCGAAGATCTCGCGGGACCAGAAGTCGTGGCGGCTTTGGAGCAGGCTGCCGAGCAGGCCGTGCCGGGTCTAGCCGAGGAGCCGGCCTGGCCCATACTGCGGGCGCGACTGCTGCTACTGTCCGCCGCCGGCATTGATCCCGTCGCACAGCTGCTGAGCGTGGTCGACACTCGCGAGCTGGACAGCGCCGTTGATCGTGCCGCCGTCGTGGGCTGGCGACTCGACGACACCGGCTACCCCGGACCCGGTCCGCTGCCCTGGCTACCCGCTATACCCCGGCACCTCCAAGCACACCAGATGTGGGGAAGCTATTTGACCGCCCGAGCCGCGACCGTCAGGGAGCTGGCTGAGCGGATCCGGGCCAGCGCACATGCTGACCAGCGACCGACGTGGGCTGGGTCGGGTTCGGGACAGCCACCATCCCACGTGATCGAGCACGTCGAGGTATGGCGGGCCGCCATGGGCGTCAGTCCAGACGACCGGCGCCCCACCGGTCCAGTTCAGCGACACAAGGCGGCCCGGATCTGGCAGCGCCGCCTCGACCAGGCGCTGGCCGACGATGTGCCACCCGGGTGGCGGGAGTGGCGACCGCTGGTCGCACAGCTCGCACCGAACATAAGCGAGGACAGTTTCGCGCCGATTCTGGCCGGCCGCTTGGCCGCACTCTCACGTGCCGGGGTGGACGCCAAACAGCTGCTGCGCGCGGCCGCGGACGGCAAGCCGCTACCGGACGATCATGCCGCAGCGGCACTGTGGTGGCGGATCTACCGTCAACTCAATCCGGCCGTATCTGCCCACATCAGCGATCCCGCCGCCCCTTCGGTCCCTTGGGAATCCAGGCTTGCCGAGCTCATCGGCACCGACCGTGCGCAGCTCATCCAGACCAGTCCCTTGTGGCCCGCCTTAGCTACGGCAGTCGATCAGGCACTGCGACGCGGCTGGCGGCTCGAAGACCTCATCTCCGCACCCGATAGTGGCCTCAGCCCAACCGATGTCGACCAGTGCCAGGCGATGCTGTGGCGCATCTCAATCGCACTAGAGCTCGTCCGCGCAGACGACGGAGATCAGCCGCGTCGGAGCTTTGTGTCAGATGAGGCATCGATCGCCGGTGAGCCGCCCACCGCGGAAAGCGCACAAGCTGCCCCATCCGACGGAGCTTCCACGGTCGGGACAGCCGCCGCAGCTACCCCCAGTGAGCCGGTGGACAACGAACGCTACCTCGAAGCAGACCTCGCGGTTGCCGCGATGCTTCGCGACGTTGCCGGCCCTCCCGAGCAGACCGACGCCGACATCACTCGGATGTTCACCCGAGCCATGGCGTGGCGGGAGTGCCCGGTCGGCGAGGACCGCATGGTCGAGGTCAACCAGCTCAGCCTCGCCTACTTCCGACACCGCTTCCCCTGCTCGTGGGCGCAGCACTATTTGGCCGACCGGTTCGGCGATGACATCAGCGACGACCACCGATTCCAGCCCGGTCACGCGCCCGCAGGTTGGACCAACCTCGTCGACCACCTTTGGCGGCACGGGGTCACCGACGAAGAAATGCTGATCACCGGTGTCGCCACGATTGCGCGCACTGGTCGGCTGGTCGACCGGTTCCGGGACCGGGTCGTCTTCCCGATCATCCATGATGGCAAGGTTCTCGGATTCGTTGGGCGACGCCGTCCCGACCTCACCGATGTCGGCCTGGCTGGACCTAAATACCTCAATACCGGCGACACCCCGCTGTTTCACAAGCGAGCACAATTGTTCGGCGCCCTCGACGACCAGCTCTCTGTCGGCGCCATCCCAGTGATCGTGGAAGGCCCGATGGATGCGATCGCCGTCACCCTCGCCACCTGCGGACGTTACCTCGGGGTTGCACCGCTCGGCACATCGCTCACCGACGAACAGGCCCATCAGCTGGCCGGGATCGGTAGACAGCCAATCGTGGCCACCGACGCCGATCTCGCCGGTCGCATCGCCGCCGAACGTGATTTCTGGATGCTCAGCTGCTATCGGCTGGATCCCCTCCACGCTCGGCTTCCGGCAGGCACCGACCCAGCCGACCTGCTCGCATTCGGAGGACCGAGAGCGCTCACCGAAGCGCTGACAGCCGCCCAGCCGCTAGCCGAACGACTATTAGCCGAGCGGATGGCCAACCTGGCACCCGCTGATGCTGTGCTGGAAGCAACCCGGATAGTCGCTGCCCGACCATCCCACCACTGGGAGCCAGGCAGCAGCGCCATCAGCACACAACTCGGTGTGCCGATGACGCAGGTTCGCTGCAGCCTGCTCACACTCGTTAAAGAATGGAATACCGACCCGCGCAAGGCGGCGCAACAACCGTTGCAGGCCATCGGCGAGGTTAAGCGCCGAATGTCAGGAGCAGTCGAAGGCCTCGCTGAGCAGCCCTGGGCGGCTCTCACGCGCGGTCTCGACCAGCGTCTCCACCAAAACCCACAGCCAGCGGGCAGCACGCGGAGGACCGAGCCGGAGGGAAGGCGTGTACCTTCATCAAGCCGGACTGGGACACCGCAGACCCGAGCACGGTAAAGAGCTCAGCTCAGCTGTGGGACTACCGCCCGCTACAGGGTATGCACACTGCGTACCCGGCGAGCTCGACCTGACGACAGCGAGCGGCGGCTTCTACGGGTTCATGGAGACCGGTAGGTCGTGGTACGAGTCGGCCATCAGGAGCCAGCGCGTCAAGGACGCGGTCGAGCGGAACGCCAGAGCTGGCAAGCGAAGCGGCGGCGGGTCGAGGCCGTTCGGTTACAAGATCATCCGCCACCATCTGGGCGAGAGCGGGAAACGGAGGTATCACATCATCGGCGAGGAGATCGAGCCAGCCGAGGCCGAGGCGATCAAGGAGGCGGCTGCACGAGTGCTGCGAGGCGAGAGCATCCGCAGCATCGCCTTCGACTTTAACGATCGCGGCATCAAGCCAGTCGCAGGCGGGAGGTGGGCAGGGTCGACGCTGCGTCGTGTGCTGGTTTCGCCGAGGATCGCCGGGCTTCGTCAGCACAACGGCGAAGTGGTCGGCGAAGCCATGTGGCCCGCGATCATCGACCGCGCCACTCATGATCGGCTGGTTGGGTTGCTTGGCGACCCGAGCCGACGACGCGACAACTTCGGCAGGCCCCGCGTGCAGCCGCTGGTCGGTCTGGTCCACTGCGCGTCGCGCGGCGGGAAGATGACGACCGCGATCGCCCCGAGACAGGGTCGCGGGTACTGCTGCCGCAAGGATGAGAACCCCACCTGCCCGGCACGGGTGCGTATTGTTGCCGAGCCCCTGGAGGCCCTACGTCGAGGGCTATGTGATTGACCAGTGGCGGACGACGACCGTATGTCGCGCATCAGGGAAATCACCGAGCAGATGCAGCGCCCGCAGGAGCAGAAGAACGAGGCGCTCAGGATGAAGCTCCGCAAGGAGATCGACGCCAAGACATTCCGAGAGGTGACGGCGGAGATCGACGCGGCCCATGATCAGCTAGCCCGTGAGCACAAGCGGCTCACCAACGAGGCGGCCATGCCAGAGCTACCGGACCCGTCACTGGCGTGGGAGGACCTGTCTGCTATTGATCGGCGCGCGCTGACCGAGATGCTGGTCGACAAGATCATCATCGCTCCGCATCCTCACAAGATCGTCGACGGCAGGCGGCACTACACCATCCGCGCCATCCCATACCAAGATCCCCAGGAGGAGGCTGAGCGGCTCAAGGCTGTGCACGAGGCTCGGGTCGAGATCGTCCCCAGGATCTGAGCAGCGTCGGCGAGTTCACATGCCTGGGCGCGGCTCAAAATCGCGATAGGCGCCGCAGCGTGCACAGGTTTTGTACCTTTGACCCTCGTCGTTCACCATCATGCGCCAGTCGTGGAAGGTTAGCCAACACCTAAGTGGCTTCTTCATGGCCGAAGCGTATCGTCGGTTTCACTTTTGCGGTGTACGCAGGCACGGCCACGCGTGTCGGTTATGAGCTGCGGCTTGGGGCGTCTTGACCTGCGCCCTGGCGCGTCCTCTTTACGACGTACGCCAGGGCACAACTCCCCTTGTGTGGCCTTATTTTCCTCGTGCCCGATGCTGGCTGAGCGCAATACTGGAAGCCGCAAAAATCAAGGCCGCGCCCTGTCCGGCAGCGCGGCGCGCACGGGCACGGACACGCTCGGTCTCAGAGCACCGATCCGGCAACCTTCACGCGTTACTCCTTGACTTTGCGCAGGGAGATCTTGTTGGTCTCGAGATGATTCGGGTCAAAGGCCAGGCAGATGGCCTTGTGGTCCCCCTGCCGCCAGTCCTCGGGCCACGGCGTCAGGTAGTCGTAGAAGTAGTCCGAGTCGTACCAGTCGATGCCGACATAGCGGTCGAAGTACTTCTCGCAGCGTGCATCGCTGGCGTCGAAGACCGCGTTGTCGCCCGGATAGTGTCTGCCGCCGGAAAGGGTGAACGTTCCGGTGACCTCCTCCTCGTGCATCGAGCGGCAGTCGACCCGCGTGGGCCTGACGTCGGTGTCTTTCCACCCTCCTGTATCGGCGAACCCGTTGAAGCAGTCACCGGTCTTCAACTGGTCCCAGGACACCCTCTTCGCCTTGCGCAGTGGCCCATGCGGCTGATCGCCCCGAACCGTCGAAGGGGCCGCTCGGCTCGCGTCAGCGCTGTGTGTCGCGGTGACCGTGGCGTTTGGCGCTCCCGTTCTGGTGGTGATGAACCCTATGAGCTGCCAGCCGACGACGGCGCCCACCAGCACGAGTGCGCCGGCGATCTCCAACCAGACGGCCGGGATCCGTCGCCAGAAGGGCTGGGTGTCGGCGGCATCAGGCGACCACGGCGGCGGCGTCCAACTGGCCGGGGCAGCCGGACCGGCGGTCCATGGTGGCGCCGCCCAGCCGGCGATTGAGCCCGCATCGGACGGCGGCTCGTCAGCCCGCCGGTTGGCCCATGGGGGCGGCGCCCAGTCAACGGGTGGTCGGTTAGCCTGCTTATCAGGTTGGTCCGGTAGTTCGGTGCTCATGACTGCCCCCCGGTGACGCCCCCGAGTCATCTGATGAACGGCGCTATGCGCTCGCATAACGCTGCCGACCGGTCACACCTCCGCCGACCCAGTGCCCGATGTCGAAGATAAAGCCGAGGACCACAAAGATCCATCCCCAACCGGCCAGTCCGCCGGTAACCGGGTTGTAGGCAAGGACGTAGAACAGGGTCGCATACGGAAACACGATCAGCCCGAGGAGCGGGATGAGGAAGCCGTTGAATGCACGGTCCACCCAGTTGGTGAATATCCAGACCAGCGCCAGAGCGACTCTTGGCGCGACCCCGGCAAGCAGTGCGAGCAGACACCCCATCCGCCGACCTTTCTCTCCGGCCCACGGTGTGAGCCTGTCCACAAGACATTATGGAAGCGCTCGCGCCAGCCAGGCCAGACTCACCCACTTGCGGGCGCTGGATGAGACGATCTGGACCCGGAGCCCAGAATTTTCGGGGGTCAGCACGCGCAGGCACGCGCACGCATGGAGTCCGCGTACCAGACCCCAATACGCGCATACGTGCACGCGCACGTATGCGCACGCACGAGGCCAGTCGAAGATCGAAGGACACCCGCAACGCGCAAGGGCGCGGGCAGCCCTACGGCGCAGAGGGCGCCGAAACGTCGACCAACGCGACGCCTCGAAGTGCCACGCGGTCGGCGTACGATTGGTCATGCATATGTCGGACTCGACGCGGCTGGCCTCCAGGGCAGGTGATCGATACCTGTTGTTGGCCGACATCTCGGGTTATACGGCCTTCATGGCCAGCGTCGAGAGCGCCCACGGCGTCGACTTCAGCGCCGGGATCCCCGCGGGGTTCGCCATCCTCGGCAAGCTGCTCGAGGGTGTCTTCGAGGGCGTTCAGCCGGACTTCGAAGTGATCAAGCTCGAGGGCGACGCTGTCTTTGCCGTCGCGCCCGCGGCCTCTCTGGATGGGCGGGGTGGCGACGTTCTCGATCGGC
>Ga0307416_100000827_pt1 | contig 16252 bp, 16 predicted proteins | sample DK1Cmetagenome_2_FD_203821 | JGI IMG/M metagenome (GOLD analysis project Ga0307416, IMG submission 203821) | Maize rhizosphere microbial communities from greenhouse at UC Davis, California, United States - DK15-C-3 | ecosystem: Host-associated > Plants > Roots > Rhizosphere > Soil | place...
TCGAAGGTCCGGATCCCCCGCTCGCACAGGACCACGTTGGGATTGCCTTCCGCCAGCACGTACTCCGCCGCCATCAGCCACTCTTCAATCGTAGCCCCTGCGCCGCGCTTCAATAGAATGGGCTTGCCGCTCCGGCTGGCCGCGCGCAGCAGGCTGAAGTTCTGCATGTTGCGGGCACCGATCTGCAGCATATCGGCAAAGTGAGCCACCACCGGGACCTCCTCCCAGCTCAGCACCTCGGTGACGACCGGAAGGCCCGTCCGCTCTCTCGCGTCGGCCAGATATCGCAGGCCCTTTACTCCCAGCCCCTGAAAGTCGTAGGGTGACGTCCGCGGCTTGTATGCGCCTCCGCGGAGCATATCTGCTCCGGCCCGCGCCACAGCCGTCGCGGTCTCCAGGATCATGGCCTCGCTTTCCACCGAGCAGGGGCCCGCAATGAGGACGGGGGAGTCCCCGCCGAAGGTGACGTGGCGTACGGCTACCGCGGTGCCTTCGGGGTGCCGCCGCCGATCGATCAGCGGGACCGGCGGCTTCTCCACCCGGTGAGCGGGCGGAGGAACCGGAGTGGAGAACCGGGATCCTTCGGTCCAGGCCTCGTAGCTCCCCAGAATGATGAGCTGAGCAGCCAGGGCCTCGATTTCCTCCAGCGCCTCGGCTACCCGGGGGTCCTCCGCCGACCCTTCGACGTCCACGTAGAACCGATAGGTCCAGGGTGCGGAGCGCTCCGGTCTAGACTGCAGCGCCATCAGGTTGACCCCCCGGGCGCCGAAGGCCTGAAGGGTAAGCGCCAGCATACCGGGTTTGTGGTCGACCAGAACGATGAGGGAGGTCTTGAACCGATTGGAGCCTTCGGACCGCAAGGCTTCCGCTCGGTCAGCCCGGGTGAAAGTCAGGAATCGAGTTTGATTGGTTGGGTCGTCCTCGATCCGTTCCGCCAGGGGCACCAGACCGTGCGCCTCGGCCGCAGGTCGGGCCGCGATGGCGGCCCAGCCGGGATTCTGCTCCTGAGCCACGATCTCCGCACTTCCCGCCGTGTCCCACGCACTCACCAGCTCGGCATCGGGCAGATGCTCCGAGAGCCAGATCCGGCACTGCCCCAGAGCCACTGGGTGAGACAGTACCCGCCGGATCCCAGCCAGCGGCGCGCCCGGTAGTCCCATGATCGTGTGGTGCACCGGATGCAGGACTTCATGCGTGAGCTGGAGGATCCCGTCGCCGAACGCTTCCTGCAGGAGGTCGTAGGTAGTCGTGACTGATCCGATCAGACTGTTTTCAATCGGGAGACAGCCTGCATCGGCCTTGCCACTGCGCACCGCGGCCACGACGTCTTTGACATCCCGGCACGGCAGGGCTTCCAGGTTCGGCCACCGCCGCCGGGCGGCGGCTTCGCTGAAGGATCCGTGCGAACCTTGAATAGCTACACGCATGGTGACTCCTGGGGAAAACAAAAAGCCCCGCCAGTCTCAGGCGGGGCATCGATGGTCGGGGGCGGTGATCGCTACAGCGCTCTACCTGGTCCCCGACGGGCATCGAGCCTCGCCGGTGGCGGTAAAGAAGAACCAGTAATTGGTAGCGGAAAGCATGGTCGAACCTACGGGGCGGCATGGAGCAATGTCAAGTGCGGGTTATCTTCTTGTGTGACTTCCCGCATCCGCTTTTCCCTGCTTCTGCTTTGGGGGCTGCTGCAGGCCGCCCCGGCGGCCCAGGCTCAGGGTCTCCCCGAGTTTGCTCCCTTGAACCCGATGGCTGGTTCGCGCAGCGGTCTCTACTTTCAGCCGTACCGGGAGCCACTACCTGGCCGCTGGACCACCGGGCTGTCGGTCGATTACGCCAGCGTCATCGAGTACAATCGCCTGACTCAGGCGGACTACGTGCTCGATTCCGAGCTCCTCCGCGTCGGCTTGAGTCTGAGTCGCGACCTTGGGCGGCGCAGCTTCCTGCTCCTGAACGCCCGGCTTGGGGGCGCCTACGCCGGCTTCATGGATGGATTTCTCGACTGGTACCATCGGTCGCTCGGGCTTCGGGTACTCGAGCGGGAACGCCGGCCGCGGGACGAGTTTCTGTATACCGTCACGCTGCCTGATGGGAGCACCGCCAGCCGAGCGGGGCGGGATCTTTTCCTGGACGACATGCGTATCGGGCTGGGAGTTCGGTCGGGCTCGGCGCTTCAGACGGTGTTTTCACTGACCATCCCTACCTCGACCGGACCCGGCGGATATGGCCGGGGCGTCCCTTCGATATCGGTGCTGAACACTGTGCGCTCCCGGCTTCGCTCTGATCTGGTGTACGAAGGCAGTGTGGGTCTGGGTTTGACGCCGGCCCACGGCAGCCTGAGCGAAAACCAACGCGAGGCATTCGTGGCGCTCACTTCGGGCCTGCGGTTCCGGGTCTGGAAGCAGCAGGCGGTGTATGCCAACCTGTTTTACCATTCGCCGTATTACCACGACACCAGTCTTCCGGCCCTGGACCGGCGAGAGCTTTCGCTGGACTTCGGCTGGATTTTGCAGACTGGGCAGGGTGGGGAATGGCGGCTGGGACTTACCGAAGACCTGGAGCCGGGGGGCCCAGGTGTCGACCTCATCTTCCGGTTAGGCCATACGTTCTAGCAGGCACTCACTTCTCGACTGAAAACAGAAACTGTTCCATGTTGTTGAACAGGAACTCTTTAGCCTTGGGCTCCCGGAGGTTGAGTCCGTAGTGATTAATGAGCTGCTGCTGCGTTTTGAGCCACTCCGCCCAGCAGACACTGCAAATCTCATCGAAGGCACGTCGGCCGATCTCGTTCTGGAACGGCTGAAAGGCCATCCGCTCGCGATCCTGTCCACAACGGCTGCAGTGTAACGTCGTCATTGGGGCAAGATAGATATCCTTCAGAATGTGATCCAGTCTATTGGGAGATCCTCGCCCGGTCAGTAGTATGGTCAGGGAAGCAGGTGCCGCCGTGCTCCTTGCTGGGCTCGGAGGGCACGGGCCCCGCTGGAGGTTCCCAGCCCGGTACCGATCCCGAAGACGATGGCCGTTGTAAGGGTGAACAGAGGTAGCAAGGCAGCTGGCCAGGCCACCATTGCGGCAACCACACCCGCGGCAAAGGGGGCCCAGGGAGAGTGGACCGCATCGACGAACCGGAGCCGCCGACGCACGAAATTGCGCGCCAGGATGAAACCGATGGCACCGGCGGTCACGGTAATAAGAAATTCGAGCATAAGACCTTCCTAATGGGGTCGGCGTTGTCGTTACATTACGGAACGTTGGCCGGAAAGATTCAGTTGTAGCAACATGTTCAAGCTCAGTGACATTGTGGTATGCGAATCGCGGGCGTTGTGTCCGTCCTTGGCTAAGCTCTTTCACCCGGAAGGAGCCTACTGATGCCTAGACATCCGACCGTCCAAGTGCCGAACATCGGTCCCATGGACCATGCGTGGGACCTTCTCGGAGAGTGGCAGGCGGAATTCGAGCTCCCCGAGACCGAATCTCCAGTGCACGGCAAGGTTACGTTCCGCTCCTGGACCGACGCCGAGCTGCAACTGGACCCGATCGAAGCTGCCATTGCAGGGATTCCGTCGAGCGTTCCCTTGGAACGCGCCAGTGAGATCCATTTGACCGATGCGGGTGGCGGCGCCCTGCAGTGGGTGCTGCACGCTCCTTCGACCAACTGGTCCCTGCAGGCGACGCTCTGGCCCGGCTCTTTGCACTTGTTCGTGCATGACGCCGACGATGATGAGGAGCAGTTGTACCGGGCCCGAGCCACTCGAGATCAGGAGTATTATCTGCGAAAGTATCCGTTAGAGGCCAAGTAACACCGGGCCCGTCTCGTTGAGGCGGGCCTCGTTATTTCAGGCCCGCCGTCCACTTGTGCGCCTACCACCGCACTGCCGCACTTCCCCACATGAACCCCGAGCCGAAGGCCGTCATCACGAGCAGGTCTCCCCGCTGCAGCCGCCCGGCCCGTACGCACTCGTCCAGGGCAATGGGTATCGTGGCTGCCGTCGTATTTCCATACCACATGATGTTGTTGTAGACCTGGTTGTCCTGAAGCCCCAGGTCTTTCTGCATGACCTCCGAGATTCGGAGGTTAGCCTGATGCGCGAGCAGTAAGGTGAGGTCCTCCAGCCGCTCGCCTGTCGCGGTCAGCACGGCCCGAACCGATTGGGGCATCCGGACCACCGCATGGCGGAAGACTTCTCTCCCGTCCATCTCGAGGTACTGTCGACCGGCCTCGATCTGCGCCTGCGAGACCCGTGGGTGATACATGGAGCCGGGACTGTCGACCCACAGCTTTTCTGCGTGAGCCCCCTCAGAGTGGAGATCGAATCCTAGGATGCCACTCGCCTCGGTTTCACTCGGACCCAGCACCACTGCACCAGCTCCATCGGCGAAAATCACGGCCACATGCCGTCCCTCCCTGGAGAGCTCCAGGCCGGTGGATTGAATCTCGCTTCCTACCACCAGGATATGGCGAAACTGTCCCGCCCGAATCCACGCGTCTGCCACCGATAACGCGTAGATGAATCCGCTGCATTGGGCTCGCACGTCGAGCGCTGGAATAGTGGAGATCCCGAGCATCCGCTGGAGATACACCCCGTTGCCGGGGGCAAAGTGATCCGGGCTGGAGGTGGCGTACACGATGGCATCGAGGTCGGCAGGCACCAGGCCCGCCATGTCGAGGGCTTGTTGAGTGGCTTTCAGCGCCAGCTCCACTCCGGTCTCTCCTTCCCTGACCCAGCGGCGCTCCTGAATACCGGTCCTGGTTCGGATCCAGTCGTCCGTGGTGTCCATGAGCTGCGAGAGCTCGTCGTTGGTCACCACCCGATCAGGAACTGCGAGACCGGTTCCGAGAAAGCGCGTGCTGGGCATTACTGATCCGTCGCTGAAGAGGCGGTTCCACTCGACCGTGCTATCTTGGCCCGCCCGGTTCTGGTCCGCAAGAGAATGGCGAGACCCCAGGCCAGCCAGACCCACACCACCCAGGACAGGGTCAATGTCCACCCCATACTGCGCCAGGTTTCCCAGAGTACGCCCAGAGGGGTGAGCCACATTGGCCAGCGATCATCGGGCCGCAGTCGATGTCGCTCGACGATCCGGACCGCGGGAAAACCCTGCTGCAGCCGGCCGATGATTGCCTGGCACAAGGCTGAGCGCGGTGTTTCTTCCGGTATCCGCACCAGATTCCATACCATGCTGGTAGCACCCCAGCCGTGACTATCACTGACACCGACTACAAAACGATTGTGGCGCCGGGCGAGCGCGGTCACCCGGTTCCGGTCCCGGGCCGACAGTTCGTTGGCTTTGGGCGACGCATTGACGATCTCGAAGCCATCGAGGCCGGCGGCAATCAAGGTATCCAACCGGTCCCAGTGATTGCGCCGGTACTCCGGGAGCGAGGCCAGGGTCAGAGAGCCGTAGGCCGACTCACCGGTCTCGAGCAGGTTTAACAGACCGTCCAGAGAAGAGCTGAAGAGCTGCCGATTGACCGGCAGCGTGTCCCCCAGCAGCACGACGTGGGCCCGCCAGGCACTCACCTCGATGCCGGGGCACCAGCTGGTGGCGGTCTCGGGTGAGCCGGACTGGCGGCTGGCGAATGCCGGCCCGCGACCGACCGCATTGTGGTCGGTAATGAACACGGCATCGAATCCGGCTCTCGCGTGCCATCGCTGGTTGGCCTCGGCATCGAAACCTCGCATCCAGGTGCTTGCCACATCGTGGGAGAGGCTGGTGTGGCTGTGAAAATCCACTACCCGGTCGTTCGAAGAAACTCCGGCCAACCCCAACATCGGCCGGTGCCATACAGCGCCCAGGAGAAGAAATCCGGTCGTGATGCCCAGCGAGAGCAGCAGCAGCCCAATTTCGCGGGCCCAGACCCGCCAATGTCGGAGTGAGCGCCGGACCAGCAGGTGAGACAGGAATCGCCAGATCAGATACAGCGCCGCCAGACCGGCGAGGAAGCCCTGCAACCGGCTCATGCTCAGCATGGAGATGCCGTCCCAGGTGCTGAACCAGGGTGCCAGGACGAGGTACGTGACTGGGGTCGAGAGATAGAGCGAGGCGGGCGAACTCGCCGTGACCGGATCGGTAAGCGCCGGCACTGCCGCCAGGCGGCTGCCCAGGAGAGCGAGAGTGATCCCGACCGGGGCCGCCCAGCGGATCACATCAATTCGTCCGCGCATGTTATCATAGGCTCATGTTGCCGAACGACGATCTGGACTCGGAGTTCCCCCTGGGCGACGGCACCGCCGAGAGCTCGGCTGAAGTATGCTGCCCCTACTGTGGCGAGCTGAGCGAGATTGCGCTGGACCCAGGAAGTGGTGCTCGACAGGAGTATGTCGAAGACTGTCAGGTATGCTGTCGGCCATGGCGAGTGGAAGTGCGCTATGACAGCAGCGGAGCAGCTCAGGTCACAGTCGAGACTGAAGGCCTCTCCTGAGCTCAGTCCTGGGCCAACTCCGTTTGCAACGCCGCCTCGGCCGCCCGAAGGCCGCTGGCCAGCGCGCCCGGGACCGTGCCGTTGCGACCCTCCTCAGCCAGGGCCTCGCCCGCTAAGAATAGCGTCTGGGATACCGGTCGCCGCAGAACCTCCCGGGCGGGAAGCGCCCCAACTCCACCATAACTGTACCCGCCGCGCGTGTAGGGGTCCGAGCTCCAGTCGTGGGAGTAGGCGGCCCTGAGTTTGGACGCCAGCCGCTGGACCGGAATGCCGAAGATGCTTGAGGCCGACTGAAGGGCCAGCGGCACCAGTTGCTCCAGAGTCTGGCCGGCGAGCTTGGACGCCCCAGGGCCTCCGGCCCATCCGGTCAGAAAGGGCAGATCCGGTGGCGTGCTCGTCCACCAGACCGGGAAATCTTCTCCCATTCCATGCATGAAGACCGGCGGGGAGCGCTGCTGCTTCACCCACCACGCATCATCAAATCGAAGGACCATGTGCTGCGCGGGTCCGACCTCCAGGCAAGCCAGAGCCGCAGACCAGCCTGGCGGAGATGGAGCAGGGAACAGCCCCCCCTCCGCGTTCCGGGCGGCCTTCAATATGCTCAGCGGCACGGCGACAACTGCCTGCGCCGCGATGATCCGGGTAGCGCCACCGGCCCGGCTCTGCGCCTCCAGCTCCACCGCCCCCGCTTTCCAGTTCAGCCGCTGCGCGACGGTTTCGGTGCGTACCTCTGCGCCTGATACCTTTAAGGTAGAAGCCAGGTGCGAGACCACCCGTCCATAGCCCCCCTCGAGCCGGAACAGGTGCTCCGCGTCCTGCGCTTCCGCGGCCTGATTCTCGGCCAGGGCCGCGGTGCCGAACCGCTCCAGATCCGCCGCGTGAAAACCTTCCAGGTACCCAGTGATGGCGTCGAGCTCCTGGGAGCTGAAGTCTCTGGCCCGCTGCCGCAGTAGCTGGGCAACCGGGATGTCCTCCCCGTCCGGAATGTTTGCCAGTAACCGGTCTACGAGAGCCTCGACGTCCGGAAAGTGTCGGCGGCTGCCCTGGTCCGCCCGCTCATGACGCTCGGGAATTTCCTGGAGTGTGATTCCGGCGCTCTCGATGAGCTGGAGCAGTGGTCGGGGCTGTCCCTCGAGGAACTCGGCACCAAGCTCGACCGCGTGATCGGTAGCCGGGTCGACTACCGTGTGGATCCGGCCACCCAGGCGGGCCCGGGCTTCCAGCAACACCACCTTGCAGCCGGCTCGCGCCAGGCGATCGGCCGCAGCAAGGCCGGCCATCCCGCCGCCGATTACGGCGACGTCACCGGTCATGAGCGTTTCGGATCTACTCGTATCGCAATGCCACGATGGGATCGAGCCGGGATGCGCGGCGGGCCGGCCACAATCCGAAGAAGAGTCCCACCGCCGCACTGAATCCAAACGCGAGAACCACGGCGGTGGGTGAGATCAGGGTATTCCACTGCATGACCTTGGACAAAAGAATGGCCGTGCCCACCCCAACCAGAATACCCAGCACTCCGCCGAGCAGGCAGAGTGTCAGCGCTTCGATCAGAAACTGCATCAGGATGTTCAGGCGGGTGGCGCCGAGCGCCTTCCGCACCCCGATCTCCCGGGTGCGCTCGGTCACCGAGACCAGCATGATGTTCATGATCCCGATGCCTCCCACGACGAGACTCACGGCGGCGATGCTGGCCAGCAGGCTGGTAAAGACCTGAGTGGCCTGCTGCTGAGTGGCCAGGACGTCCTGCTGATTTCGGATGGTAAAGTCATTCTCGCCGCCCGGGCGGATCTTGTGCTCCCGCCGGAGCACTCGCTCCAGGTCCACCATGCCCTGCTCGATTGGGACACTGTCGGCCACCTGGATGGAAAACGAGCGGACCCGGTTACTGCCGAACACCCGGTATCGGGCCGTCTGGAGTGGAATCAGGATCTGCTCGTCCGGATTGCCAAACCCCCCGGCGGATCCTTTCTCTCCCAGGACGCCGATGATCTCGAACGGAATGCCCCGGATCAGCAGCGTCTGGTTGATCATGCCGGCTGGATTGCCGCCGAGCATTCGGGGCACCGCCGCGCCCAGTACGGCGTATCGCTGGCGGGCTTCGTCTTCCCCCTGGGTGAACATCCGGCCGTACGGAATCGTGTAGTTCCTCACGTCGGTGTAGTTCGACGTGGTCCCGACGGTGTTGATGTTGCTGTTCTGGTTTCCGTACTTCACCTGAAGCGACTGCTGCATCTCGGGAACGACGGCCTTGAGCAGCCGGGCATCGCGGCGAAGCGCATCGTAGTCGTCGGTGCTGAGGATGGTTCGATCGGTGATGCGGATGCCGCCCTGGCTGGCCTGTCCGGCAAAAACGGTAAACACGTTGGCGCCCAGAGCGGCAATGCGGTCCTGAACCGCCTTCTGGGCGCCGCTGCCCAGCGCCACCATGGTGATCACGGCGCCGACGCCGATGATGATACCGAGCATGGTCAGCACCGAGCGGAGCATGTTGGCTCTGATCGATTGCAGTGCCACCGCCACGGTCTCGCCCAGCAGCATGGCTAGGGCCTCGTGCTCCTGCCGCTGGGCTGGGCGGTTTGCTGTTGCATGCCAGGAACGGCGCCGCCTCCGGTGACCCGGGTAAAGCGCTCGCGCATATCCTGCTGAGATTGGACCAGGCTGGCGCTGGGCAGTACCAGCACGGAGTCGGACGGGCTCAGCCCCTCCAGCACTTCGCTGTAGTCCATGTCGGTCAGCCCGGTCCGGATCCAGACCGGTGTGGGCCGGCCGTTTCGGAGCACAAACACAATGTACCGTGAGCCCACGCCCTGAGGCTGTCCCCGCCGGCTCCGGGCACCGGATCCGCGGCGGCTGGTGCCGCTGCTCGTCCTGGTCGAGGTGGCGCCCATGGACGCGTGGGCGGCAGAGTCGGTTGGAGCCGCGGAGTCACGCGATCCCGTAGCTCCGGCCTGGTTTCCGGTTCCGGCGGCTGCCAACTGCTTCTGCACCTCCTCGGGAGCAAGGCCCAGCACCTGGGCCGCGGAACCGACATCCCGTTGGGTCCGAAGCGCCGCGTTCGGCACCGCCAGCACGTCGTCCCGTCGGCCAACGTGGACCTCGACCTCGGCGTTCATGCCAGGCCGGAGCAGTCCTTCCTTGTTGTCGATTCGAATCAGCACCGGGAACATCGTGACATTCTGCTCGGTCTGTGCCTGCGGCTCTATCTTGCGCACGATGCCGTTGAAGGGGCGTTGAGGATAGGCATCGACCGTCACCGTGGCCCGCTGGTCCGGCTGCAGTTTTCCAATATCCGTCTCGTCCACCAGTGTCCGAACCTGCACCTGGTTGAGGTCAGCCATCTTCATCAGCGTGGTACCGCCGCTCACGTTCGAGGTGGCCGAGGCAATGACGGTACCCCGCTCGACATCCTTCTCCAGGATTGTCCCGGTGATCGGGGCGCGCACATCGGTGTCCTCCAGCTGAATGCGGGCATTGTCCACCGCAACCTGCGCCCGAACCACCTGGGATCTCGCATCTGCATAGTCCAGGAGCGCCTGCTCGTGCTCCTGCTGGGTGATGCTCTGCGACTTGAACAGCTCGTCCGCCCGCGCCTTCTGGCTGGTGGAGTTGGTGAGCTTGGCCCTGGCTACATCCAGATCCGCCTGAGCCTGGGCAAGGGCGTTGCGAGCATTGCGCGGATCGATGCGAACCAGGGGCGCTCCTCGCTGGACTACCTGGCCGGTTTCGGCCAACAGTTGGAGGATCTCCCCGGAGGCCTTGGACTTCACTTCGACCGTGGTATCGGGTTGAATGGCCCCCGAGGCCTGGGCGGAGACGACGATGTCCCGGCGCTCGACCGGAACGGCCTGGTACCGGACTGGCGGTTCCTCCTTCTTGCAGCTCGCCAGGGCCAGCATAACGGCTGCGCTCAGGGCGGCAGAGGAGGCTCTGATCACTTCCGTCCTGCCGCCGCAAAGTCCCGCTCCACTCTGCCGTCTTTCAGGTGTACCTGCCGCAGGGCGTGCTCCGCGATGTCCTGCTCATGGGTCACCAGCACAATGGTCTGACCCCTGGTGTGCAAGGACTCGAAGAGCGCCATGATCTCTTCGCTGGTGGTGCTGTCGAGATTCCCGGTCGGCTCATCCGCCAGAAGGATGCTGGGCGAGTTGACCAGAGCGCGTGCAATGGCCACCCGTTGGCGCTGGCCGCCGGAAAGCTCGTTGGGCCGATGGCTCATTCGATCCCCGAGCCCCACGTTGGTGAGCGCCTGGGTTGCGAGATCCCGGCGTTCCTTGGAACCCAGACCGGCGTACACCAGCGGCAGCTCCACGTTGTGCAGACTGGTTGCGCGAGGCAGCAGGTTGAACGTCTGGAAGACAAAGCCGATCTCCTTATTGCGGATGCGGGCCAGCTCGTCGTCTTCCAGTTCGGACACCCGGTGTCCGTTGAGCCAGTACTCCCCGGCCGTGGGACTGTCCAGGCATCCGATCAGATTCATGAGTGTCGACTTCCCCGATCCGGATGGTCCCATCACCGCAACGAACTCATTCTTTCGAATTGTGAGGTCAACTCCCTGGAGGGCGCGGACAATCTCGCCGCCCATGTCGTACTCGCGCTGAAGATTCCGGGTGACGATCACCGCATCGCGGGGAACGTCGGCCGGCAGCATGGCCATCCGTTCTTCGGTGTTCAGCATGGCTCCGGTCACAGCTTCCGCCCGATCAGCGCTTCCAACTGCGCCTTGGCCCGGAGATAATCGAAGCGGGCGTTGACTACATCGACCTCCGCCTGGTTCAGGGCCTCCTGCGAGGTGAGCACATCCACGATCGTGGAAGCTCCCAACCGGTACCGCTCCTGCTGCACCCGCAGGTCCTCCCGGGCGGCCACGACACTGGTCTGGGTAATCCCGATCCTCGCCGTGGCCGCATCCATTTCCGCCAGTCGTAACTCCAGGTCGGCCTGCACCGCCCGCTTGGCGTCGGATGCGTTCGCCTCCGCGACATCGAGGTCAGCCTCGCGCTGCACGATGGTGAGCTCACGGTCAAAGCCGTCGAAGAGGTTCCAGCGTAGGGCGAGACTGACCTGACGCTGATTCACCAGGTCGTAGTCGTTTACCTGGTTTCCGTTCCAGCCGGTGTTGGCGGAGAGCGCCAGCGAAGGCCAGTAGCTCGAGCGGGACGCTTTCACCGTGGCCCGTGACGCCGCTGCCGCTGCCGCGGCGCTCTGAACCCGGGGAGACTTGGACTCCACTTCCGCCCGGAGCGCCTGGCTATCGAGCACCGGGAGCACCACATAGAAGGAGGAGTCATCCACAGCCTGGACTCGGCCCGTCTCTCCAACCAGTCGCGCCAGATTGGCTTCGGCTGCGGCGAGGTCGGTCTGGGTGGTCAGCTGGTCCAGCCGGGCGTTGCCCAGGGTGACCAGTGAGCGCAGGGAATCGGACCGCGTGGCCGACCCTGCCCGGAGCTTGGCCACCGAGACCTTGAGCTGCTCCTCGGCGCGGCGGACGCTGGTTTCCCGCACTCGGAGCAGCTGTGCCGCCGCGAGCGCATCCAGGAACTGGTTGGTGGTGGTGAGCGCCTGCTGAAAGCGGGCATCAACCAATGAAGCGTCGGCCGCGTTCTCATTGGCCCGGGCCGCCCGCATCTCTGCCCCGCGCCGGAACCCGGTGAAGAGGTCGACACTGGCCGAGAGGGACGTGCTGAGACTCCGGTTGCTGCGATTGCCACTGATCACCAGTCCGGTGACCGGGTCGACCCGGGACTCGCCCTCCGAAAAGAAATCACTGGCGGAGGAGCTGGCCGACACTGTGGGCAGGAAGGCGCCCAGCGCACTCCGGCGGCGAGCTCCCGCGGTTCTTACGTCACCGGCGGCTCGCACCACATCGGGCTGCACCTGTTCCGAGCGGCGAATGGCGTCGGCCAGAGTGACAGCACGCTGCTGGGCGACTAACCCTCCGGCAGTCGAGCAGCAGAGCAATGCACTGATTGTCAGCGTGCGGCAATGGACCATAGGGTCAGACTCAACGAAGGGCGAGACGCTAAAGTTTCACAAATGAACGCTAGCGATCGGCACGACGGCGGAACGCTTCGCGCCCAGCCCCCAGCGCCAACCATGCGCACAGGGCTGCCAGGACATATGCCGAAATCTTCGGGAGTGCCACGAACAGAAGGCCCAGCGCCACGAAGATTGCGCTGATCGGAATGAACACCGAGCGGCGGGCGTGGCTGGCTACAGCACGAAGCATAAGCACGGCCCGCCTGCGCCGCTCCTGCCGACTCCCCCGATATAGGGCCGGGGCATCGGCATGTTGGTGGGCCAGGGCGGAGGGTAGAGCCTGGCTGATCCTGCGGGGGCCCCGAACCGGGCGGCTGGTCACCTCCCGACTCCGGGCGACATCGAGCCGGAACTGATCCTCCAGCGTCTGGGCCAGCGCGACGTCCTCGATTAGGACATCCAGTTCATAGTTCCCGAGCAGGCTCGAGGGATTCAGGTTGCTGGAGCCGATCCGAGCCCAACGGTGATCGCAGACGATGGTCTTAGCGTGGAGCATCGGGCCGGCCCACTCATAAATCCGAACCCCGCTGCGCAGCAGGTCGCGATAGCCGATGCGGGAGAGATTTCGGATCAGGGGAAGATCGCTGGAGCCGGGCACCAGCAGTCGTACATCGACGCCGTCGCGGGCCGAGTCTCGTAAGGCCTGGAACAGTCGCGGTGGGGCAATGAGGTAGGCGTCGGTGATCCAAAGCCGCTGAACGCTGCCCGCGGCCAGTAGCTCGATAACCCGGTACGCCCGCTCCCGGCCCGGCTCACCGCTGATGATGCGCACCTCGGCATCGCCGACCGGGGCTATGACTCCGGCGACCTGGTCCGCCGGGACAGTCCCCCCGCTGAGCTTCCAGACCTGGGCGAATGTCTGATCGAGAACCGCCGCTGCCGGACCTCGCACGTCCACTGCCGTATCGCGCCAGGGCTGGCCGCCGGCGTGCTTTTCCCCGGTCCACTCACATCCGATACACAGCCCTCCCAGGATGGCACGCTCGCCGTCCGCCACCACCAGTTTCCGGTGGTTCCGGGAGATATTGCCAACGATATCGACCAGCTCGGGAGGGTGAAACGCGCGCACCTCCACTCCGGCGCGACGCAGGTAGCGCCAGAACCCCCGGGAGGTTCCCAGCGAACCAAACCAGTCGTAGAGCACCCGGACCTGAAGACCATCGCGAGCCCGGCGAGCGAGCAGCTCGGCAAACCGCCACCCCGCCGCATCGCTCCGGATGATGTAATTCTCGAAGTGGATCCAGGTGCGGGCCTGAGCAATCGCGTCCAGCATCGCGCCGTACGTATCCGGCCCGTCGATCAGGAGGTCGACTCTATTCCCCGGAACCGGGCGTCCTCCGGCTGCACGATTGATGGCGCAGGTGACGGATTGTTCGGCCGGGACCAACCGGGTACCGGTCACGGCGTTCCTAAACCCAGCGCTTTCTCGTGCGGCCGAAGGGCCTCCAGCAGGAAGGCGATGTGGTCGTCCAGCGGTACACCCAGCTCTTCAACGCCCTGTCGCACGTCTTCCCGGCTGACCCCGCGGGCAAAGGCCTTGTCCTTAAGCTTTTTCTTGACGCTGGAGACTTCCAGGTCCTGCAGACTGCGGGACGGCCGTACCAGCGCACAGGCGACCAGAAACCCGGCGAGCTCGTCAACGGCAAAGAGGGCCCGAGCCATCGGAGTGTCGCGAGGTACCCCACAGTAGGTGGCGTGTCCCAGGATGGCGCGCTGCATGGCTTCCGGGAGACCGCGAGCGGCCAGCAGTCGCACGCCTTCGGCGGGATGACCCTCGACTGGGGAATGCTCCTGGTTGGGGTACCGCTCGTAGTCGAAATCGTGCAGCAGTCCTACCAGGCCCCAGGTGTCCGGATCCTCACCGGTGCGCTCCGCCATGGCACGCATGGCGATCTCCACCGCGTACATGTGCTTTCGCAGTGCGTCGGACGCGGTGTACTCGTGCATGAGCGCAAGCGCTTCGTCTCGAGTCATCGGAGAAAGGGTCACTGCTGTTGCTGTTGAGGATACCCCGCTGAAAGCGCTACCCGGCTGGCCAGCTCGCCGTCGAGGCTGATCTCGAAGGCGTACTGCCCGGGTCGGGGCAGGGGCACATCGAAGACCAGGACCGCACCCGCTTCCACATCCACTACCCCAGCCGGAGGTTCCCCAAACTGGACCGTACCCTCGCCCCCCAGGAGCTCGTTTCCACTCTCGTCGACGAAGCGGATCCGGATGGTGTGAACACCGATCTCGGTTCGTCGCCCGCGCACCCGAAGCACCAGGTGGGTCCGGGGGTACACCGCCGGAAAGTTGGAGAGCCACACGTGCTGGAACATGCCCAGCACGCTGAGCTTGCCCTGCTGATCGATCAGGGCGTAGTCGGCCACTACGGCGAAATCGAGATGCAGCTCAGTTGACCCGGATGGACGTGATGACGTCGTTCTGCCGAATTTGATTCACCACATCCATTCCCTTGGTCACCTGGCCGAACACGGTGTGGACCTTGTCGAGATGAGGCTGGGGGGAATGAGTAATGAAGAACTGACTTCCACCGGTGTCCTTACCCGCATGCGCCATCGAGAGGGTGCCGGCGGTGTGTTTGTGGGTGTTGAGATGGGTCTCACACTTGATCTTGTACCCGGGCCCCCCGGTGCCCACTCGCGGGTTGTTGGGGTCCTTGGAGAGAGGATCGCCCCCTTGAATCATGAAATTGGCAATCACCCGGTGAAATCGGGTGCCATCATAGAACTCGCTATTGGCGAGCTTCTCGAAGTTCTGAACGGTGCCGGGCACTTCCTTGTCGAAGAGCTCGGCCACGATCGTTCCCTTGCTGGTCTCGATAGTTGCGGTCTTGGCCACGAATGGTCCTCACGAATGGAGTAGTCGGGGCTAATTTAACTCCGAGAGGCCACCCCGCGGGCGGGCCGAATGGTTACGCCGGGACGCCGGCTCGCAGTGATTCCAGAGTCACCTGCCAGGCAGCCAGGGTTCCCGCCAGCGGGCTGCAGCTCGTTCCGGTGCAGGCGTAACCCCGAGGTGCCCGGCCAACGGCCAGCATGCCTCGAAGGGCGGCGGGCAAGGGCTGGCTGTCGGCGGCGGTCGGGGTCAGGAATTGGGTGATGCGGCGGGGTACAAAACCGGCCAGCGCGGTCCGGTGCATGGCTCGAGCCTCCGAGTCGTGGGGTTCCCCAACCACCACGAAATGGGTGACCGGATTGAGCTGCCAGTCCACGGCCAGCAGGTACGTCGCCGCGTAGAGCCCCAGCTCGCTCGCCCGCCCGGCAAACGCGGCCACCAGCGCAGCTCCGCGCTCCTGCCAGCGGGCCTCCCCGGTGAGCTCGTGCAGCCGGTGGGCGACGATTCCCGCAACACCATTGGACGACGGCGTGGGCGTATCCTGGATCGGTTTGGCGCGAGCGGGCAACAGCCCCGCCTGCTCCTCTCGGCCGGGTGCAGTATCGAACAAGCCTCCAGCGTTGTTGTCCCAGTAGTCCGACCAGACTCGCTCCATGATCTGGAGAGCCCAGTCGAACCACCCGCGCGTTCCGGTAGCTTCGTACGCGTCGAGGGCCGCAGCGGCAGTCTGCACCTGATCGTCCAGCAATCCAGTCACACCGCCCGGTGTGTGCGCCACCGCATCGGCCGCTGCACTCTCCTGGCGAAGTTGCTCCAGCGTCAGCAGCGCGTGTCCACTGGCCCATTCGTCCCCCAGAACCGCGCCGGCCCGCAGCATGGCCGAGGCCATCATCGCATTCCAGTTGGTATACCGGGTCCGATCTATGAACGGCGTCGGCCGGCGAGCCCGCTCGA
>Ga0307416_100000828_pt1 | contig 16247 bp, 17 predicted proteins | sample DK1Cmetagenome_2_FD_203821 | JGI IMG/M metagenome (GOLD analysis project Ga0307416, IMG submission 203821) | Maize rhizosphere microbial communities from greenhouse at UC Davis, California, United States - DK15-C-3 | ecosystem: Host-associated > Plants > Roots > Rhizosphere > Soil | place...
CTCGGCGGTCTCCTTGGCGGCTTTGTACAGCTTGCTCCGGCCACCACGAGCGCCCTTGGCGGCTTCCATGATCTTCTTTTTTCTGGCGTGGTGGGCAACGCCGTTCTTGACCCGGGGCATGGTAAAGGATCCTTACGCCTGAAGGAGACGGCTGACGCGCGGGAAATCGGCGGAGCTGACGAGGTCGCCCTTCTTCAGCCGGTTTTTCCGCTTGCGCGTCTTCTTGGTCAGGATATGGCTGTGATTCGCGTGCCAGCGCTTGAGCTTGCCACTTCCGGTGGTTTTGAAGCGCTTCATCGCGGCTCGTTTGGTCTTCTGCTTCGGCATTGTATTCCTCGTTGCTGTGCAACTCGGGGCGGTACCGCTTTTCCGTTTTTACTTCGGCGCCAGCACCATGGTCATGTTGCGGCCCTCGAGCTTGGCATCAGACTCGATCTTTCCGATGTCTGCCAGGCTGGCCGCCACCCGATCGAGCACCGCTCTTCCCAGCTCCAGATGCGCCATCTGCCGGCCACGAAACATCATGGTCACCTTGACCTTGTTTCCGTCGCCCAGAAACTCGCGGGCATGCCGGGTCTTGAAGTCGAAATCATGGTCATCGATGCCGGGACGATACTTCACTTCCTTCAGCTGAATAACGTGCTGCTTCTTCTTGGCCGCCCGTGCTGCCTTGGCTTCTTCGAACTTGAACTTTCCGTAGTCCATGATCTTGACTACCGGGGGCCGAGCCGTGGGAGCCACCTCCACGAGATCCAGTCCGCGTTCCACGGCAGCCGCCAGCGCCTCTTCGATCGGCAACACGCCCAGCTGCTCACCAGCGGCGGTGATCACTCGGACCGGGCTGATCCGGATCATCCGATTGACGCGGATCCTCTTTTCACGATCGTTTGTGGCCAGTTCATGCCTCCAGAGCAGAAACGAGAAAGGGCACCCAGCAGTGGCCGGGTGCCCACGACCGAAGCTCGGTGGCATGAGACCACCTGAAGCTTCGAAGCCAGGACCCGGCTGCGCTGCGGCATCGGGCCGACAGGCTCAGGGTGGAGGAACCTGAGTCCCTCACTTGACCGGCGTGAACCTAGTCACCAAGCCAAATAGTGTCAACCTGAAAGCTGAGCCGCCGGCTCGGGCGCCAAGGTCATTTCCGTCAGCTTCACTGTCGTTCCCTCCCTCACCGGTAAGCCCATGGACACCCGCGGGTCGTGCTCGAAAATCATTCGCCAGCGGCCGGCGATTGCATCGGCCAAGAGGGCACGCTTGCTCTCCAGCGTGCGGAGTGGCTCCAGGTCATATCCCATGATCCAGGGCAGCGGGAGGTGTGCGGTCGTCGGGATCAGGTCACCCAGAAACACCGCGGTTTCCCCGCCATTCTGGATGAGCACCGATTGGTGAAACGGCACATGTCCGGGGGTAAGCCTGACCGAGATGCCCGGAAGAACCTCCCCATCTCCGTCCAGCAGACGCCAGCGATCGGCGGTGGCGATGGGCTCGAAGTTGTGCGGCAGGTAGCTCGCCCGAGTGCGCTCATTGGTATTCCGGGCGAACTCCAGCTCGGACCGTTGTACGACGTAAGTGGCCTGCGGAAAGGTCATCCGTATGTGGCGGCGAGGATCGTTCTCCAGATCGGGATCCATCGTGGTGTTGCCCCCGGCGTGATCGAAATGGAGGTGCGTGTTGATCACCCACTTCACGTCCCGAGGAAGGAATCCCGCCGAGGCCAGTGCGTCTTCGAGCTGGGTCGCGCCCTCGAGTCCCTGATTTTCCACCCCATAGATGTCCAGAAACTTGGTATCCTCCTTGTTGCCCAGCGCGGTGTCGATCAGCACGAGCCCGTCGGGATGCTCCACCAGCACGCAGCGCATCGCCAGCGGTATGCGGTTGCGCTCGTCCGGCTCGATCCGGGTCTTCCACAGCGTTCGCGGGACCACGCCGAACATAGCTCCGCCGTCCAGCCGCTGGCGTCCACCCTCGAGGGTGTGGCAGCGGAGGCGACCCACGGTGAACGTCGCCTGAAGGGTCACTGCAGCTCCTCCTGACAGGAATCAGCCCGGGGCTCGGTCGGCATTGCGCTCCGCCGGCGGCGACGGCGGCGAGCTCGCCGCGACTCGATCGACGCGAGGTCCTGCAGGGTGCGAGCCCCCTCTTCCCGGGCCAGCGCCAGCAGCCGGTACAACAGTTCTGCGGTGACCAGCGCATCGCCGGCGGCTCGGTGCCGCGCCCCGTTCTGGAAGCCGAAGAATCGGCACAAATTATCCAACCCGCAGGAGCGCACGCCTTTGACCAGCCGGCGGGCCAGCCGCACGGTGCACAGCCGGGTTCCATCCAAGGTGAGGTCTCGGGAACGCCGCAGCTCGGCACTCACGAAGTTCCAGTCGAACCGGGCGTTGTGCGCCACGAAGATCCTCCCCGACAGCACGGCCAGGATGCGTTCCGCTAGTTCGGCAAACGGGGGAGCGTGGCGCACCATCTCGTCGGTGATGTTGGTGATGGAGCAGATGGCTCGGGGGATGGGGCGCTCGGGATTGACCAGGGACTCGAACACAATTTCACGCCGGCCCCCGTGGACGACGGCAACCGCAATCTCGGTAATCCGGTCGCCGAACCCCGCCCGCATCCCCGTGGTCTCCACGTCCACGACCGCAAAGGCGCAATCGTCCAGCAGCGGGGATCCCTGCGCCTCCGGGACCAGCGACCAGCGCCCATCTTCCAGCAGGCGCACTCTCGGATCCGCTCCGAGCAGTGCGTAGGCGACCCGGTCGCAAATTGCTGCAGGAGCGCCGAGCAGTCCGAGGATCTCGTGGCAGAGCGTGGCGGGAGCGCGGGGGCCGATACGCAGGTGAGCCAGGACGCGCTCGAGAAGGGTGCTGTCGGGATAGGCCGACGTGCCGATCACATGGGATCCCGGCGGAGCGGGAGGGACATGCACCGCGGCCCGCCCCCACCCCGGGCAAGCTCACTCCCCTCGATGGTGATCACGGTCCGGTGTTTCGCATCGGTCCAGTCATCAAAGGCCAGAAAGTTCGCCGCTGGAACGACCCGGAACCCGGCTCCGATCAACGAGCACAAGGTCTGCTCGTTGCGGCGGTAGCTGACCAGGGTTCCGGGGCGCACCGCCAGAAAGTTGCAGGCCGAGCTCCACTGCTCCCGCTCCTGATTGATCCTCCGCTCACCACCCGCGAACACCGGCTCCAGCGGGAGATTGACCTGCCGGAGAGCGGCAAAGAAGTCCGGCTCCTCCACTACCCCTTCGGTACCCTTCCGGCGGTGTATCACCGGGAGCCGCTCGGGACCGACGAAATACGGGGGGTAGACGACGCACAGTTCTTGGTCGACCTGATTGAAGATCATGTCCAGGTGGATCGCCGTCGGCGCCTTGGGCATGACAACCACCAGCACGTCGGTGACCTGCCCCCGCTCGAAGACGGTGTCGCACAGAAGATCGAGCGCCGCGGGTGAGGTTCGCTCGCTGAAGCCGACCACCAGGAGATCGGGACGGAGATAATGCACGTCCCCGCCTTCCAGGGTGTAGTTGCTGCGGCGCTCCTCCGAGCCGTCGTACAAGAGTCCGGCATTAGCCAACTCGGGGTGAAAGCGGAACAGCGCCTTGATCAGGAGCTCTTCGGTCCAGCGTACACCGTATCGCATCGATCCCACCACGGCGTGCTGCCCGATGACCATCCCGATGTCCCGCGGAAAGAACAGGTTCGGCAGCGGCGGAAAGGCGAACCCGACTTCATTCAGGGCCCGGGCGATCGGGCCGCTCTCCTCCTCGGTGCCCTCGATCAGCATCTGCACAATCTCTTCGGCCGGTAACGCGCTCAGCCGCTGGCCCAGCTCATCGGAAGGCACCACGTCCATGGTCTTGCTGATCAGGTAGTCGCGCCCCTCGGGCTGCTGCAAAATCTCGGTGAGGAGATCCCGCACGTGGTACACCCGGGCAAAGCGCCGGAGCACCGATACGAACTGGCGGTGTTCGCGCTGGGCAATCTCCAGATCGATGATGTCGTCGTAGAGGTAGTCTTCCCGGTTTCCGGGCGTGACCGCCTCCAGCTCGCGGCCGGGCGTGTGAACCAGGACCGTTTGCAGGGGCCCGATCTCAGAGGTGACGTGAACGGACATACAACAAACTATTCAGAGTCATAGAGTAAGGGGTAGGCCCGAATCCCCCATGACCTTCCATCATGGGGTCCGGTAAGCGAGGCCGCTGGGCTCTGCGGAGGCACCCTCGGCTCCGCCCGAAGTTCCGTTGGGATACTAGCGTGAGGTTCGGACTTTACTGCCAGGACCGCGAAGAACCTTACCGGGCAACGCGCCTGTCGCCTTACCATCGGCGATGACCGGAATACCGTTCACCAGGACCCAGCGCAGTCCTTCGCTCAGCTGGTTCGGCTTCTCGAATGTCGCCAGATCTCTCACGCTGTCTGGGTCGAAGACCACGACATCCGCCCACATTCCCGCCTTGAGCACCCCGCGATCGCTCAGCCGCATCCGCTGGGCCGGCAGCGAGGTGAACTTCCGAATGGCGTCTTCCAGGGTGAGCCGCTTCTCCTCTCGAACGTACTTGCGAAGAATCCGGGGGAAGGTGCCGTACGCTCTCGGATGGGGATGGTGCTGGCCCAAGATTCCATCGGGGGCGGTGCCCTGTGAGTCGTTGTTGATCGAGACCCACGGCTGCTGGAGCGCGAGCGTCACATCTTTCTCGTCCATGCCGAACACCGCCACGGACGTAAACGCCCGGTCCTGGATCAGGAGGTCGAGCAGCGCGTCGATGGGATCCGCCTTCTTCTCCCGGGCAATCGCGCCCAGCGTTTTGCCCTGAAGCGGCAACAATGCCGGGTTCTGGACCGCACCGATCAGGATGGCGTCGGGATTGGAGATCTCCTGCCACGCATTGTTCTCCCACGAGCCCTGCGTCTCCATGTCGCGCCGAATCCGCTGCCGCGCTGCCGGGTCCTTGAGCCGCTCCAGCAGCTTGCCCGTACCCCCATCATGGGCCCAAGGCGGCACCATCGCCGAGAGCGAATTGAACCAGGCGGTATAGGCGTAGGTATCGGCCGCGATATCAACTCCTGCTTTCCGCGCCACGTCGATCTTCGCGATGACCTCGGGCATACGGCCGAAGTTGCGCTTTCCCGCCACTTTGATGTGCCAGATCTCGACCGGGACCTTGGCTTCGCGCCCAATGCGAATCGCCTCGTCGACTGCCGGCAGGATCTCGTCTGATTCCGAGCGCATGTGGGTGGCGTAGCTGCCCCCATAGCGCGATGCCTCCTTGGCGAGCGCGATCAACTCCTCGGTTTTGGCGTACGGCGCCGGGGGATACTGCAAGGAGGTGGAGAGACCAACGGCTCCCTCCTCCATGGCTTCACGGACCAGGGCCCGCATTCGCTCCAGCTCCTCGGCAGTCGGCGCACGGTCATCATCCCCTAGCACCATACGCCGAACCTGCGTCGCGCCCACATAGTCGCCTACGTTGATCCCGATGCCCTGTCGCTCGAGCCGAGCGAAGTACTGGCCCAGCGTCCGCCAGTCCGGCGTGATCTTGAGGTGCTCGTAGCCGAGGCGGTCCGCGGCGATGATATGCCGGTTCAGGGGCCCGGCGCTGCTCCCCTCCCCGGTAAACTCGGTGGTGATGCCCTGGAATATCTTCGAGGGGAGCTGGGGCTGAACCAGGATGCTGAGATCAGATTGGCCCAGCATGTCTATGAAGCCCGGGGCAACCACCATCGACTTGGCGTCGATGGTCCTTTTTGCCTGGGCCCCGGGCAGTGCGCCGATGGCGGCGATCCTGCCGTGCCGGATGCCGATCGATCCCGCGTACCAGGGGGAGCCGGTGCCATCCACGATGCGGCCGTTGGTGATGACGATGTCGTACTGTCGTTCCTGCGAGCAGGCCGCCGCAGGCACGCACGCCAACAACAGAACCACCAAGAGGCCAATCATAGAACTCAAACTAGCGAACTAGCGACTGACGAGCGCGTAGCTCAAGGTCTCCAGCTCCAGCGCCAGATTGACGGTCTTCACCACTACATCGTCAGGAACTGCGAGCTGCACCGGCGCAAAGTTCAGGATGGCCTTGACGCGAAGCGCAACCAACCGGTCCGTGACCGCCTGGGCCACGTCCGCCGGGACCACCAGCACCGCCATGTCTACCGGCCGCTGACCCAGCTCCTTCTCGAGCGTGGCGATATCCAGAACCGTGAGACCGTTCCACTGCCGGCCGATCTTGGCTGGGTCGCTGTCGAAGATGGCCACGATATCGAAGCCCCGCTGCTTGAATCCGCGGTACTGCACCAGCGCGCTCCCGATCTTCCCCGCGCCGATCATTCCTACCCGGTATCGCCGCTTGAGCCCGAGGATCTCCCGCAGGCGGTCGGCCAGCTCCGGGACCGGGTATCCCAGCCCGCGTTTTCCGAACGAGCCGAAGAACGAAAGATCCTTCCGCACCTGCGCCGAGGTGGTGCCGCCCCGCGAGGCCAGCGCGCCGGAACTGACCGTCGCGATACCCTGCCCCTCGAATTCTTCCAGAAATCGGAGATACAGCGATAGGCGGCGGACAGTGGACTCGGCGACTTTGCGCATGCAGCCTGAACTTATGTGAAATGTTTCACAAAGTTACCGAGAGGTCCACCCTCCGTCAACGAGCGCGCGGTGCAGTCGGGTGAAGTCCTGGGGGCTCAGCGACTCCGGCCGCAGTGACGGGCTGACGTTCGCGCGTTCCAGCCTCTCGCCGGCACGGTCCGGCTCCCAGCCGGTCAGCTCGCGAATACCCCGGAGCAGTTGCTTCCGGCGAAATCCGAACAACCCCACGACCATCGCGCGGAAGCTCTCCCGATCCTCGGGAGCAACGAGTGGGCGCTCTCTCGGGCGCAGTCGAAGCACTGCGGAGTCCACCTTGGGTCTTGGCTGGAATGCTCCGGCTGGGATCGTGAACAGGCGTTCCGCGTCCGCAACGGCCTGTATCCCCACCGTGAGCGCCCCATAGGCCGGAGTGCCTGGACTGGCGGTCACCCGGTCGGCCACTTCCTTCTGCACCAGAAAAACGATGCGCCGCGGCATGGGGGGAGACAGCGCCTTGTCCAGCAGAGGCGAGGTGATGTTGTAGGGAATATTGCCGGCGACGAGGAACGGCCCGCCCACTGCATCGTGCCAGTCGAGGTCGAGCGCGTCGGCTTCGATGACCTCGACCGAAGGAAAGCGGGTACGGAGGGGAGCGGTGAGATCCCGATCCTTTTCGATGGCTACGAGCCGAGCCACCCGGGGCACCAGGGCGGCTGTGAGTCCACCCGGACCGGGGCCAATTTCGAGAACGGTCTCACCCGGTTCGGCTTCCAGTGCGTCGGCAATTCGGGCCAGAATGCCGGGATCGGTCAAAAAATGTTGCCCCAGGCGACGCTTGGCCCGGGGCACGTCAGATCCGCATCACCAGCAGCGTCCGGTCATCAATCGGTTGGCCGCCAAACGATTCAGCCTCGGCCAGCGCCGAGCGGACGATCGACTCGGCCGGCTCCATCCGATGGGCGCTAAGGCTGTCGAGCAGCCGCTGCTCTCCATACGGCTCCCCGGCTTCGTTCCGGGCGTCGACCAGCCCATCGGTCCAGAGCACCAGGAGGTCTACCCCAGGTGCCCACGGCACCAAGCGGCGCTGTATCGTGCCCAGCGCCGCCAGCCCCAGCGGCGGGGCGGTGGCTTCCAACCGCTCGGGGGGACCCGAACCCGGAATCCGGAACGCATGCGGGTGGCCCGCACTGGCGTAGGACAGCCGCCGGGCAGCCGGATCGAGCACGCCATAGAAGACACTGAAGTGCATTTCCGTCTTGGCCAGCTCAGTCGACAAACTGTCGAGCAGCGCGGTGAGCGTCTCGTCCGGCGTGGTCTCGGCGGCGGTATGGATTCCAGCGGCGGACATGACCAGGGCCATCACCAGGGCCGCGGAGAAGCCGTGCGATGCGACGTCGCCCAGCATGACGCCGACCCGGCCCCGTCCCAGGCGGCTGAAGGTGTAGAAGTCACCGCCCACGGTATCCGCAGGGAGACATCGCGCGGCCACTTCGGCGTCACCTTGCAGCACGGAAGGAGAAGGGAGCAGCTTGAGTTGCAGGTCGTGCGCCAGCTCCAGCTCCCGCTGTAGCCGCTGCTGCTGCAGATCCAGCTCGACCAGCCGGGCATTCTCCACCGCCGCCCCGATCTGATTGGCCACCGCGCTCACCAGCTTCCGGTCGTCCAGGGTGAAGCGGTCTCCACCGATCCGATCGGTCAGATTGATGACTCCAACACAGCGAAGCCCGGTTCCGGCCGCGCCATAACAGATGGGAACGCTGATGAAGGAATGGCCCCGATAGCCGCGCGCGTCACCGCAATCGGGTGCGATTGAATCAGGGTTGGTCGGGTCAAACGTGATGATGCGTTGCTCGCGAAACACCCGAGCGGCCACCGAGCACTCGTCGTCCACATCGACTGGAACGAGTCCCTCAGCTGCAAATCCTCGAGCCGCGACGGTTCGCAGCAGCCCGCTCTCATCCTCGTAGACCATTATGGAGGCGCGGCGGGCACCGACGACTGCGCTCACCTCCCGCACGATGATCTGGGCTGCCTCTTCCAGCCGCACGGTGCGGCCCAGGATTTCACTGATGGCGTACAGAAGATCGATCTCCTCATAGCGGCCTGCCAACTCTTCCGCCACGTACGCCCGTTGCCGTTCCGACTCCAGCAGCGCTCCCACTACCGGTGCAACCCGCTGGGCGGCGCGCTCCAGCGCTGCCGGATCGGGGCCGGCGATCGCGAGCCAGACTCCGGGGACACCCGGGACTGGTTGCAGCCAGGCCGACCCGTCGGCGGTCTGGGTCAGCCCCGGTCCGTCAGGGAGGGGCAGCGACCAGCCGGGATCGTCGCCCCCGGCAATACGCAGGCTCCGGTGATCGGTGCGCCAAAGGCGGACTCGCCCGTGAACGAGCGCGCCCAACGCGTGCAGCACGTGATCGAGGCGCCCTACGAGCGGCGCAGTATCATGCAGATGGAGTTTCCTTGCGCATTGAACTGGACGGCATCGACCAGTTTGCGGATGAGGAAGAGGCCGCGCCCGCTGGCCTCATCGAGCTGCTCCGGACTAATCGGCTCGGGGATGCTGGCGGGATCGAAGCCGGATCCCTCGTCCGTCACGTACACCCTAATGGCGTCGGCGGCCAGCTCGGCCCGCACGTCCACCCACTTGCTGCAGTCTTCGCAGTTGCCCCGGATGATGGCGTTGCTCAGCGCTTCCGAGAGCACGACGCGGAGTCGGAACCGGATCGTTTGCGTGGCGTCGTGTCCCGCAAGACAGTGGCGGGTGACCAGCTCCACCGCCTCTTCAATGCATTGGACATCGCTGGGTAGCCGCAGGGTGACCAGGGTGGCGGCCTCCCGAGAGTCTGAGGCCGCGGACCGGCGGACGCAGAGACGAAGCGGCGAGGTCATACCTGGAAGTTAAAAGCTGGCCAGTGCCTGCTCGGGGGTCTCGGTGATCGCGAAGAGAGTATCGAGCTTGGTGAGCTCGAAGAGTGAGCGGAGATCGTCGTTGAGACCGGAGAGCCGCAGCTCCCCGCCCGCTTCGCGGATGCGCTTGGAGATGGACACCAGCGCACCGAGCCCGGACGAGTCGATGTATCCAGTGCGGGAGAAATCCACCAGCAGCCGCCGGTCACCCCGATCCAGCGCCGTCTGGACCAGATCCTTCAGCTCGTGCCGATTCCCAATGATCAGCTGTCCATCCACGGTGACGACCGTTACGCCGCCTGCACCCTTACTTTCGCTGAAACCCATCTGTCTCCCTCACGTCATGGTTCCCCGCACTGCAACGCCACCATCGCGGTTACCTCGACAATATCATCCGCAGTAGCACCCCGCGACAGGTCAGCCATGGGACGCGCGAGCCCCTGCAGAATGGGGCCGATGGCCACTGCACCGCCCAGGCGCTGGACCAGCTTGTAGCCGATGTTCCCGGCGTCGAGATCGGGAAAGACCAGCACGTTGGCGCGTCCCGCTACCGGAGAGCCCGGCGCCTTCCGCTCGCCCACATCCGGACTGAGAGCCGCATCGGCCTGCAACTCTCCGTCGCACAGAATATTGGGCGCGAGTTGCTGGAAGTGGGCGGCCGCTTCCTGCACTCGGGCCACGTGAGGCCCACCGGCGCTTCCTTTGGTGCTGTACGACAGAAAGGCCACGCGGGGTGAATCTCCCACCAGGCGGGGACGGTCTCGCGCAGCGGCCAGCGCGATCTCCGCCAGCTGGCCAGGGGTCGGCTCGGGAACCACCGCGCAGTCGGTAAAGGTGAGCACCGTGTCGTTACCAGGAAGAACCATGTAGAAGGATGAGCTCACCAGGCTCATGCCAGGCGCGGTCCCGATGGCCCAAAGCGCCGCCCGCACGACATCACCCGTTGGGTACACCGCGCCGGCCACGCAGCCGTCGGCTTCTCCCAGGGCCACCAGAACAGCCCCGAAGTTGACCGGATCGGCCGCGAGATCAAGCGCGTGTACCCCGTCGCGGATTCGATCAGGCCGCCGGTCCCGCAGGAACTTGGCGATTTTGCCCAGCCGCGGGTCCTTTGCCGGCTCCAGACCCTCTCCCCCCAGTACAATCGGGTCCACCACGTTTCGGTCCCGCAGCTGCTGGATGGCGCTCCTGACCCGGGGGTCCTCGCCTTCGCAGAGGACCACGCGTGCCCTCCGCCGGGCAGCGCGCTCCAGCAGCTGCTCGCGGAAGCTCACGCCGGAAATCGCCGGGCCAGGGCCTTGGCCACAGCGGGGTGAACCAGCGCCTTCACGTCACCACCGAATCGGGCGACTTCGCGCACCAGGCTGGAGCTGAGATAGGTCAAATCAACGGCCGGCACCAGGAAGACCGTTTCCAGCGATGGGTGGAGCTGCCGGTTCATCAGCGCCATCTGGAACTCGTATTCGAAATCGCTCACCGCCCGAAGTCCTCTGACGATAATCGTGGCGCCCAGCCGCTTGGCGAACTCCGCCAGCAGCCCATCGAACGACTGAAAAGACACCCGCTGGTCATCCCCGACCGCGGAGCGGAGCATTTCCAGCCGCTCCTCGACGGAGAAGAGGGGCTGCTTCACGACATTCACCGCCACCGCCACAATCAGGCGATCGGCCAGGGCAAGACTTCGGCGGACCAGGTCCTCGTGGCCGCGCGTAGGTGGATCGAACGATCCGGGATACACCGCGATACGGGTCATGGCGCGTGACAGAACGTGATGGCAGTATCGCCGTAGCGTCGGGTATCGTCGCCGGCGAGCTCCAGGTCGGACCGATGCTCGACCGAAAGAATGCGTCCGAACGGGTGCCGGCGGAAGAGCGCCACCAGCCGTTCCGCATGGTCCAGACTGTACGGGGGATCGGCCAGTACCACGTCGACGGCCCGCTCCGGCAGTCGCTCGGCGTAACGGATGGCGTCTCCGCGATACACCGTCACCGCGTCGTCCACGCCCAAAGCCGCGATGTTTTGCTCCAGTGCCTTGAGCGACGGGGGGTTCAATTCCACAAAAGTGGCAGATGTGGCGCCGCGGGACAGCGCCTCCAGCCCGAGTGCTCCGCTGCCGGCAAACAGATCGAGCACGCGGGCCCCGGTCAGCGCCTCACCCAGGATGCTCATCCAGGCCTCGCGCACTCGGTCAGCGGTTGGACGCACCCGAGAATCCTTCGGGACGATCAACCGCCGCCCGCCGAACTGACCACCCACAACTCTCACGTGGGCTGAGCAACACTTAACCACAAAGGGCTGGAAGGATACAAAGGTAACGCCAACACCCAGAGTCCTCGTTTGAGCCAAGCGAGCATCGGAATCAAGGTTGTGGACCTATCCTTTGTGTCCTTCGCGCCTTTGTGGTGAAGATTTTACGGAGATATATGTGGTGTGAGCGCGCAGAGCCGCGCCTGCAGGCTGCTGAGGCCATTCCACTCGTCGCATTCGATCCGGAACGCCGCGTCCACCAGCCCATCGCCCAGCCAGGGCACCCGGTTGGCCCACTGAAACCCGATGGTCCAGAGCCGACCGCTGCCGTCGTCGAGGGCTCCCTTGAGATGCCCGTTCCCGACGACACTGCGGCTGGTGAAGCGGACGCCCCGGATCCCGAACACCGGACCGGGGTTGCCCTGTCCGCATGGCTCCAGGTAGCGGCAGAGCCGCTCGAGCTCACGGGTAACCTCCCGCAATGGGAGTTCCAGATCCACCCGCTGCTCCGGGCCCAAATCGTCGGGACCAAGCGACTGCCGCGCCACGTCACCGAAGCGCTCGCGGAAGGCCTCGAGCTGCCCTCGGCGGATGGTGAGACCCGCCGCCATGTGATGGCCACCGTATCGCTCGAGCAAATCCCCACAGGACAGCAGCGCCGAGTGAAGATTGAACTTGGAGGTGCTCCGCCCCGAGCCCTTCCCGATCTCGCCGTCGAACGCGATCAGAAACGTCGGCCGGCCGTAGCGCTCCACCACCCGGGACGCCACGATCCCTACCACGCCAGGGTGCCACCCTTCACCCGACAGGACGAAGCCCGCATCGCGCTCGGGACGGGCAGTGCGCTCCACCTGTTCCAACGCCTCGTCCAGAATTCGTTGGTCCAGAGCCTGACGCTCGACGTTCATGGCTTCGAGCTTTTGCGCCAGTGCAGCGGCTCCTGCGGGATCGTCGCACAGGAGCAGTTTCAGCCCGTCGGTGGCATCGCCCACTCGGCCGGCAGCGTTGAGACGGGGCCCCAGAATGAACCCCAGATGATGCGCCTTGATCTCCTTGCCGCTGAGCCCGGTGGCATCGAGCAGCGCGCGGAGACCGGGCCAGCGGCTCTCATGCAAGACCTTGAGTCCATGCTTGACCAGAACCCGATTTTCTCCCTGGAGCGGCACGACATCGGCTACCGTTGCCAGGGCCACCAGATCGAGCAGATGGAACGGGAGATTGGCCGGCAGACCGAGGGCGGGGACCAGCGCCTGCACCAGCTTGAACGCAATGCCGGTTCCGCAGAGCTGGTTGGCTCCCGACGTATCATCTTCTCGCTGCGGATCGATGACCGCGATCGCCGGGGGGAGTTGTTCGCCCGGCAAGTGATGGTCGGTCACCACGACGTCGATGCCGGCGGCGCGGGCGGCCTGGACCGTGTCGTAGGCAGTGATGCCACAGTCGCAGGTGACCACCAGGGCCGCGCCTGCCGCACGTGCCGCCTCGAGCCCGGCGGGTCCAAAGTCGTATCCGTCGCGTAACCGGTGCGGAAGGAATGGGAGCACATCGGCCCCGGCTACCCGAAGGGCACGGGTGAGCAGGGTGGAGGCACACTGGCCATCGACGTCGTAATCGCCATGAACCAGAATGCGGCGCCCCGCCTTGACGGTTGACACGATGGCTTCCACCCCCTCGGCCATCCCCGCCAGCCGCCATGGGTCGGACAGCTCGCCGAGGGACGGCCGCAGGAAACGGCGGGCGGCGTCTTCTGACCCGTAGCCCCGCTGGACCAGAAGCCCGGCGAGCGCAGCCGGAAGCTTGAGCGCCGACGCCAGCGCCTGCGCCTGATCTGGATCCGGTGGGGGCACCACTCTCCAGCGTAGGACCGGCGCAGGGAAAACGCTCACCTGGGGCAGTGTATCAGTGACCGGCGTGCTCACGCTGACCCGCCTGACTCCGCAGGGTACAAAATCGCCCCGCAGGCTTCGCAGCCATCGATCAGCGTGCCCGCCTTGATCTGGCTCCGCCGGTTGAGCGGCACCGCCGTATGGCATCCACCGCACGCTCCCCCAACCAGGGGGACCACGACGTCACTGGAGCGACTCCGGCGCAGGCGATCGTACCGGGTGCGGAGGAGCCGGTCGATGGTGGCGGCGCTGGCTTCACGCTCTCGGAGGGCGGCGGCTCGTTCGGCTTCCACGGCCGACCGGCGGCCGGCCAGCGTTGCCCGCTCCTCGGCCTGGGCGGCTTCCATTGCCGCCAGATTCGACTCCTCACTCTGGAGCTTGTTCTCCAGCTGCACCACGGCGTCGGCTGTCCTGACCCATTCGGTCTCCTCCTTTGCCATCACCGATCGCGCCAGGTCCAACTCGGTATTCAACGCGGATGCCTCCTTTGGGGTGCGCACCTGATCCAGTTTTTGGCGCCGGCGATCCTGCAAGAGGCGATAGCCCTCGATCTTGGCCTCCAGCTCGTCTCTGCGGCGACGCCCTTCGGTCAACGCGCGGCGTGCGGCTTCGACACTCTCGCGGGCCCGCGCCAGAGCCTGATCCAGAGCCTTGGCACTCTGGTCCAAGGCGGCCAGCCGCTGATCGGCGTCGTTGAGCACAGCATCCTTGGCCTGCAGATCGATCAGCTTGACCAGATCAGCGTGCATTCAGGACCCTTTGAGCCGATTGGCAGGCCGGACGCCCCGGACAACGCTGTACCAGCGGTCCGCCTCGGGGTACAGCCGTTGGAGCTCGTTTCTTCGCTGCCGCTTTTCGCCGGGATCGCTGATCGATGGAATCTTCTCGTATTCTGGTCTGGCGCGGAGAATCTGTGAGGCCCGCTCGAACGTCCCCGCCTGGTCGCTGCCTCCAAGACTCTGGGATGCTTCCTTCAGTCGAGTCCAGGCTGTCTGGGCTTCGGGCGACAAGGGTTCCGGGAGCTGAGCGGTCCCCAGGTCCGACCGGAGCAGCGCTTCATACACTTCGCGTAGCCGAGCTGACCGGAACAGCGCCGGATCGACTTCAGAACGGGCCCGGTCGATCCACTCGGGAGCCGCAAACATCGCCTTCAGCAGTTGAACCTCCGGCCCCGTGCGTACCCGGACGGAGGGAGGAGTCGGTGCCCCAGACTGTGTTGGTGGTCGTCCTGCATCCGACCCCGCCGATGGGCGTATGGCTCGCTCCGCAAGCTCCCGCTGGAGGACCTCTTTGCTGATCTTGGTTCGCTCCGATGCCAGTGAAAGATACAACTCACGGGTGATTGGATCAGCCGCGGCTCGGATGGTCGGAAGCAGCCGGTCTACTGCATCGCGGCGGTGCTCGAATCCCTCGAAGTAACCCTTCCGCTCCATCAGCTGGATCTTGCGCTCGAACAGATCCACCGCGTCCCCCAGCACCTGATCCAGGGCCTCTGCGCCGCCCGCCTTCACCAGGGTGTCCGGATCTTCGCCCGGTGGCAGGGTGGCCACCCGGACCCGGACACTGTGGCGGAGCAGCTCGTCGCCGGCGCGGAAGGTGGCCTGCAGGCCCGCGCGATCGCTGTCGTACAGCAGGGTGGCAGCCGGCGCATAGCGCTTCAACAGGGCAGCCTGGTCCGGGGTCAGTGCGGTGCCCAGTGGGGCTACCACGTGCTCCACCCCGGCCAGGACCAACCGCAACACATCGAAGTACCCCTCCACCAGGATGACCGCCTCCTCCTTCCGAATGGGCCCCTTGGCCTGATGCAGGTTGTACAGCTGCTTCCCCTTGTGAAAGATCTCGGTCTCAGGTGAGTTGAGGTACTTTGGCTCGCCCTCGACCAGGAGGCGCCCGCCAAATCCGACCACCCTGCCCCGCAGGTCGTGAATGGGAAACAGCAGACGCCCTCTGAACCGGGCGCTGATCTGGCCATCATCTCGGCGGGCAGCCAGGCCGGCCTCGAGCAGCGCATTCGGGGCGATACCCAACTTGGCCATGGCGTCGAGAAACGTCTTACCTTGCGGCGCAAAGCCCAGCCCCAGCAGGGCCGCCGTATCGAGTGGAACATCGCGGCGCTCCAGGTACTCCCGAGCGATTCGGGCATCGGGCAGCTCGAGCAACTGACGGGTGAACCAGTCATGCGCAGCCGAGACGGCGGTGTAGAGCGCCTCATGCGGATCGGGTCCGGCCCGGTCGGCCCGCTCGGGAATTGTGATTCCCACCCGTCGTGCGGCTTCGCGTACGGCATCAGGATAGCTCAAGCCCGTCCGCTTCATGAACCAGGAGAAAACATCCCCCGACTCGTGGCAGACAAAACAGTAGTAGCGGCCTTTCTTGGGAATGACCGCGAAGTTCCGGTTGGTGCCACCATGGAAGGGACAGGGCCCACGATAATCGGCGCCGGTCCGCTTGAGCGACACCGTCTCTCCGATGAGGGCGACCAGGTCAGTGCTCTCACGCACCTGCTCGATGGTGTCCTCCGGAATCATGCTCACGCGGAGAACTCGACGATGGTGACTCCCGTGCCGCCCTGGTTCCTCGGAGCAAAGCCGTAGCGCGAGATGCGCCGGTCCCGGGACACCACCCGGCGCACCCGCTCCCGCACCG
>Ga0307416_100000829_pt1 | contig 16245 bp, 9 predicted proteins | sample DK1Cmetagenome_2_FD_203821 | JGI IMG/M metagenome (GOLD analysis project Ga0307416, IMG submission 203821) | Maize rhizosphere microbial communities from greenhouse at UC Davis, California, United States - DK15-C-3 | ecosystem: Host-associated > Plants > Roots > Rhizosphere > Soil | place: USA...
TCTTGGGGCCCGCGGGGGGGGCCCCATTTTGACCGCGGGGCGGGGGGGCCGCCGGGGGCCTTTGGGGCGCCCGGGGGGGGCCGACGAACGCCGAGGGTCCTCGCATGTGGCCCACCACCGACTTCCTCCCCGCGCTCTGCCAGGCCGCGCGCGCCCTCCGGCGCAGTCCCACCTACACCGCAGCCTCGGTGCTCACGCTGACGCTCGGGATCGGGGCGAACCTCGTGATCTTCAGCGTCGCGAGCGCCGTGCTGCTCCGCCCACTCCCCTACGCCGATCCCGAATCGCTCTACTGGCTGGCGAACACGCACACGGACCCGAGCGGCGAGAGTTTCGACTACCCCATCGGTCCGGGCGAGTACCTCCGCTGGAAGGCAGGCACGCGCACCCTGCAACACTTCGACGTGCTCGCCCCGCAGCAGCTCGCACTCACCGGTGACGGCGACCCGGAGACGGTAACGGCGGGGCTGGTCTCGGCGGGCCTGTTCGCGACGCTCGGCGTCCCCCCGCAGCGCGGGCGACTGTTCGCGCCGACGGAAGACGCGCCGCGCTCCGGCGTAGCCATCGTGAGCCACGAGTTCTGGCGGCGGCGCCTCGCCGGGAGCGCGGAGGTCGTCGGGCGGACGCTCGTGCTGAACGGGGAGCCGCGCGTGGTCGTCGGGATCATGCCCCCGCGGTTCCGCCCCCTGCTGCAGCCGGCGGATGTCTGGATCCCGCTCGGCATCGACGAGGCGGCCGTCCAGCAGCAGCCGGGCGCGCGCTACCTCCTCGCCCTGGGACGGGGGAAGCCGGGCGTCACCCGCGCGCAGATCGACGCCGACCTCGGGTCGATCAGCGCCCAGCTCGCCCGCGACCTCCCGGCCACCCACACCGGGTGGAGTGGGAAGGCGACGCCGCTCCGCGAGCAGCTCTCGAGCGCCGAGCGCAAGCCCGTGGTGGCGCTGCTCGTGCTGGTCGGCTTCCTCCTGCTGCTCGCCTGCGCCAACGTCGCCAATCTCACGCTCGCGCGCTCGGTCGCGCGGCGGGGCGAGTCGGCGCTTCGGGTGGCACTCGGCGCCGGCGCGTGGCAGATCCTGCAGGTGCCGCTCGCCGAGAGCCTGCTGCTCGCCGTGGCCGGCGGCGCGGGCGGACTGCTCGTCGCGCTCACCGCCGTCGGACCCCTCGCCGCGCTCGACCCCGCGTCGCTCCCCATGCTGCACGCCGTGCGCGTGGACGGGCGCGTGCTCGCCTTCGCCGCCGCCGTCACCGGGCTCGCCGCCGTGCTGTGTGCCGTCGTGCCGGCCCTGTACGTGCTCCGCTCGGCGCCCGGGGGGCTGCTCGCCGCGGGCGGCCGGCGCGCCACCGGCGGCACGCGCGACCGCCGTACGCGGCGGCTCCTGATGGCCGCGCAGATCGCCTTCGCCCTCGTGCTCGTTGCCGGCGCCGCGTCGATGATTCGCCTGCTCGCGTCACTCGGCCGCGCCCCACTCGGGTTCGATCCGAGCGCGGTGACGGTAGTCGCCCTCACGCTGCCGGAGTCGCGCTACGCCACGAGCGAGGCCCGCGCCGCGTTCGCCGAGGCGCTCGCCCGGCACGCGCGGGCCCTGCCCGGCGTCACCGCCGCGAGCGCGACGTCGAACCGCTTCCTGGTGAATGCGAGCCGGCAGACGACGCTCACCGTCGAGGGGCGTCCGGCGGCGCCGGGCGAGGCGGTGACCGCCCACTACCGGCGCGTCGTGTCCGACTACTTCACGGCGATGCGCATCCCGGTCCGCGGCGGCCGGGCCGTCGCCGCCGCGGACCGGGCCGACGCGCCCGGCGTGGCGGTGGTGAGCCGGTCGTTCGCGGCCCAGTACTGGCCTAACGAGAACCCGCTGGGCAAGCGGATCAAGCGCACCGCGCCGGGCACCTCGTGGCTCACCGTGGTCGGCGTCGCCGAGGACGTGCGTGATTGGGGCGTCGGCAACGCGCCGCAGCCGACGATCTACGTGCCGTACGCGCAGAGCGCGATCCAGTTCGTCACCCTCGTCGTGCGCGCCGCCTCCCCCGCCGTGAGCCTGGAGCGGCCCCTGCGCGAGGCCGTGCGAGGCCTGGACCCCCTGCTGCCGATCGACGAGATGGGGCCCTCGAGCGCTACCTGGCCGACTCGCTGGCGGCCGAGCGCTTCCGGACGCTCCTGCTCACGCTGTTCGCGACGCTCGGTCTGGTGCTGGCGTCGGTCGGGGTCTACGGCGTCACCGCGTACTTGCTCGCCGAGCGGACGCGCGAGGTGGGCGTGCGGATGGCGCTCGGGGCTGACGCGGCCGACGTGCTGCGGCTCCTCGTGCTCGAGTCCGTGCGGTGGGTGGGGCTCGGCGTCGCGGTCGGCCTGGCCGTGACGACGACGCTGGCGACGGTCGCCCGGGCGACGGTGGCCGATCTGGTTCAGGTAGACGTGGCGTCGAGCGCAGCGGTGGCGCTGGTGGTGAGCGTCATCGCCATTGCCGCCACGGCGGTGCCGACGCTCCGGGCCACGCGGACGTCGCCGGCGGTGGCGCTGCGGGGAGAGGGGTGAGGCAGTCGGTGCCGTAGCAGCAGTAGCACGCCGGCGACCGGTAGGGCGTCACCGGTGCGAAAGGCCCCGCGGACAGCGGGGCCTTTGAGTTGTTGTGGATTCCAGAGCACTGAAAATGCGTGAGCCAGCCACGCATGCACGCCCCGCGTCCCGACAGCCCCATCCGTCGTCCCGATGAGGACCAGTTCGGCCGTGATCGACTCGCCCAGTCGGTGGCCGACCTGCTGCATCACGCGCCGGCGGGCTCGTCGATGCGGGTCGGCATCTACGGCGAGTGGGGTGAAGGCAGGACCTCCGTCCTGCGGCTCATCGAGCACCACGTGCGGCAGCACGGCCACGCGTGCGCCCGCCTGGCCCTCTGGATGGCCACATCCCCGGAGCAGGTCTGGGGCATGCTCGTCGACGCGGTCACCGAGCAGGTGGATGCCGCGACGAACGGCGACCCGGCGACGCGCGCGGCGTTTCCGCAGTTCCATCGCGTGGGCGCGGCCGACGGGGAGCGGGCCCTCACGCCCGACGAGAGCCTAACGGGCGAGCGGCGTCGGGCGCCGGCGGGCCGGAATGCCGCCGTGCACCGGGACGAGCTCCGGACGCGCATCCACGAGCGGCTCGGCGAGAGGAAGGTCGCGGTGTTCGTCGACGACCTCGACCGAATGCCCCCGGCGATCGTGCCGACTCTCCTCGTGTCGCTCGAGCAGCTCTTCGACTTTCCCAGCGTCCACTACGTTCTGGCGCTGTCGCCCACGGTCGCCAAGGACGCGCTGACGCGAGCGGGGTTCGGCGGCGAACACCCGGGCCGCTTCCTGGACAGGATCGTGGAGCTGCCCGTGCACCTGCCCGCGCCGGACGGCCAGGCTGTGGATCGCTTCATCGACAGGGAGATCGCCTCGCTCGGCGAGGCCGTTCGCGTCGACGTGCTGCGTGACCTCGCCCCGCTCCTTTCGCCCAACCCCCGCAAGGTCAAGTCGTTTCTGCGGTACCTGTCGTCCCTGCAGACGGAGCTGCGCCGGTTCGCCAGTCACGAGGTCAACTGGCGCATGCTGTACCTCGCGCAGATGCTGCGCTCCGAGTTCCCCGACGAGACCCGCCGCCTCGCCGAAGACCACGAGGCGCTGCAGGACATCGAGTGCTCGGTCGCGCGCCACGGCGGCCGCCACACGAGTGGGCACTCGAACGCGAACGCGAACGGGAGCTCGAACGGGAGCTCGAACGGGCATGCCCAGGACGAGCACAGGCGGCCGGAAGAGGCGTACGCTCCGGAGGAGGGCGACGGCAGGCACAGGTTCCTGCGGCTCTGCTCCGCGCTGCGCGAGCAGGGCGGCTTTCTCAGCGGCCGGTACCGCCTGCGCGAGATGCTCCGGCTGGTCGAGACGCCTCCGGCACTCACGTGGCTCGAGGCCAACGAGCTCTTCGCGGAGTACGTCGCGGCCGGGAGCACACCCGAGCGGGAGGCAGTAGTGGCGCACTGGATCGGGACCACGAGCGGCGGAGAGCCCGACGCGGCGCGGGCGGCAGCCGTCTTCCGGGCGTCGCTCGAGTTGCGCGGCGCCTTGCTGGACGCGGCCGACGACGCCGAGTTCGCGGAGGACGCGGCGGCCGCCATGGCGCAGGCGGACGAGGCGACGGCGCTTCTCCGAAGCCAGATCGACGACCTGCGCCTCTTCGACCGGCGCATTCTCGGCGCGGAGAGCTGGATCGCCCTGTTCCACCACTTGCTCAAGTGGTGCCGCGTTCATCGACAGTCCGAGTACGCCGATCTGCGGCGGGCCGAGCTCCGCCTGCTCGAGGAGTCGGCCCTGGCGCTGCCGACGGATACGCAGCTCGCGGTGCTCGAGACGAACGCGTTAGGCAGCTTCCGCCGAGTGGGGGACGAGCCCGCCGTCTTCATCAAGGCGGCCGAGCGGCTCGAGTCCCAGTTCGCCACCAAGGGCGCCGGCGTGCTGCTCGAGCGCTTCACCCGCCCCGAGGGGCTCGACGCATTCTGGGGGATCGAGTTCCACTTGAAGGGCAAGCACCATCTGTTCGACGCGGCCTCCCCCTTTCACGCCGCGGCGGCGCGGCGTCAACTGAAGGCGGTCGCCGGCCAGGCGCGGGAGCAGGTCGAGGTCCAGAAGAACTTCATCACGTACTTCCGGATGCTCTGCTACGGCGCGTTCGAGGGCCGCGGCTCCTTCCCGCGCATCGAGTGCCGGCAGTTGCTGAAGGACCGGACTCTCGTGCGGACCGTGTGGAAGGCAGCCGTCGCCCAGCCCGTGAGCGCCCGGATCGCCGCGCCGCTCAGGTCATACCGCGAGACCCTCCTGCAGACCGGCATACTCGCGTCCGACCTTCTCCTCCCGGCGTGGTGGCGCCGACTGGAGAAGAGCGCCTTCGGGCCCGACGGTGCGCGCGACGTGAGCGACGCCGAGGCCGCGGCGGTCGTGAGCGGCGGCGACGCTCCGGCGGACGAGGAAGACAGGGAAGCGTAGCACTTCGGCGGCCGCGCCAGCCCCGCAGGCAGCGCCCGGGCGCCAACTGCCGTTCTTCCCCCCACGGCGTGCACCAGCCAAGGCGCCGGTGGCCAGAGCGTCCCGCGCTCGGCCATCAGCCCGCGCACCGCGCCGACCAGGACGCCCTGCCCCAGCGCGTCGTCCCTAACTCCGCCAGAGCCGCTCTTCATCGGACTCTGCCGGTAGTGACGCGGCACCCCCTTCTGGCGTCAGATATCTACCTGTTCCGAGAATAGGACAAATCGTCCGGCTACGGACACTTTACCTGAATAACCGGACAGATTAGGATGTGTCGCGGCTCCGAACTACCTCGCGGGCCGTGCGACACCAGCCGCCAGCTGTTCCGACCGACAGCGGACTCGGCAGCATCAGCAAGGCGAGCTCACCGTTTTCTGCCGTACACGCTCCACCCCCACTCCGGTGTGGGGGCCGAGCGTCGGCGCCTGCCGGAGGAGAAACATTGCTCATGAACATTCTGCCGACCCGCCGCCGGGCCGGCGGACGGGCGATCGCCGTCGCCCTCGCCGCCGCCGCGTCCCTGCTGACCGGAGCCTGCTCCGATGCGCCGCTGGCTCCCGAGACGCCGGAGGAGGTCGCGGCTCCCTCGCTCGCGACCACCGCCAACATCTCGTGGTGGGGGAGCCTCACGCAGACCTACCGTAATACGCTGATCGAGACCGAGGGAAGGCGCTGGGTCGGAGCGACTTCCAGCCAACTGAGCAATTACTATCGGTGCAATTGCAAGGAGTTCGCACGCTACGTCGTCAAGCGCGCGAGCCGCGAGGTCGTCCGGCTCTCGGCGACGGTGGACGCGGACGGCGACACCTACTACTACGGCTGGCGGCTCCGGGTCGACGACCACACGAAGTGGGTCACCAACTACCTGTCGGGCAGCATCGGATACGCCGGGCCCGGCTACGTCGTGCAGGCCAACAACCGCAACGGCGGCCCGCACACGATGATCATCAAGTCGGTGACGACCGACTACGTCACCGTGATCGACGCCAACTCGCCCGACTGCGGCGTCCGCGTTCGCACGATGTCGCGGAGCACCTTCAACTACAGGTACCCCAAGTGGTCGCTGTACAAGATCGTCTAGCGACCCGGCCCCCCCGGGGCCTGCCACAAGGGCGCGAGGCAGCAGTCTCCGCGCTACCCGCCGCGCGCCGGCATGGCACGCCCACCGCGATGACTCCAGCTCGCGCGTGAACTCAGTGGGGAAGGCCGGCGCGGGCGCGTAACGCCGGGCGCGATGATCCGATCCACCGACGCGCAACAGTACGCGACCAGACACGAACGGGCGTCAGGCACTCCAGCGGTTTCTCCCGCGGAGTACCCTGACGCCCTCTGTCGTCCGTGCCCCCGCAGTTGCTTGTAGTGACCGCGCGGCGTCACCCGTAATACCCGCAATACCCGCAGCGCGAGCCTGCTCCCTCGACAGGCCCCTGTGCAGCAGCGATGCCGGCCAGGCGCCGCGCGCCGACGTCCCGCTCGCCGGATCGGCACCGTACGGCGTGTAATCCACACCGAGCTGCGCGCGGTTGGTCACAACGCGCTGGCGCGCCGTCGATCGGGACGGCTACCCTGCGGCTCGCCGTGCTACGCGTCGATGCTCGCCGTCGCTCGCCATTTCCGTCGCCGAACCTCCACACCGCCGATCATGGCCGTCCGCGCGCTGAACTGTCGAGTCAGCACCTGGGTGTCGCGTTGCGCCCTCCTTCTCGTGGCAGGCTCCGCGGCGGGAGCGCAGCCGAGCCCCTACGAGGTGAAGCAGCTCGCGCCCGGCGTGCACGTGGTCGTGCGACAGGTACCACCCCACGGGGCGTCCGATTCCAACGTTCTGATCGTGGTCAACGAATCGGACGTGATCGTCGTCGACGCGAACATCTTCCCGTCGTCCGCGCGGCAGGTGATCGCGGAGATCAGGAAGCTGACACCGAACCCCGTCCGCTACCTGATCAACACGCACTGGCACAGCGACCACCACTATGGGAATCAGCTCTACCGGGAGGCGTATCCGGGCGTCGAGATCGTCGCCCACCCCGCGACCCGCGACCTCGTCATTCGCGAGGACGTTCCAGCGCTGAAGCGGAACCTGGGGACCGAATACCCGGCGGTCGTCGCCCGCATTCGGACCGCGCTCAAGACCGGCGAGCGATCGAATGGAGAGCCCCTCACTCCCGAATCTCGCACGGAGCTGACCGAGGCCCTGGCGACGTACGAGTTCTTCCTCCAGGACATGAAGTCCACTCGTCCCGTACCGGCGACGATGACCGTTGCCGACAGCCTGGTGCTCCACCGCGGCGACCGCACAGTCGTGGTGAAGTATCTGGGGCGCGGGAATACGCGGGGGGACTTGATCGTGCACTTGCCGAAGGAGCGGATCGTGGCAACGGGCGACCTCGTCGTCCACCCGATTCCCTTCGCCTTCTCCTCCCACCTGGGCGACTGGCCGACGACGCTGCGCGCGCTCGAGCGGACGGGTGCGACCACGATCGTCCCCGGCCACGGTGCGATTCAGACGGATTGGACGTACGTGGATCGGCTGATCGCTCTGATCGAGTCGACCTGGAATCAGGTGCGGAAGGCCGTCGCCTCCGGCGCGGACCTGGAGGCGACGCGCAAGGCCGTCAACCTCGACTCGTTCCGCGAGACGTTCGGCGGCGGCTCCCCCGACGGGCGACGGGCGTTCGACGGACTCTTCGTCAATCCCGCGGTCGAAGCCGCGTACAAGGAGCTGCGGCCGGACTCGGTGGCGCAGAAGGGCGGCTCCTAGCCTCATCCCAGTGGAGGCGTGGGATCGAATACGCCACAGCGCGGCGGGCAGCCCGAACGTGTCTCAACTCGCGGTCGCTGGTCAGGCCCGCTCACCCTCCGCGTACGCACCGGGTCGTTAGGACTGGACTAGAGGAGCGTCAGCGCATAGCGCTCGAAGCCAGACGCTGTGGAGGTAGGCTGTGGAGGTGGAATGAGTAGCGTGCGACTCGCGGGATCCAGCGGAAGAGTGCCGCGGGGGGCGCGCTCTTCCAGGCAGCGCGGTGGGCGTCGAGCCAGGCCGTGAGGCGAGCGGCTTGCTCTCCCACTGCGTCGCCCTGGTTCGCAAGCGCCGAGAGTACACTATTAACCGTGCCCGACGCTGGACTCCTGCTACCGCCATTGCGATGCGCTGGCTCAGCGAGTCCCTCAAAGAGGGGGCCGCTCAGATCAGGAAGGCCTGTCACGAGTGCCAGCAGGAACAGGACTGCCTCGAACGGGGCGATGCCGCCGTCCGCGTCGAGAAAACCGTCCTCCTCCTCGGAGGACAGGCTCGCCTTCAGAAGGCGGTAGACGTTGACGAACCGCTTCAGTACCCGCGGTGAGCGGCCGAGGAGGGGCGCGAGGAGCTCGATGTATTCGAGCTCGGCGCCATGGATGTCCAGTGCCGTCGCGTTTGGATCGTGCTGCCTCCGCTTGAAGACGGGAGGCGCTTGCGGCCGCTTGGCTTCCTCCGTGCCGCTCGATGCGCCGTCCTGCCGGATCGTCACGGTATCGCGCGGCAAGTTCTCGCTGACCAGCCCTCTGACCATCCGTTTGACAGCTTCTTCATCGGGCGCGCGCAGCCAAAAGGGGATCTGAAAGATCTTCTCGAGGTAGTCACTCGGAGTGGCGTGCGTGGGGTCGGGGGTGCCGAAGTCCGGTTCCGTTGACTTCGCCGCCTGCGGCGGGGTGAGGAGACCGGGGAACTGTTGGGCCAGTGAGCGCGACACCCAACGCGCGTCGACCGCCACAACCACGACGAAGAGCTTGAACGCGAGCAGCAGGTGCACCGCCTTGAGCACGTCGATCACCAAGGGCTCAGGGCAGCGGTCGAGGTCGTCCACGTAGAGCACGATGCGGTTAATGCGCTCGGCGGCGTTCACCTCCTCGTCGTCCAGGGTCTTCGCTTCCTTCAGCTTCTCGTTTTCCTGAGCAACCATCCGCGAGATGCTTTCAAAGTCGCGGCGAATCACCGCCGGGAGCCCAAGGTGCTGCCGGTAGTCCTCGCTCTGTGAACGCTCTTTGACGAATTCCGCAAGGACGCGAGCGGGAGTGGTGGACGCGAGCTCGGCCTCGATCCGCTGCAACTTTGCCTCGGACTCCTGCTGCTTCGCCTGCGCGGCCAGAATCTCGTCCCTGGCGAGGGCAATCTGCTGCTCCAAGCTGGCCGCCTCCGCCCGGTGCTTCTGCTGCTCCACCTCGACGCGCTGACGGGCGTGTGACTGGAGACGCTCAAGCGTCGCGAGTGGCTTGTTCAGGTCGTGGGTCCGCTGTTGCAGCCATCGGGCGCCGAGCGCCAGACTCGCCGAGACCCAGCCCGCGAGGGCAGAGAGTGATGCGAGGTACGGGCTCAACCAGTGGATCGATGCGCCGATCACGACGGCCGCAATGGGGGGGGCGACGAGCACGAGCGCGGAGTTCCACATGAAGCGTTGCCGCTGATCGGCTGGGACGTACTCAAGCAGCGCCGACGTCCGGCCGAAGACCTTTCTGGTGCCGTCGACCGCAGCGAGGAACTCCCCGGCGCTCGCCGCGACAGTCGGCAGCTTGAGTTCCCTTCGGATCGCATTCAGCTCAGCAACCGTGCCCTGCTCTAGCTCCACAGTTGCAAGCACATCCGCGGCGAGCACCGTCCTCAGTGCCTGCACGTCTGCGTCGTGCTGCCTGCGGAGTTCATCGAGCTTCTCCTGCGAGTTCTTCACCTCCTCCTGTGCCTGCGACTGACGCGCTGTCGCGGCGTCCCGCACCTGCTGCTCGAGCTGCATCTGCTGCTTCAGGTGGTTTACGCGCTTGGCGACCAAGTCGTCGCTATCGTCCGGCGTCAGTCGCAGGTTCTCCAGAATGTGCTGGACGAGTGAGGCCCAGAGATTGCCGCCGGAGTAGTTCCACGCGTTGAACTCTATCTGCACCACGTGCTTGTAGAACTTCACGTCTTTCTGCATGCGGCCGGATTCCCGCGCCTGCTGCGAGATCCATGACACGCCGCGCTGCAGCTTCTTGATGAAGAAGCTCTTGCCCGACCCCCAGTCGCCGAAGATGCCGATCGACAGTGGCGGGCTCACCTGCGTGGAGCAGATGAGGGCGGAGAGCGCATAGAGGTCGTCCTCGATGTTGAGCTGATCGTCGCCCTCGGGGGTATCGGCCGCAAAGCTCGAGATTCTCGGCGGCAGGATCGGGTCGCTGCCGTGAAGGTCGGGAGGCGCGCCCAGGGCCGCCGCGTGCACCTTCTCCCAGCGCTCGGCCTCGCTCGGATGGTGGGCCTTCATCTGTCGCACGAACGCCGACCCGTCGCGCTGGAGATCGAACCCCCACGCCCGCATCTGATCGACATGCACGTGCGGCACGCGGTACATGTACGCACCCAGGAAGTGCCGGACGCCGAATTCCGAGGAGCCCGTCTCACGCAGCAGTTGCGCACCTCCCTCCGCCACATGCCGTGCCGAGACAGTAAACGCGGGCTTGCCCTCCGGGGCCGCACCGCTCGCAACACGCGCCTTCAGGTCCCGGACGCTGGCCGGGCGGAACTGCCGCGACGCATAGAGCTCGTCGAGGCGGATGCCGGCCGCCCGCGCGTAGCGGAGAAACCAGCGCGACAATCCGTTATCCCCATGCAGCAACGCGATGAGGAGCGAGGTGTAGCTGCGAAGGTGGTCGTCCGATGACTGCATGCCTACCCAGCCCGCGAGCTCCCAGCACGCGAGCGCCTCGGAGTCGAGCGGGACGGACGTGAGTGGAAAACGTTCGTGCGGCGCGGCGGTCGTGGCCATTGGACCCTCTGGATCCGGAGTGCGAAGGCACAGTCGATCGGCTTGTATGACACACCTGAGGACTGGCAACCAGCAGGAGGATTCGGGTGTTCACGCTGATGTCGCGCGCAGTCGCGCCCCGCCTGCCCCGCTTGAGAACGCGATCCTCTTTTGATTGATGCAGTTGGGGACAGCTGCGGTCTGCGGGCGGCCATAATCCAGTGTGCCGCGGGAGCTCGCTCGACTCGCGACATACATTGGAACGCCAGAACGCCCCACTTTCGCACGGGCATCCGGCCGGACTGCGCGTCGGTCTCTATCTTCGACCGGACGCCGACCCGCCCCCACCGACCCTCCGGAGCCACATGATGCGCTCGTCCACTCTCCTGCTCGCGGGCTGTGCCGTGCTCGTGCTTCCCGGAACCCGAGGCGGTGCGCAAAGCCCCGTGGCGCCACCTGCCGCCTCCTCGGCCGACTCCGCGGCGGATCCCGTCCAACGCCTCGTCGCGCGTCTCGACCTCGAGCGCTACAAGCGTACGATCAAGGAGCTCACCCGGTTCGGCGACCGACGCCAGGGCACTGCCCGCAATCGCGCGGCGCTCGACTGGATCGAGGCCGCGCTCAAGCGCTCCGGCTGCACCAACACCGAGCGGCTGACCTACGAGTACACGCCCCCCGCCCCGCGCCCCCCCGGGACGCCGGCGCCCGCTCGAGACCCCCGCGTTGCCCAGGGCGGCGGGCGCCCGCGCGGCGTACGGGCGCCCACGGGTGTGAACACCGACTCGTTGAAGCAACCGGACCCGAAGCTCCGCGCGCGCAACGCGGAGCCGAGCACGCCCGGCCGGCGGCAGCTCGTGTACTGCACGAAGGTCGGCACGACGCGCCCCGACGAGATGTACATCGTCGGGGCGCACATGGACGGCATCGGGTGGGGCGAGGCGGCCAACGACGACGGCTCGGGCACGGCGCTCGTGATGGAGGTGGCGCGCGTCCTCAGCAGTCCGGACGTGCGGACCGAGCACTCAATCCGCTTCGCCCTCTGGAACAACGAGGAGACGGGGCTCAACGGCGCCCGCGCCTACGTCGAGCAACGGCAGGCGCTGCAGGGCAAGGAGAGTCCGGCGGGATCGGGGAAGTACCCGGAGCCGAAGTGGCTCGGCATGATCCAGCACGACATGATGCTCTTCGACCACGGGATGCCGCGCGCCGACCGCACCGTGAGCCCGGAGCAGCGCCCGGAGGCGGACGTGAACATCGAGTTCCAGGTGGCGTCCAAGCGCGCCGCCGAGTCCCAGGCGCTGGCCTGGACGTTCCAGCGCGCGAACGAGAAGTACGCGACCGACTACCCGGCGGCGGTGGGAAGCCACATGACCAACACCGACTCCGCCCCTTTCCAGGACCTCGTCCCGGCGATCAGCCTGCGGGAGAACGAACGCGGCACGCAGATCGGCAACGGCTGGGACCCGCACTGGCACCAGCCCACCGACGTCTTCGCGACCTTCAGCGACAAGGACTTCCGCCTCGGCCTCAACGCGGCGCAGACGACACTCGGCGCCGTCAGCCAGCTGGCCGGCGCGACGCTCGCGAAGTAGGGGCGGCCAGAGGCGGCACAGTGACTAACGGCGAGCGTACAGCTCGCCGTTTCTGGGTTGCGGGTGGTCGATGAGCTTCTGGTGAGTCCGCGGTGAGCCACTGTTGCCACTGTGGTGCTACCCGAGTGACGGCCCATGCCGCCGCGCTCCGGCGCGAGGTCCGGGTCCGGCAACCGGCCGGAGACCCATGCGGCGAGCAGCTCGGGCCCGCCTGTCGGACGCACCACGGCATCCCGTCCCGGCCGGCGCATCCGCCACTCCCAACGGAGAGCGCAGTCATGCGACGCACCTACTTGGCTCTGACCGCCCCGATGCTGCTGCTCGCGTGCGACGACGCGAGCGCGCCCCCCGCGCCCGGCCCGGCCCACGCGACCCCGCCGGCCCTCATGACCATTCCGATCCTGCCCAAGATCGCGTTCGCGAGCGACCGCGACGGGGACAACGACATCTACTCGATCGCGCCCGACGGCGGGACGCTCGTGAAGGTGACGGACACCGAGGACGAGGAAACGCAGCCGGCGTGGGACCGGCGCGTGCGAGTGTCGTTCACCACCGACCGCTACATCGTCCACCACGATGACAACCTCGAGCAGAGCGTCGGGCCTCGAAACGGCGGGATCGAGGAACGCCTAACGAGCTCGGCCGAGCCCGATACGTACGGCGCCTGGTCGCCCGACGGGACGAAGTTCGCCTTCACCAGCGAGCGGTCGGGGAACCCCGACGTGTGGGTGATCGACTTCAAGACCAAGGGGGTACCGAAGCAGCTGACGAAGAATCCCGGTTTCGACGGGCACCCCGCGTGGGACGCCAGCGGGTCCTACCTCGTGTACTCCAGCGACTCCGGCAGCGCCGTCCGCAGGATCTGGAAGATGAACGCGACGGGCACGGGGAAGTACCCGGTCACCTACGGCTTGAGCAACGACGACTTCCCGAACTGGGACATGCAGTCCGACCGCGTCGTGTTCTCCAGCGACCTGCCCGGCGACATCGAGATCTACTCGATCAACGTGAACGGCTTCGGGCTGCGTCGGCTCACGATGAGTCCCGGCATCGACACGCGTCCGAGCTATTCGCCCAACGGCAACCAGATCGCGTTCGAGTCGCACCGCGACGGCAACGCCGAGGTTTACGTGATGTCGAGGGAAGGCGGCAACCCGGTGAACGTCACGAACGACCCCGACGAGGATACCGGGCCGGCGTGGAGCCATTAATCAGCGTGCGGTGACGGGAGGGCGGCGGGAGGTGAGCGGCGCCGGGGTTTGCAGCAAAGAGGAGTTCGGCCTTCGCTCGCACTGCGCGGGCACAGCGACGTGGACACGTCGCTGTGCCCGCGCTACTCACGTCGGGCCGACATTCGGCGGACCGACGAGCTGGCGAATCTCGACCTCTCCTTCGTACGACGGGCCGAGGACGTCGCCGTGCAGCTGCATGAAGTCCTGACGACGCACGACAATCTCCACGGCCTTTCGGCGCTCGTTGGCATCCCGGGTCTCCCGATCGCCGCGGTGCTCATCAGTCGCAGTCTGGCCTGCAGCCGGTCATGGGCCGCCGGTCGGCGCCTGCTCCTCTCGACGGCCCGCCTGACCTGGATCGCGCTGGCGCTGATGGCGGCGACGATCGCGGTCACACTACCTGGGAACGGTGGTGCGTTCGGGCCGGCCGTCCCGGCCGGCTGGCCGAACCGGCTCCTCGTGATCGCCTACAGCGCGTGGCTGATGGTCCTCGCGCGTCAGGCGACGCGACTGAGCCGGCAAGAATCGTGAGCCGGTCGGCGAAGAGGAACAGCGCGCGGCCGTCGGTCGGGCCAGGTAGCGCTAGGCCGCCTTCGCGTCCGGCCGCCGCTGGGCCGGCCTGGCGACGTACGACCGCCCCGCGAATGCGCCGGCGGCGGCGACGGCGAGTACCGCGGCGCAGACAGTCAACAGGCCTGACGGCCGTCCGGCGTCGAGCGCCACGCCGAGGGCGAGCGGGAACGCGGCGCGCGCGGCCCCGCCCGCCGCCTGCTGCGCGCCCATCACGGCGCCGAGCCTCGACGGCGGCGTGGCCCGGGCCAGGAGCGCGCCGAGGGCGGGGAAGGCGAGCGCGGTGCCGAACGCCAGCGCGCCCACCGCGGCGGGCACCGCCGCGCCACTTGGGCGACACAGGAGGAGGAGCGCGGCCGCGATGGATGTGAGGCCGGCGCCGAGCATCCGCGGCTCGCCAAGGCGTGCCGCGACCGGGCCGACGAGTGCGGCGCGCACGAGCACCCCCGTGGCGCCGAGCGCCATCACCGCCCACGCGGCGCGCGGCGCGTCGAAGATCGCGGGGAGCATCGTCGCCACGCCCGACGCGGCACCGACGGCCAGCGCGTAGACCGCGATGAGCACCGGGAGGAGCGAGCGCCCCCAACGGGGCACCGCGCGAGCGTCTGCACGCCCGCGGGCCACGACACGGGCGCCGCGCGGCAGCGTGCGCCACGCCACGACCAGGGCCAGCGCGGTGAGCACCGTCATCGCGTGCTCCGGCGTCATCGCGCACTCGGCGAGCGCGAGCGCGACCGCCGGACCGACGACCGCGCCGAAGCTGGTGGCGGCGCTCAGGCGACCCAGCAGGGCCGCGCGGCTGCTCGGCGGCGCGCCGTCGAGGATCGCCGCGACCACCACGCCCGCCGTCCCGGAGCCGATCCCCATCAGTACGCGCGCGACGGCGAGCGCCGGCGTGGTGAGCGCCGGCATCGCGCGCGCGGGCATCTCGCCCGCCCAGAGGAGCAACAGCCACCCAGCCGCCGAGAGCACGAGTCCCGCGACGAGCGCGGCCCGCCGACCCATGCGGTCGGAGAGCCTCCCCCACCCCATCGCGCTGGCCATCTGCGCGAGCGCGAACGCCGCGGTGAGTGCCCCCATGGCAAGCGCGCCACCGCCGGTGGCCCGTACGAGCGGCGGAATGCGGAGGACCGCGACCATGAGGCCAGCGGTGTCGAGCATGGTCACGAGCAGGAGCGGCCACGTCGGCGCAGCGGCGAACGGCATAGAGCGAGCGGCCGGCGCTGTGGTCGCGTACGCGCCGGTGAAGTACTCGCCGGTGAAGTACTCGCCGGTGAAGTACTCGCCGGTGAAGTACTCGCCGGTGAACCGCGCGGGGGTGTCGTCGTGTCGTCTCATATCTAGGAGTTGCGCAGCGGACGACCGGTGGCGGACACGCGCACGACCCGGAAGGTCTCGGTGCGCGAGCACGTCACCGTGGTGGGGGCTGACGAAGGAGCGGCGCGACCGGAAGCGTCACGGCGCTCGCGATCTCGGCTGTCGCCGGCCGGGGGAGCCGCGACGGCGGCACGCGGAACGGCTACTTGCGGGTGAAGGAGAACTTGACCGCGCCGGCGACCCCGGCCGGCGTGACCCACTCCGGCGTGTTGAAGGTCTGGGCAGCATCAGGGCGACCGTCCAGCGGACGCCGCGCGGGATGGCGGGTAGCATGGTGGTCTCCTTGATGGGGATTGCGTCCTTCCCCTGCTATGGCGCAATCCACCGCCGGAACGAGCCACCGTGCTTGGTGCGACGTCGGGGGCCACTCGAGAGAGGAAGGCTCGCTCAAACGTTTCCCGTGTCCGGTTTCGCCCCCGATTTCCGATTTAGGGTTGAAGCGGACATGCCCGGGCGGCGACCGGCGCTGTGAAGCCGTCGGCGGGCAGCGCGACACCAGGACGGGAGAGGGCTCGTGACCGCGTTATCGACCGATCGATTCCGCCGCGTTGATGCCATCTTCGACGCGGCCATGGACGCCCCCACGGGCGAGCGGACGGCGGTCGTCGGCCGCGAGGCCGGCGGCGACGCGGCGCTGCGGGCCGCGGCGCTCGACCTCGTCCGCGCGTACCGCGCCGACAGCCCGCTCGA